>Ga0099364_10006681_pt1 | contig 16719 bp, 15 predicted proteins | sample TergutTh196P3_FD_73070 | JGI IMG/M metagenome (GOLD analysis project Ga0099364, IMG submission 73070) | Microcerotermes parvus P3 segment gut microbial communities from Pointe-Noire, Republic of the Congo - Th196 P3 | ecosystem: Host-associated > Arthropoda: Insects > Digestive system > Gut ... | reverse complement strand
GGTCAGAAGCCCGCAAACACCTGATCTGGTGAACAATTACAAGACCCATGAGCTGCAAAGAGACTCCAACATCAACCTGGAATTTGTATTTTACGGCTCTTCCGGAACTGAAGCTCAGCAAAGGCTGGAAATTGAAATAATGGCTGGGGGAAATGAACTCCCGGACATTATAAACTTTGGCATTGATGCCATTGCAATAGGGTATTACGGCAGCCTGGGAATGTTTATCCCTTTAAATGATTATATCCGGGACAGCGCATACTGGATGAATCCAATGATCGCCGAGATTCCTTTTGACCCCTGGCCATTTATTAGATCCGCTGACGGTAATATATACTCACTCTTCTCTTTTTCCGGTGAATATGTAACGGAAACAGCCGCCCGGGTGTATATTAATACAGCCTGGTTAGATGAAGCGAACCTAAGTTTACCCAGGAGTACGACCGAATTTGAGAACATGCTCAGGGCTTTTCAAAACCGTAGACCTAATGCTGATGGTAGAAGGACATATCCCTTTATTGACATCAGGGATAATATCAGGGGAGCCCGTTTTATTGGCCCATTAGTTTCCCCATTTGTTTATATAGGCGGGGGTAACCGCTGGTTCTACAGGGAGCCTAGTGGGACTGTTTCTCCGGTCTTTGTAACCGAAGAATGGCGCCAGGCTTTGACCTGGATTAGAAGTATGGTTGATCAGGGCCTTATTGATCCCCTTACCTTTACCCAGAACAGGGACCAGATAATGACCATAGGCAGTGCTACCAATGAATATGCCTTTGGCGCTTCAACTTTTTACCCTTTAAACTTTATCCCCCTGGATGATCCCCGCTCGGAAACCTGGGCTTTAATGGGACCTCTAGCCGGCCCCCGTGGAGGAAACCCTGTACCGGCCTGGTCCAGGAATATGCCGGGAGCAAGTTTTAATATAACAAAGAACGCCCGATATCCGGAGGCCGCATTCCGTTTGGGAGATCTGATGATGGGCGAGAAACACAGCGTAATAAGCCGCTTTGGTGAGGAAGGCGTCGACTGGTTACATCCTAATCCAGGAGACAGAACCTTTTTCCAGGGCTATGATCCTTACCTTATTCCGGTTCTTGTCTGGGGTACCACTACAAATAAACTTTGGTATCATCAAGGTCCGCGTATCCTGCCATACAGAATTTTTAATGGTGCTTATATCCAAGGAAGGATAAACCACTTAGAATTATGGACTGCTGAAGCTACTTCTCTTAACATGCCCTATGTTAATGAGCGTGATTCCATAGGAACCGTTGTCTACTCTGTAGAAGAATGGGAAAGAATAGGTGAAATCAGGGCCAATGTGGAAAACTATTTTCTTGAAAGTTATATTCGTTTTGTGCTAAGAGATATGAGTCTTGAGAACGATTGGAACAGATACCTGGCAGATTTGAGAAACATGGGTCTTGATACTTATGTTCAAACATATAGAACAGCCTTAGCCAGAATGAGCCGTTGAAATGGAGAAACCTGATTATTGGAAAACATCCCTGGACGAACAGAATGAGATATTAAATTCTGTTAAGAAAGGGGTGGTCAGATCGGTATGTAAAAGCGCAGGAAACCGTGATGTTCTAATGGTTGAATACGGCGAAAAGCAGGATTTCGGTAGAACCGCCAATTATAATTCATCATGCGGGGCGGGAAGTACAAAATACTTTGCGGATAAAGCCGGAAAAAAGCCTGTAATTTTTATAGTTGGGGCGGTTCACGCAGGGGAACTTGAGGGAACTACCGCTGTATTTAACCTGATAAAGCTGATTGAGACAGGCGAGGATTTCCGGGGTAATAAAAATCCATATTTATCGGATTGCATAAATCATTGCCGCTTGCTGATCATACCCCTTGCAAATCCGGACGGCAGGGCAAGGATGAAACCCGATACAATGTATGGTATGTCTTATGAAGATTTCAGGCATTATGGGCAAGGCCGTTGGAAAGATGGTTCCCTGTGCGAATACCCTAAGTGTAAAACTATTCATCCTATTAAAGATCAGGTGTCCTTCCTAGGTTCATACTTTAACGATGATGGCATCAATATGATGCACGATAATTTTTTTAGCAGCCCAGCAAGAGAAACAAAAGCCCTTTTTGACATCGCAGACGCAGAAGCACCGGATTTTACCTTATTGCTCCATGGTGGCGGGAATACCAGAAACTGTATTTTGCACACCGCTTATGCCCCCTTGTTCGTCAAACAGAGAAACCGGTGCTTAGGTCTTCGTATTAAAGAAGAAGCTATAAAGCATAATCTGGAATTTCTTGAACCCAAGATACAGAATGATGATTCTTATCCGCCTTCATCATTTAACCTTGCCTCTGCTTTACACCACGTCAGCGGCACATGCTCTATTGTTTATGAAAGTAACCAGGGCTTGAATTATGGACGGGAACTAAAGGAATGGGAAACAGTGCTAAGCTTTGAAGAAATTTTAACTCACCACTACATTCTTTTTGAGCAGACTATAAAGTATGCACTTGAATTATGTTAAAGCAATAGGAGGATTATTTAATGAACGTTTATTTTATGGTCGATGCTGAAGGTATTTCCGGGATTTATCATCGGGAGCAAGTTTTATTTACCGGATCCAAGCACAATGAATGCCGAATGCTAATGACACAAGATATAAATACCTGTGTAGAAGCCGCCAAGGAGGCGGGAGCAGGTAAGATCTATGTCCGGGACTGTCATGGTTCAGGAAGCAGTATTATTTGGGAAAAGTTAAGCTCCAAAGCGGATTATTATATTGCCGGTAATGGCCTTGGAAACAGAATGCCAGGTTTAGAAGAATGCGATGGGCTGATTCTTTTAGGTTATCATGCCATGGCCGGTACCCCTGGCGGTATTCTGGAACATACTATGAGTTCTGAATCTGTTCAAAATTATTGGATTAATGGAAACAGAGCCGGAGAAATTGCTGTAGACGCCGCAATTGCAGGAGACTTTGGTAAACCGGTTATCATGGTTAGTGGGGATGACAAAGCTTGCGGTGAAGCAAAGGCCCTACTCCCATGGATTGTAACAGCGGAAGTAAAGAAAGGTCTGGCTTGTTACTATACCATGCTCTTACCACAAGAGAAAGCTCAAGCTCTTTTAAGAGAAAAGGTTAAAGAAGCCATAAAAAACTTTCCCAATACCAAACCTTATGTTGTGGAAAAACCTGTCAAACTAAGAATAGAAAGGTGTGAAAGGTCACAACTGCCATACTCAAACAAACCTTATTTAAAGGTTATTGACGGTAGAACTTATGAAGTAGAGGGAGCTAGCATGGAAGAGGCCCTATTCAGGAGTTAATTAGGATAAGACAATATAAAAAATATGTTGCATTTTCTATGTACTCTATTTATAATACTCTATTATATCTTTTTTATGGAGGATTTTATGAAATTCTTAAAATCTTTACTTTTATGTGTCGGTTTATTCATCTTGATTGGAAGCATACCGGTTTTTTCCGGAGGCGGCCAGCAAAGAGCGCAGACAGCGGCGGTCGATGAATCAAGGATATTGAATCCCTTGGGACAGCTCCCATTATTAAGGGAGAACGTCACCATATCCCTGGGTATAATAAGAAGCACTTTAACCCCGGATCTGTCGAATAATTATAAGACTTTTGAGTTACAGAGGGATTCAAACATTACGCTGGACTTTGTTTATTACCCTGCTTCCGGAACTGAAGCTTTGCAAAGGTTGGAAATAGAGATAATGGCTGGAGGAGATGATCTTCCCGATGTTATTACCTTCGGCCTTGATCCTATCACTCAATCTTATTACGGCAGTTTGGGAATGTTTATCCCCTTGAATGATTATGTTGAAAACAGTTCCTATTGGATGAAGCCATTGATCGAAGAAATTCCCTTTGATCCTTGGCAATTTGTCAGATCTGCAGACGGAAATATTTACTCACTCTTCTCATTTTCAGGCGAATATGTAACGGAAGTAGTTTCAAGAATGTATATCAACACAGCCTGGCTGCAAGAAGCAAATCTTTCCATGCCCAGAAGTACAATGGAATTTGAAAACATGCTCAGGGCCTTTCAAAACCGCCGGCCCAATGCTGATGGCAGAAGAACATATCCCTTTATAGATATTCGGGACAATGTCAGACAGCAGCGTTTTTTAGGTCCACTTCTTTCTCCATTTGTTTATATGGGCGGGGGAGCCAATCGCTGGTTCTACAGGGAGCCCAATGGAGTCGTCTCCCCGGTCTTTACAACAGATGGCTGGAGGCAAGGTCTGACCTGGATTAGAAGTATGGTTGATCAAGGTCTAATTGATCCCCTCTCATTTACCCAAAATAGAGATCAAATCATGACCATAGGCAGCGCTACCAATGAACATGCCTTTGGAGCTTCAACTTTCTATCCCCTTAACTTTAACTCCACAGATGATCCCCGATCAGAAGATTGGGCTTTAATGGGACCTATTGCTGGACCCCGGGGAGGAGATCCTGTACCAGCTTGGTCAAGAAATATGCCTTGGCTCAATTATAATATCACAAAGAACGCCAGATATCCTGAAGCTGCCTTCCGTTTAGGTGACCTGATGATGGGTGAAAAATTCAGTGTTATTAGCCGCTTTGGTGAAGAAGGGGTAGACTGGGTACGCCCAGGTCCAACGGACAGAACGTACTTTGAACAGTATCCTCCCTATCTTATTCCCATACTTGTCTGGGGTGTTCCTACTGATAAACTTTGGGAACATGCAAACCCGCGAATCCTGCCATATAGAATATTTAATGGTGCCTACACCTATGGAAGAATAAGGCATTTGGAATTATGGAATGCCGTAGCTACCGCCCAGAGTATGCCCTATGTGAATGATTTTAATTCCATTGGCACTATTGTCTATTCAATGGATGAATGGGAAAGGATTGGAGAAATCAGAGCCAATGTGGAAAATTATATGCTGGAGAGCTATATCCGCTTTGTGCTTAGGGATATGAGCCTTGAAAACGATTGGGATAGGTACTTGGCAGATCTTAATGCAATGGGACTTCAAACATATATTCAAACTTTTAGAACTGCTCTTACCAGAATGAGTAATTAATTAAGAGTTGGGGGATTAAGATAAATGCTAAATGCAAAAATATGGAAGAAACGGCTGAGGGACAGCTGGGAGATCTACATCTTTCTTATAATCCCCCTATTGTATTTATTACTTTTTTCTTACATCCCCATGGCGGGTGTACAGATTGCTTTCAAGCGTTTTAACCCCAACCTGGGGATTTGGGGCAGCCCATGGGTGGGGTTTAGGAACTTTACCAGATTTTTTCAATCTTTCCAGTTTGGACGTATACTTCCCAATACTATCAGATTGTCATTTTATGGAATTGTAGCAGGTTTTCCCATACCTATTATTTTTGCATTGCTCTTAAATGTAATGAAGAACGGTAAGACCAAGAAAGTAGTGCAAACTGTTACTTACATGCCCCATTTTATTTCCATCGTAGTTCTTATAGGTATGCTTAACCGGCTTTTAAGTCCCATTAATGGTTTTTATGCTCATGTTATACGCTGGTTTGATTTAAGAACAGTTGACCTTTTGGCACAGCCGGGACTATTCCCCCATCTTTACGTATGGTCAGGAGTATGGCAAAGTTTTGGCTGGAGTTCAATTATATACCTGGCTGCCTTATCGGGCGTTAGCAGTGAGCTTCACGAAGCTGCAGAAATTGACGGAGCAAACCGTTTCCAGCGGGTGATCCACATTGATTTCCCGGCCATACTTCCCACGGCGACAATACTATTAATTTTAAGCTGCGGTTCCATAATGAGCGTGGGATTTGAAAAAGTCTGGCTTATGCAGAATGATTTAAATCTCCGTACCAGTGAAGTTATTTCTACTTATGTGTATAAAATTGGTTTAGGCTCCGGCGGTTTAAGTGATTTTTCCTTTGCCACCGCTATCGGTCTTTTTAATTCCGTGGTTAACCTTATTTTAATTGCCAGTGTAAATTCACTGACAAGAAAATTAAGCGATACGAGTCTATGGTAGGTATAACATGAACAGAAATAACCTGGAACTAAAAACTAAAACCGATAAAATATTTTATGCCGTCGTTGGCGTAATAATAGGATTACTGTTCATTGTAACTGCATATCCTATAGTACTGGTAGTTTCATCTTCATTTTCAGGCCGCCAGGCCATCCTTTCCGGAAGAGTAATATTGTGGCCTGTAGACATTGGCTTGGACGGATACAGGGCTGTCTTTAATTACCCAGATATATTAACGGGATACAGAAATACACTTATGTACACCGTCGTTGGAACATCAATAAACCTTACAGTAACCATGCTCGCAGCTTACGCTCTGTCCCGAAGAGGCTGGTATGGCCGCAAAGTAGTTACCTTTTTATTTGTGTTTACCATGCTTTTTTCCGGCGGTATGATCCCTACTTATATACAGGTTCGTTCATTAGGTTTACTCAATACCATGTGGGCGATGGTATTGCCCAGCGCATTGTCTATTTTTAATTTGATAATCGCCCGTACATTTATTGACAATACGATTCCAAAAGAACTATTCGAATCTGCCAAAATAGACGGTGCTAATGAGTTCCGTTGTTTTGCCAGTATTGTCGTCCCTTTGTCAAAAGCTCTTTTAGCGGTACTAACCCTTTATTATGCAGTAGGGCATTGGAACGCCTATTTTAGTGCATTTATTTATTTATCAAGACGGGAGCTTTATCCCCTCCAGATATTTTTAAGGGAAATCTTGATATTAAACAGCATTGACGAAAGCCAGCTGCTTGATGACGCGATCCTGGCCGCCCGGCAGGGAATGTTCGATTTATTAAAATACTCCCTCATCGTGGTAGTTTCAGCGCCTATAATCTGTGTATATCCCTTTATACAAAAATACTTTGTTAAAGGTGTTATGATTGGCTCAGTAAAGGGATAAAAGGAAGAAAATAATGACAGGCAATTATAATTATCAAAATCTCCCGCCTTTTACAAAGGGAGAACTCTCGCTTAATACCTGGAACGAAGAAAGAATAAAAATTCTTGAACTTTTCCGCAACGAAGTATACGGCAGAATCTACGATGAATCATCTCTTTCAATTACTCATCGTGTAGCTGATACAATGCCTGGTTTTATGGATGGAAAAGCCGTACGAAAAATCATAGAAATTATCGTTAAGCGAAAAGACAGGGAATTTATCTTTCCGCTTTATCTTTTTATTCCTAATGAAATTTACTCCCAGGGAGCCGAAGGGAAATCTGTGCCGGCAGTACTAACAGTGGTAAACCGCTCATTAAGCGATGCCGATCCATCCCGTAAAAGTCTTTCTCCTTTCTGGCCCGCGGAAATGATGATTAACCGTGGCTATGCGGCGGCGGCGGTAATTACTCACGAAATGGCCCCGGATTATCAGGAAAACTTTACTACCCGGTTCCATCGTTTGTTTCCGGAGTATGTAGAAAACCGTCCCCCTGATGCCTGGGGCAGTATCACAGCTTGGGCCTGGGGTATGAGCAGAGCCATTGATTACATGCTTACGGACCCTTCCATAAATGGCAAGGAAATAGCCATAGCCGGACATTCCCGGGGCGGAAAAACGAGCCTCTGGTGCGGCGCTCAAGACCCGAGGGTGTCAATGGTAATCAGTAGTTGTTCCGGGTGTACCGGGGCAGCCATCACCCGGGGGAAAACCGGGGAACATATCAAGGATATAACAGACAGGTTTCCCTTTTGGTTTTGCACAAATTATAAAAAATATGCAGATAACGAAGATACCATGCCCTTTGACCAGCATTTATTATTGGGATTAATCGCCTCTAAACTGCTTTACATTTCAAATAAAACCCTGGACAGTTGGTGCGATCCAAAAGCTGAATTTGAATCAATAAATCAAGCATCAAAAATATACGAACTTTATGGTAAACCAAGTCCTTTGGGTGAAATGCCTGGACCGGAGGAAGGAATTATTTCCGGTAACTTAGCATATCACCTGCAGTCAGGAAACCACAATATGGATGAATATGACTGGGAACGTTATCTTAATTTTTGTGATATTCATTTTCACCCTTTTAAGAAATGATCCGGAAAAGTAAATTCTGTAAAGGAGAATCAAATGTACAAAATGCCTCTAGCCTATAATAGAGAAAAAACAGCAGAAATAATTCCGTCCATGCGATGGGACGGTCTTGAGAATTTTACAACCTGGCAAAACAAGGGAAGAGCTAAATTGACAGAACTTTTAGGTCTGCCTTTTAATAAATGTGATGATAAATTTAAGATTATTTTACAGGAAAATAAAGAAACCTTTACAGAAACCCGTTTTGAATTTCAAAGTGAAGAGGGCTTTTTTGTACCCTGCCATTTCTGGTCGCCTAAAAACGCTTCCGGCCTCCTACCTCTGGTAATTTGTCTGCAAGGCCATTCCAAGGGAATGCACATTTCATTGGGGAGGCCCAAGTTTCCAGGGGATGAAGAAACCATTAACGGCGGAGACAGGGATTTCGCTGTCCGTGTCATAAAAGAAGGTTACTGTGCTTTGATCATGGAGCAGCGTTGTTTCGGTGAACTGGGGGGTACTGAAAAAGGGCCGGATTGCAATGTTTCGACTATGGCGGCACTCCTTATCGGCAGAACCACTATTGGAGAACGGGTTTGGGATTTACAAAGAGCCCTGGATGTCACATTAAATCAATTCAAAGGAATCGATAAAAATAAAATAATCTGCATGGGTAATTCCGGCGGAGGTACCACCACATTTTTCGCTTCCTGTCTGGACTTAAAAATAAATTACTCCATGCCTTCATCATACTTCTGTTCATTTGATGACTGTATTGGCGCTATGCATCACTGTACTTGTAATTTTGTCCCAAATATCCGCCTCTACTTTGACATGGGTGATATGGCAGGACTCATTGCACCCCGGCCATTAGTAATTATTTCCGGTAAGGATGATAATATTTTCCCTCTCCCTGGAGTAGAGAAAGCATTTAAAGAAGCACAGCGTATGTATGCTGGAGTAGGAGCAGCAGATAATCTAAAACTGGTAATTGGAAGCGGCGGGCACAGATTTTATGCAGACCCTGGCTGGAAAGCGATGAATAAATTTATCTGATTATTGGCGGCTCAATATTCTTTGCTTACCTGTAAATTCTTCTACTTCCATCTTAAACACAAGAACGCTTTTTAGTTCATTTTCGTTAAACGTATAATTTATGTCCTTCCCTGTTTGATGTTTCATTAAAACATTTAATCCTTCAATTTTCTCTTCATTTGTTTCCAAAAAAAGTATTTTGCCAAAACCGATTACGCTCCTATACTCATAACCATGTTTACAGGCAATGTCTCCTTCGATAAGATTAGTATCACAATCAAGTTCAAAACATGCATTATTGTTAATTTTTATTATATCAATTTTTTTACCTTCTAAGGCACTATGAAAAAATAATATCAATTTATTATTTTTAAAAATGTATCCATAATTCATTGGTACTATATATGGCATATCTTTTTGAGATAAAGCAACTCTGGCAAATTTACACTTTTCAATTATCTTAATAATATCTTCAACATTTTGAATTTCTCTGTCTTTGCGTCTCATAAATCACTCCTACATAGGCTTTAGATTTTTATTTAACCTGTCAACAATTTTTTCAAAATCTCTCTGCCTCCCTTCCTCAGTTTTAAAAGAAAGATACCTTCCAGTATAGGTACGTTTGACAGACGGCGCCATTTTTATAAAATTTTCATATGCAATCCCGGTTAGTTTTTTTGCAAATGACTGGATCTGATCATCACTTATGGGATCAGACTTGACAGTATCCCATGTACCATTTTTTATTGCCGCTTCCACAGTTTTTTCACCAAGGGGTGTCATTAACTTTTGGCTGCGCAGAGTATCTACTATTTTTTTATTTTTCTCTGACCAGACACTTTTCGGACGGCGGCGGGCAAAATATTTTATATACTTAGTACTATCTATACTTTTCATTTGTCCGTCTATCCATCCAAAGCAAAGAGCTTCTTCCAAAGCGTCATTCGCGGTTAAAGTAAGCAGCGCTTTTGTTTTTCCGAAAATAAGCCATACTCCGTCACTCGTTTCTGCGTTACTTGATAACCATTTACGAAAATCACCACGTGTATTAAAACATAATTCGGGAATATTTTCTTTCATGTTATTTTTTCCACCGCTTTTTTTAACAACTCTGTCAGCTCATCTTTAACACTTTTGTTTTGGACAGGGTCTCTGTTTGCAGCCCAAATGGCTTCCAACTCATGAATCCGAGTGACCTCTGCTGATGAGAGTTTGCCGCGTTCATGCTCGTCTTTAATCCATTGCTTGAAGTTTCCAATCCAATAATCCTTACAGCCCACATCCTCAGGACAGCGTTCTATTGTTGATTTATCCAGCCGTTGATAAACAAGCCGGACATTATCTGTTTCCGCAGTAGATCCTTTACCGGTACGAATTTCAAAAAGGGGGTCGATCAATAAAAGACCGTAACCTGCCATAGGACCACTCTGGTTTTCTTCTTCCAGTTTTTTGTGTACAGTAACCTGTATCACCTCGCAAATATAGTTAACCCATTTTTTCCCCAATTTATGACTATGTAAAACCCGGGCTTCAAGGTTTATAGGACATTCGGCAATACCGCAAGGTTTTACTATTTTACTCGGTAAGGGGTTAAGTCCCATTACATCAATCTCATTTATACCCTTTGGGATCGGCATACCGGCAATCCAGCTTTCCCTAAGCAATGGATAACCGTAATAACTAATCACACATTCGGGTATTTCTCTTAAGTTACAATAACCCTGCTTTACACCGTCTTGAAAAGGGAACTTATCCTGGTCCCATTCGTCCACAAAGAGATTTGAAAAGGTAAAAGAAAAAAATCTACCGCCAATTTGGGAACCCATGGTCACCGGAGTGGTATTCATGTTTCCATTTTTATCAACTGTTGTTACAAAATACGCTACTTGAGGCGGTTGTATATATCGATGATGCGCTCCATTAAAATTTTCTCCATCAATCTTAAAACTAACAAACTCCATTTTTATTACTCCTTAAGTAAAAAATCCTGAAATAAATATGATCAAAGGAATTGTAACCATACAGAGTGAAGTAGAAAGAAAAACTAAAGAACTTGCCTCTTCTTCAGCTGTACGGTAAAGTGATGCCAAAATAGAAGTAGAAGAACCTGCCGGCATGGCGGTAATAAGAGCCGCCATTATTAAGAGAGGCCCCCGTAATCCAAAAAGATAAAAAAGAGTACTTATAAGAACAGGCAGGATTAAAAGCCGCATAGCCACAGTGACATAAACCTGCCAGCGGCCAAAGACCTGCCGGATATTTGCCTGTGCCAGGTTTATACCAATTACTATCATTGAAAGAGGTGATGTTATATCCCCCACCATCCTTAAGCTGCGATAAATAGGATCAGGTACTCCTAAAGAAAATATAAAAAAGAAGAGTCCTAAACAAGTGGCAATCACATTGGGGTTAAGAAAAACTTTCCAATCTATTTTCATGGAATAGGAACCTTCTTTAGAAATAAGCCAGGCACACAGAGAAAAAGCCAGGAAATTGAAAGGAATATTAAAAATAACTGCATGAAAAAGATATGCGGGACCTAGAATGGCCTCCACCATTGGGTAACCCATAAAACCGCAGTTGGAAATAATAAGGGCATAACGGTGAACTCCCCGTTCAGGACTTTTAATACCCAGGATTCGTGGATAAATAATAGAAATTAAAAAGGCAAGCCCGTAAACAATTATTGTCAGGCCAAAAGCTAAACCGCCTTCCCTCAAAAGTTCCCAGCTAAAAGGCCTAAGGAAAGAGGAAAAAAGTAAAGCAGGTAGACTGATGTAAATAACCAAGGTTGAAAAATGCCTGGCCATTTCAGAATTGCAAAGTTTTACTTTAGCAGTTAAAAAACCTGTGAGCATCAGAAAAAAAAGAACCAGTACCGGAGATACGGCATTCATTTATTTAGATTCTTCCTCCAGGATTAAGAGGGTCTTGGGATCCAACCTTAAAGCCAGGTGTTCGGGAGTTTCAGAATCTCTGTCCCGGGATACAGCCAGTTCTATATGATCCTGCTTAGGCTCCAGAGCAACTATCACATCAAAAAGTTCACAGTAGTCTTTAATAAGTACCGGAACATTCTGTTTATCAATAACTTTTTCATCATCATTTACAGTGCAGCTAAACCAGACAGATAAGCCCAGCTCCTGGGCAAATTTTTTAATTTTGGAAATGTTATCTCCTTCATTTTCAGTAAATTTATAACCATCTACTATTATACATTCTGCAGAGAAGGAACCGTCTACGATCATGGCCCAAAGACTTCTTAGAATTTGATCCACCGTTAGCCCATCCTGATTAAACTTCATTAATACCCGGTTTTTTACTATATCACTTTTAACATCCTGTTCATTTTCCAGGTTCTTTTTATTAATAAACTCATTAAAAATATCTTCGTACCAGGCCAGGACATAATCGGTGTGCTGGGTAAAGGAAACATGGATAACTTTTTTATTCTGTAAGAGTTTGTCCAGTGCAATTTGAACCAGTACTGAAGTTTTTCCCAAGCCGCTTAAAGAAGCAATCAGGCCCAATTCACCGGCTTTTAGTCCGCCGTGAATGGACCTCATAAAAATTCCAATGGGACTACGTTGTATCAATTCTTCCTTTACCATCGATTTTCTCCTTTTATTTCCTGCTTGCCAGATATTCTTTAATTAAGGTTTCACTAATGCTCTGGGGAACTTTTCCGTATTTTTCAAACTCCATGCTGAACTCTGCCTTACCTTGGGTAAGGGAACGAAGAGTTGTGGAATAGCCGAACATTTCGCTTAAAGGCACCTCAGCTTCCACTTTGGAAAAAGTCCCGTCTTCTGTAGAGGCAGTTATAATACCCCGTCGCTGGTTGATTGAAGCAAAAATACTCCCCTGGAACTCAGTAGGGCCTTCTACAAAAACTTTCATTACAGGTTCCAGTATGCAGGGTCTGGCTTTGGCATAAGCCTCCCTAAAAGCACCAATGGCTGCTTGCTGGAAGGCAATGTCCGATGAGTCTACCGGATGGCTTTGACCGTCGTTTATTACACAACGGATATTTACTACAGGGAACCCAATTAGACTTCCCTTCTTAATAGCTTCTTTAAAACCTTTATCGCAGGAAGGCACATACTCAGTGGGTATGGTACCGCCTTTTATACTATCAACAAATTCGTAGTCCCCTTCTGTCCAGGGTTCCATATAACCGGCTACTCGTCCATATTGACCTGATCCGCCGGTCTGCTTCCTGTGTGTATAATTATACTCCGAACGCTGACTTATAGTTTCTCTATAGGCAACCTGGGGCATACCTGTTTCAACATCAGCTTTGTATTCCCGGCGCATCCTCTCAATATAAACTTCAAGATGAAGCTCTCCCATTCCCTGTATTATACACTGGTTAGATTCCAGATCTACAAAACTTCGGAAAGTGGGGTCTTCCTTGGTAAAACGATTTAGAGCTTTAGACATTTGGTCTGAGCTTTTTTTATCTTTGGGGTTAAGAGCCAGTGAAATGACCGGCTCCGGCACGAACATGGAGGTCATAGCATAATTCAAACCTCCGCCACAGAAGGTGTCCCCGGAAGCGCATTCAATACCGAAGAGAGCGACTATATCTCCCGGCATTGCATCGTTAATGTCCTGCATATTATCCGCATGCATACGCACCAGACGGCCCACTTTAAACTTTTTCCGTGACCTGGTATTAACAAGTTCCTCACCCTTTCTTAAAACACCTTGATAGATTCTAACATAGGTAAGCTGACCGTATTGGCCGTCTTCAAGTTTGAAACCCAGAGCAACGGTACCCTTTTTTTCATCGGGAAAAAGCTCCCTTTGTTCTTCATTATGATCCAGATCCAGGGCATGGTTTTTTACTTCTGTGGGATCGGGAAGATAATAATTAATCCCATCCATTAAAGGTTGGATGCCTTTGAACTTATAAGCTGAACCAATCATTACCGGAACAAAAGCTTCTGCCAGGGTTCCCTTACGGATAGCAGAGCGGAGTAAATCATCTGTAATTATATCACCATTAAGGTATTTCTCCGCCAGCTCGTCAGAAAAATTTGAAGCTGAGTCAATAAGCAACTCCCTGTTTTTTTCAGCATCTCCTTTAAGATGAGAAGGAATTTCTGCATAACGGAGTTCTGTCCCATGATCACCGTCAAAATAGACAGCTTTCATGGAAATAAGATCCACTACACCTTCAAGCTTGTCTTCAAGCCCAATAGGTATTTGAATCATCACTGCATTCAAGCCCAGTTTATCTCTAAGCTGGTTTTTAACTCTGAATGGATTAGATCCGGTTCGATCACACTTGTTTACAAAAGCGATGCGGGGAACATTATAACGCTTAAGCTGCCGGTCGACCGTAATGGATTGGGACTGGACCCCACCCACCGCACAGAGAACTAGAACCGCACCATCCAGCACTCTTAGAGACCTCTCCACTTCAATAGTAAAGTCCACATGCCCAGGCGTGTCGATAACATTAATAACATGATCCTTCCATTCAACCTGGGTTGCCGCAGATTGAATAGTAATACCCCGTTCCCGTTCTAAGTCCATGTGGTCCATGGTGGCACCGACCCCGTCTCTGCCCCGAACCTCGTGAATTGCATGTATTTTTTTACTATAAAATAAAATACGTTCTGAAAGTGTGGTTTTTCCCGAATCTATATGCGCACTGATTCCTATGTTCCGCATACGGGTGATGCCGCTACTCATGCTGTCAAAACTCCTTAGTTTTATGTTAATCGGAAGGGAACCGGAGGTTCCCGAAACTCCTAAAAATGATATAAAAAGCTGTTATTTTCTGCAATATAGCAAGATTTTCAAATAATTTCAAGGGGAAGGGGTAAAAGCAATAAATATATGCTATAATTTATTTTTACGTATATCTGATTTTATTTCTTCAATAGCTTTTATTAATTGTTTCTCAATTATTCTGTCTATAGTATTTAACATGGCATCATTATAGAAATTCTCACTCTCATTTACAAAAAAATAAAAAACTGGGATCTCCACAGAAGTAGCAAGTTTTTGTAGTAAATCAGCAGAAACAAAGGTCAATCCTCTTTCGATTGAACTTAAATGCTTGACAGATATGTCTACTTTTTCAGACAGTTGCTCTTGAGATAAACGTTTTATTTTGCGATATAATTTCAAATTTCTCCCAAAAAGTGATTTTAAGTCCATAAAATAATTTTATAGATATAAATTATTGTATAAAACAAAGTGTAATGTCTAATTTTTCCAAGATTTTTAAAAATTTTCACTTATTTGGTGTATTTTATATTGACAAATGAACATATATGGTTTATTATTAGGCTTGATATTTACCTGTCAGGTAATAAAAAACAATCAAAAAAGATTATAGGTAAGTTTTATGAAGAGATTATTTTCAATTTTCTTTATACTTATTTTAATTATATCTTGCAGTAATGGAAGTAACGATGGGTACAACCCGAATAATCCAGAACTTGAATACGACTTTTTATCTGATGCGGAATATATAGTTAATATTGTAGAAGATGTCCATCCTGCGTTTACACTAAGGGAAATTACAGACAGATATTATTTAGTCCGAGATGAGTTTCTCGATAAAGCCGCCGACACAAGATTAACCCAGACCGATTTCCTTTTAGCAACGCAAAAGTATTTAGCTATATTGCAAGATGGACATATGGGTTTAGGTTTAATATCTAGCAGTCATTTTATAGCTGCAGATTTTACTTCACGTGAAGGTAAACTATATTACAACAGTAATGAAATATTACGCATAGGCGATGTTCCCATAGATGAAATAAAAGCCGTCGTGAGAGAGTATTATTTCGCTGAAAATCAAGTAGGCTGGGATTTATTTTACGCTGTGTATGTACGTCAATGGGAAATACTCAGAATGGCTGGAGTTACATTTTCCGGCAGTAATCGGATAACAGTTGTGACCACAGCCGGCACGAGTACCCTCGGGAACCGCGCGGTTCAGTTCACATGCGGCTGATAGGTTCGGTTGGACTCCTGCAACATGGGGATTACCCTCTGGTACAACATTTCATGTGCATGATAGAAATCCCAGAACTGCTGTGCAAAATAGAAGTATAAACCTTGCTGTACTTACAGATGCTATAACATACAGCTCAGCAACAATGTTCGGTGTATGGGTTCAAGATGGAAATTTAGGTACGATAATAGGCAGACCTAGCCAAAATGCTCCGAATGCCTATGGAAACATGATAGATTTTTCTACGCCGCAGCATGGTATTTGGTTCAGGGTCTCGACTCGTAGATTTTTACGGCCAAATGCAAATGCCGATCCGAACACATTTATGCCAAATATTTTGACAGATATAAACGAGGATGCGTTGACAATGGCATTGGAATATTTAGGGAGATTATAATTTTTAAGCATATAACTGTATTTTAAATAAAAAATTCGAATAAAGCCGCCAAGGGGCCCCTTGGCGGAATTAGCCATTGATTGCAAGTGTTTTAATGTAAAACATTAGGTACTCTTGTGCCAAGCCATTTTATAACTTATATTGATATAAAGGTTTAACCCATGCCTAAGTTTTTCAATATAGCCGGCCCCTGTGTTCCGGGGAAACATTATATGCTCGATCCAATGCGTGGTATCCATGATGTGTTGATCGATCTGATAAATGGGGA
>Ga0099364_10006680_pt1 | contig 16720 bp, 10 predicted proteins | sample TergutTh196P3_FD_73070 | JGI IMG/M metagenome (GOLD analysis project Ga0099364, IMG submission 73070) | Microcerotermes parvus P3 segment gut microbial communities from Pointe-Noire, Republic of the Congo - Th196 P3 | ecosystem: Host-associated > Arthropoda: Insects > Digestive system > Gut ... | reverse complement strand
CCATGCCGGCTTTCGGTACTGGTGGAAGAGCACCATCGGGACCCGCCTATTCAAGAGGTGGGGATGGTATCCCGGAATATCTGAATACTGGATTTACACAGCCTCTTGTAAAACCCGGCTATGACATCACACTGTCATTCCTGGTTCCCATGCATGCACAGTTTGGCGGCAGAACCGAAGATCTCTGGTTTTGGGAGCATGTAAGACGGTTAATGAATGTCCAGGTTGAAGTCGAACAGATGCTGACAACTGCCATTCCTGAAAGAAGAGCCCTTCTGTTTGCCACAGGGGTTCTCCCGGATATAATGTTTGAACTTGGTTTAGACACCACAGACATTATGAATTACGGCTCCAGGGACAGGCAGCTCTTGAACATTGCCAATTACCTGAATCCTCTTCTTGCCCCCGGCCTAATGAACAGCTTCGAAGTAACTCCTGCGGCAAGAGCTTTAATGACTGCCCCCGACGGCGGCATCTATGCCTGGCCCCAGATTGGTACAGCCGGAGGCACCGGCGGACTCACCGACTTCTTCATGAACACCCAGTGGATACAGCAGGTTGGCCGTTCCAGACCTCAGACTCTTGAAGATTTCTACAATATCCTGGTTGCCTTTAGAGACAGAGATCCTTCCCGCACAGGAAGAATAATTCCTCTTGGCGGTTCAAACACCTATGCTAACCCCGCCCCCTTTATTCTTACCTCCTACGGCTTCCTTATCAGGTATTCCAATCCTGTTCCGCCAAGTGACAATGTTTATACCGATCCGGCAATACGGAACGGCAGGGTAGAAATTCCGGCAGGCAGCCCCTTATTCAGAGAGTACCTTACCTTCATGAACCGTCTCTGGAGAGAAGGACTTATGAATCCCAATTTCTACACCGACGGAATGCAGGAAGTAAGGGCAGCAATTACCGAACAGAGAGTAGGGGCAATGCATGAATCCATGACCACCAACATAACAGTCCCTGCAATTTTCTCACAATGGGAAGCTCTTTCACCGCTTACCACTCCTCAAAATACCACCAGGCAGGTGGGTAGAACCGCTACACCCATTGCAATTAGGACTGTAGCATCGGCCAATACAAGACACCCGGAACTGGTAGTTCGTTTCATGGACTGGTTCTATGATCCCACAGGTCATAACCAGGCAATGGCATGGAACGGCCCGCCCCCAGGACCCCTCACCTATGGTATGAATTCAGGCTCCATCTTTAGACACGACGGGTCAGAATTTGCCCAGGACGTGGTCGATGGCCGCGCCCCCGGTATGTGGGAATGGATACTCGGATTTGTTGGTCCTTTCACAGGCACCCACGGCGATCAGAGCGACAGATTTAATGCCCTGAGGGAAATTTCAGGACTTCCGAGAGTCGGGGAAAGAGGACACAGGATCATCGAAGATTTGACCTTCCCGAACAACTTCTTTACCGTTTCCATGAACGAATGGGTTCGCCCTTACGGTGTTGACGCATTCCCACGCATGGTTTACATGACTCAGCAGGACAGCCAGAGGCTCGCAGATCTTAAAACTGTAATTGACAACTTTGTAAATCAGGAAGTGGCCAGGTTTATCACCGGCGCCAACTCACTTAACAATTTTGACGCTTACATGAATCAGTTGAATAACTTGGGATTCAGAGAGTACGAGGCAATTTACCAGAGAACATGGGAAGCATACGTAGCTGCCCAGAGGTAACAAGCTATTTTAGTTGCAGGCTACTTTAGCAGCAAACTACTAAAGTAGCAGGTTCCCGGCAGGGCTGCCCTGCCGGGTTTTTTATTTTTGGAGGTAGAATTCTAATGTTGCAAAAACTTAATTACACGGAAAATCCTGTTGATGTTCCCAACCCTGACAGGGGTTTTGAGAGAAGTAATGATGATGCCGGAGGCAATGGTGCCTACAGCGATATAGATGCCGGTTCGGCCCGTTGGGGTTACATGACGATTCCGGCAAGTGCCGATACAATTTTGGGCCAGCCCTTTGAACTGGCTTACGAAATGACACCGCCCTTCTATCTTGGCGGCGCATCCAAGGGCCCTGAATATTGCAATGTCCCGGCGGAGCCGCGGATAGTTCAGTTCTACCTCGTCCTAAACAATTTTTCAGCAAATGCCTGGTGCCAATGCACGGAAGGCACTCCCGGTAACCATACACGGGCAGGAATAGACGGCCCCATAACAGAATACGGGCTTAATTATCTTAGAGAACAATTTGAAATTATAAGATCGAAAACCAACAGCGTCGCTCATATCAGGGTTTGCTATGACCCCAAGGGCTGGAATCACATAGTCTGGACAGGGGATAATCTCAAGTACGAAGACGGCCCCATTGTTGACCATTGGTATCAGCGGGCTGATTACGCCAAGCCGGTTGCGCCTGGGGACTTTGCCGCACACCTTGGAAAACCAGGTGCCGGCACCTGGCGCGGCGCATCACCAATATTCAGAACCTGTACCGTTCCCGGTTTTACCAATATGAACTGGGTGCAGTACCACTACAAACAGCTTGAGCCTGTTTTCCATGAATACTCGGATGTTATATGGGCCTTTGACTCCGGCACCTTCGGCCCCTGGGGCGAAACCCATTCAAATTATGAATGCGAAGCGCCTGGAAATTATAAAATTATATTAGATTCACTTTTGGCTGCGGTTCCCGACGGCAAGCCAATCATGACACATGTCGGCGGCTTCCTTGACTGGTATAACCGCACATACAATACCACATATACCTTCGGCAATCTGGATACTTTCCCCGAAATCAAAAAGGGTACGCCGGAATCGCGTATCGGTAAGTTTACAGATTCAGTAGGCTGGTCAACAGACGAATACTCATACGGAAATCACGGCTCTTTAACCGAAGGCTACAGGATGCTTGCGCATGATCCTATTTTGCCGGGATATAATCCCGAGGGTGTTGATCCCTCGCTGACCAGGATTGAAGAAGCAGCGCCGGGCGGCCGGGTAGGAGCAGTCATTGGGTATAATGATTCTGGCACCAACAGGCTTGTGCCTATTCCTGAAGATTATTCAGATACCCGTTGGCGCGGAGCCTGGTTTGTTGACTGGGATCGCAGCAAATTTTTAAATTTCGTCAGAAAGATGCCCGTATACGGCGGTGAAGTAATTGGCAATGAGCCTGGACTTATCGATGGTATACCCAACAACGGAGCATATCTTGAAGTTGGCAAGCGTATAGGCAGCCCCTACAATGATGTAATTTTACGCTTCCCTTCCATACTGCATGAATGCAGCATTGGCCGCTGGACTTACATGTGCATACAGCAGGCTCATGGGAGCTTTAAACCGAGAGCGGATTACCTTTACACACGGGAAAACATTGAGGTGGAGATCACTTACCCCTGGAGCGGAGAAAAGGTAAAGGTGTTTTATGACCCGTTATACGAAGGTCAAAGCGCCCTGGCATATTACCGCGACAGAATGGGTTTTCGTTTTGTACTTCGCGAGGCGAATGCAGAGGAAACCGTAGATGCGAAGGGCGGCACATTAAAGTTTAATGGAAAGATTCAAAATGTCGGCTGGGGCAATATCTTTAACAGGAAAAAAGTCACGGTACTTTTGCAGCCCAAAGGCGGAGGCGACTGCTTTGCGGCTCTTACGGACATTGACGTCAGGGATTGGCGTGCAGCAGATGACCGCAACAGCCTGGCTGACAACAAAGCCGCATGGCGTGACTTTGGTTTTGCGATCAAGATGGAAGAATTCGGAAATATGCCAGCCGGAGGACTCCCTCCGGGCGAGTATGACATTTACCTGAAGATCAACGATCCAAAAGAACTAAGTAAAAACAAGCGATCCATCAGATTTGCCAACCATGATATCTGGAATGAAACTCTTGGTGCAAACATGATTGGTTCCATTACAGTGAGGTAAGTATAATGTTACAAAAATTAAACTATACAGAGAATCCTGTTGATGTTCCCAACCCTGACAGGGGCTTTGAAAGGGCGAATGACGACGCAGGCGGCAACGGTGCCTACAGTGATATCGATCGCAGTTCAGCCCGCTGGAGCTACATGACAATTCCGGCAGATGCCAAAACAGTTCTTGGTCAGCCCTTTGAGCTGGCTTACGAGATGACCCCGCCCTTCTATCTTGGCGGCGCATCCAGGGGCCCTGAGTATTGCAATGTTCCGGTTGAGCCGCGCATTGTCCAGTTTTACCTTGTCCTCAATAACTTTTCATCTAACGCATGGTGCCAGTGTACCGAGGGCACACCTGATATGCATACACGTGTTGGGATGGACGGCCCCATAACAGAATACGGGCTTGGCTACCTGAAAGAGCAGTTTGAAATTATAAGAAACAAAACCAACAGTGTCGCTCATATCCGGGTTTGTTATGATCCTAAAGGCTGGAACCATATTGTTTGGACGGCAGACAATCTCAAATACGAAGACGGCCCCATTGTGGATCGCTGGTATCAAAAAGCTGATTACTCAAAGCCGATTGCACCTGACGATCTCGCTGCACACATTGCCAAGCCGGCAGCAGGCACATGGAGAGGTTCTTCACCCATATTCAGAACCTGTACAGTTCCAGGTTTTACCGGTATGAACTGGGTGCAGTATCACTACAAACAGCTTGAACCCATTTTCAAAGAATACTCGGATGTTATATGGGCATTTGATTCCGGCACTTTCGGTCCCTGGGGCGAAACCCACTCGAGTTATGAAGCGGAAAAACCTGGTAATTACAAGATCGCCCTGGATTCATTACTGGCTGCGGTTCCTGATGGCAAGCCAATTATGACACACCTTGGCGGCTTCCTGGATTGGTACAACCGCACATACAATACCACATATACCTTCGGCACCCTTGATACATTCCCCGAAATAAAGCGGGATACACCTGAGTCCCGCTTCGGAATGTTCAGCGATGCAACCGGCTGGTCAGACTCCGAGTATTCCTACGGGAACAGCGGCTCACTGACAGAAGGGTACAGAATGCTGGCCTATGATCCTATTTTGCCAGGGTATAACCCCGAGGGTATTGATCCCTCTCTGACGAGAGTTGAAGAAACAGCTCCGGGAGGCCGGGTAGGATCGGTCATAGGATACAATGATTCGGGAACAAACAGGCTCATTCCAATTCCGGAAGATTATTCTGACACAAAGTGGCGCGGAGCCTGGTTTGTAGACTGGGATCGCAGCAAATTCAAAAAATTCGTCAGAAAAATGTCCGTTTATGGGGGTGAAAATATCGGTGTTGAACCCGATCTTATCAACGGGGATCTCAACAACGGGGCCTACCTTACAGTCGGCAGCCGTATAGGCAGCCCCTATAACGGAGTAATTTACCGTTTTCCTTCCATATTGCACGAATGCAAAATTTCGGGCTGGACTTATATATGTATACAGCAGGGTACGGAAAGATTTAAAACCAGAGCGGACTATAAGTACACCAGAGAGAACATTGAGGTTGAAATAACCTACCCCTGGAACGGTGAAAAAGTAAAGGTACTCTATGACCCGGTATACGAAGGTCAGAGCGCACTGGCTTACTACCGCGACAGAATGGGCTTCCGCTTTGTGCTTCGTGAGGCGAATACGGATGAGAGTGTTGATGATAAAGGCGGTACACTAAAGTTTGAAGGAAAAATTCAAAATGTAGGCTGGGGAAATGTATTTAACAGGAAAAGAACCTCAGTGCTTTTGAAATCCAAAGACGGGAATGAGTGTTATTCAGCTGTTACAGGCATTGATGTACGGGATTGGCGTGCAGCCGAAGACGGGAACTCGAAAGCTGATAATATAACTGCCTGGAGGGACTTTAGTTTTACAGTCAAGATGGAAGATTTTGGTAATGTTCCATCAGGTGAATATAACATTTACCTTAAGATCAACGACCCAAAGGAACAAAGTAAAAACAAGCGTTCCATACGTTTTGCAAACCATGATATCTGGGACGAGTCCCTTGGTGCAAACCTTATTGGCAGTATAACAGTCAAATAAAATACGGAGGCAAGAATAATGTTGCAAAAACTAAATTATAATGAGAATCCTGTAGATGTTCCAAATCCGGACAGGGGGTTTGAAAGGGCCAATGACGACGCTGGCGGTAACGGAGCTTACAGTGTTCACAGGGAAAGAGGTTCTGGTTACTGGGCTTATATGACCATTCCGGCAAATAAAGATACAATCCTGGGGCAGCCATTTGAGTTAGCCTACGAGATGAAACCGCCTTTTTATCTTGGTGGTGCCACAAAGAGTCCGGAATACTGCAATGTCCCGGTTGAACCGCGTATTGTTCAATTCTACCTGGTCTTAAATAACTTTTCATCTAACGCCTGGTGCCAGTGCTCTCCGGGCAGACCTGACAATCATCACCGCATAGGAGTAGACGGACCAATATCAGAATATGGACTTAACTATCTAAGGGAACAGTTTGAATTTATCCGGAAAGAAACCAACAGTGTCGCCCATATACGGCCCTGTTATGATCCAAAGGGATGGAACCATGTTGTTTGGACTGCCGACAACCTAAAATACGAAGACGGCCCGCTGGTGGATCATTGGTATATGAAAGCAGACTATACAAAACCAGTTCCTGCCGCAGAACTTGAAGCTCATATTGGGAAAGCAGTTCCCGGTACATGGAGAGGTTCATCTCCCATTTTCAGGAAATGTACTGTTCCCGGGTTTACCCACTTAAACTGGGTGCAGTATCACTTTAAACAGCTTGAACCAATTTTCCACGAGTACTCTGATGTTATTTGGGCTTTTGATTCCGGCACTTTTGGCCCATGGGGAGAAACACACTCGGCATACGAAGCTGAAGTTCCTGAAAATTACAAAATAATCCTGGATTCCCTGCTGGAAGCAGTTCCCGATGGCAAAGCCATTATGACTCATGTAGGTGCATTCCTTGCCTGGTACAACCGTACCTACAATACAACATATTCATTCGGTGATCTTGACAACTTCCCGGAGATAAAAAGAGATACACCTGAATCACGTTTTGGTTTGTTTGATGATTCCACCGGCTGGTCAGCAGATGAATATAACCCCAGTAACAACGGTTCATTAACAGAAGGATATAGGATGCTTGCCTACGATCCAATCTTGCCAGGATTTAATCCCAAGGGAGTCTCTCCTGCTATGACGAGGGCAGAAGAAGCGGCACCCGGCGGAAAGGTAGGATCTATTGTTGGGTATAACGATTCCGGTACAAACAGACTTGTTCCAATTCCGCCAGAAGAAGGTTACACTGATTCCGGATGGCGTGGTGCCTGGTTTGTGGACTGGGATCGTGCAAAACTGATGAGGTTCTTAAAAAAGATGTCTGTCTTTGGAGGTGAACATCTAAAAGGCCCCGAGCCGGAGCTTATAGACGGCAAACCCAATAACGGTGCCTTCATTCCTGTGGGAAAACGAATTGATAATCCCTATAACAATGTAATATTACGTTTTCCCTTTGTACTTCATGAGGGAAGAATCGCAGGCTGGACCTATGTTTGTATTGAGCAGGGATCAGCAAGGTTCAAGTCCAGGGCAGATTACCTTTATACCAGGGAAAATATCGAAGTAGAGCTGACCTACCCCTGGAGCGGAGAAAAAGCAAAGGTTTTTTATGACCCATTGTACGAAGGACAGAGCGCTCTGGCCTACTACCGTGACAGAATGGGTTACCGCTTTGTTCTTAGGGAAGCCGATATGGACGAAAGTGTGAAAGCTGGTGAGCTCCTGAAATTCAACGGAAAAGTTCAAAATGTAGGCTGGGGAAGAGTATTTAACAGGAAAAAGGCATCTGTACTCCTGCAACCTAAGGGCGGTTCTGAATGTAAACAGGCAGAAACAGATATTGATGTCAGGGATTGGCTTCCTGCTGAAGACGGAAACAGCCTGGCAGATAATAAAGCTGCATGGAGGGATTTTAGTTTTACAATCAAAACAGAAGGCTTTAATGTAGGTGAATACAATGTATTCCTCAAGATTAATGACCCAAGAGAAAAAAGCCCTAACAAGAGATCCATTGCTTTTGCTAATTATGATATCTGGAATGAGACTCTTGGCGCAAACCTGATTGGTTGTATAACAGTTAATTAACAAGGAGATTATTCAGAATGCTGCAAAAATTAAATTACACAGAGAATCCTGTGGATGTTCCCAATCCTGACAGAGGGTTTGAAAGGGGTAATGACGATTCTGCCGGTAATGGCATACATTCAGAAAAAACACCCTGGTCGGCCCGTTGGGGACACATGACCATTCCGGTAGATGCAAATACTGTTTTGGGCCAGCCATTTAAACTGGCATACGAGATGACTCCTCCGTTTTATCTGGGCGGAGCGACAAAAGGCCCGGAATACTGCAATGTGCCGGTGGAACCCAGGATAGTTCAGTTCTATCTGGTTCTGAATTATTTTTCGTCTAACGCATGGTGCCAGTGCACAGAGGGGGAACCTGATAAGCACACAAGGGTGGGAGTAGACGGCCCCATAACAGAGTACGGACTTAACTACCTAAGGGAACAGTTTGAATTTATCCGGAATGAAACCAATAGCGTCGCACATATACGGCCATGTTACGAACCCAAGGGCTGGAATCATGTGGTGTGGACTGCGGACAATCTTAGGTACGAAGACGGTCCTGTCATGGACAACTGGTATCAGCAGGCAGACTACTCGAAGGCACTTTCGCCTGACGGTCTTGCAGAACATATCGCAAACCCAGTGCCAGGCACATGGCGGGGATCCTCTCCCATATTTAGAAAGTGTACTGTCCCCGGTTTTACCGATATGAACTGGGTGCAGTATCATTACAAGCAGCTAGAGCCGGTATTTCACGAGTACTCCGATGTTATATGGGCATTTGATTCCGGCACCTTCGGCCCCTGGGGAGAAACCCACTCGAGTTATGATGCCGAAGTTCCGGAGAACTACAAAATCATCCTGGATTCCTTACTGGCCGCTGTTCCCGATGGAAAACCAATAATGACCCACATTGGGGCTTTCCTGGCCTGGTATAACCGTACTTACAATACATCATATTCATTCGGCGATCTGGATAAGTTCCCGGATATAAAGCGGGGTACGCCGGAATCGCGTATTGGAATGTTTGATGATTCAACCGGCTGGTCTGCTGATGAATACAATCCCAGTAACAATGGCTCATTGACCGAAGGCTACAGGATGCTGGCTTATGATCCTACGCTTCCGGGATTTAATCCCGAAGGAAAAGATCCGTCTCTGGCAAGGATAGAAGAAGCAGCACCTGGAGGACGGATAGGATCTGTAATTGGGTATAATGATTCTGGAACAAACAGACTCGTCCCCATTCCGGAAGAAGAGGGGTATACAGATACAAGATGGCGCGGCGTCTGGTTTGTAGACTGGGATCGTGCGAAACTAATGAGGTTCATAAAAAAAATGTCCGTGTTTGGCGGCGAACATCTTAAAGGTCCTGAGCCTGAGCTTATTGACGGTAAACCAAACAACGGAGCTTTTGTTCCAGTGGGCAGACGAATTGACAACCCCTATAACGATGTAATTTTACGTTTTCCATTCGTTCTTAATGAGGCAAGTAAAGCCCACTGGACATATGTATGTATCGAACAGGGTGCAGGCAGATTCAAGTCCAGGGCGGATTATCTTTACACCAGAGAAAATATTGAAGTAGAGCTAACATACCCCTGGAGCGGTGAAAAAGTAAAGGTTTTCTATGATCCCCTGTACGAAGGCCAAAGCGCATTGGCATATTACCGCGACAGAATGGGTTTCCGCTTTGTGCTTCGCGAGGCTAATACAGACGAAACTGTAGAAGCGAAAGGCGGCACACTGAAGTTCGATGGAAAAGTTCAAAATGTCGGCTGGGGCAATGTTTTTAATACAAAAAAAGTGTCGGTTCTTTTACAGTCAAAAAACGGAAATGGATGTTATTCAGCTGTTACCGGTATTGATGTCCGGGATTGGCAGCCTGCTGAAGATGGCAACTCGAGAGCAGATAATAAAGCCGCATGGCGCAATTTTGGTTTTGCAATCAAAATGGAAGATTTCGGCAATGTTCCTTCCGGTGAATATAATATTTTTCTGAAGATCACTGACCCCAGGGAAACAAGTGTAAATAAACGTTCCATACGTTTTGCTAACCATGATATCTGGAACGAAGCTCTTGGCGCAAACCTGATTGGCAGTATAACTTTAAAGGTATAACTTGATGCAAAACACAGAAACTTTGGAAGACAAAGCCAACAAGGGACTATTTTGGCGCCTTTCTTCGCTGCAATTTTTATTTCATTTTGCGGCTGCAAGCGGCACCTATCTCACCGTTTTTCTTTTACAGCAAGGTGTCTCGCCTGACCGGGTAGGATTCATCTCTGCCATAAATTCGGCTATTGTTATTATGTCCACCCCTTTTTGGGGAACCATAGCGGACAAGATACGATCCATCCGCAAGGTTTTATTGTTATGCGTAAGTTTTGCAGTAGTCCTGTGGGCATTGGTCCCGGCTTCTTCCAGGGTGTTCGTGGGTCCTCTGGCTGCTATGTATATTATCATTCCCATTGGAGCATTTTTTAGAATGCCTGCCAATTCTTTAATTGATGCATATACAGTTCAGAGCGCAGAGCAGCATACTTTACCATTTGGTCATATAAGGCTTTGGGGCTCCATAGGCTGGGTTTTGATGTGCTTTATCCTTAGCTATGTTCTCCCCAGAACAGGAGTAGAATTTGCATTCTATCTATATGGTTTTAGCTTTATTCCATTTTTTATTATCCTGTGGAACACAAGGGGTACAGATACAGTTAAATCCAGGGAACGCCAGTCGTTTAAGGATATGCAGTTTGGGCGTCTCTTTAAGAGCTACTATTTTATTACTTATATGTTTTTTTCCATGCTCATGAGAATGCCCATAAACATATCATTTATCTTTCTTCCGTTCCTCGTGGATTCAGTAGGCGGGGATACTGCCATGATAGGTTTGGTAACAGGTTTTAGAGCCCTCCTGGAAGTCCCGGCACTCCTGTTGATGAAACCTTTAAGGGAGAAGTTTCCCCTGCCTGTTGCCATAGTTGCTGCAATGTTGATTTTTTTCGTAGAGATGCTGCTGCTCTCTAGAGCAACAAGTCTTTTCTTCATTGTAGCAGTAATAAGCATTCATGGCTTTGGACAGGGACTTATTCACGGAGCTGCGACAAATTATGTGTATCTAATGGCTCCCGAGGGTCTTAACTCAACTGCGCATACTGTAGCTGGTGCAGCGAATTCCATTGCTGCAATTGTTTCAAGTATAATAGGCGGCATCATGATCATGGCAGTGGGAATACACTTATTTTATGCAGTTATGTCTGCAGTTTTGGCAGTTTCTATTTTATGTTTTATTGGTTCTCTTTTGGTTGGAGTTAAAATCCTAAAAATTCCAATACCCCTGGATACTGGCGTAAAGAAATCATAGGAGGAGAAATAATGGATGGTCTTGAAATAAGAAGTTACGAAGGTGAAGGCTGGAAGCCTTTAATTAAATTTGAGCCCTGGAGCGTCGCCATTTTAAACAGTGCTCCCATTTACGAAAGAGGGAAAATATCCATGCTGGAAAAACATACAGACACCGATGAAGTATTTGTACTACTGAAGGGCAGCTGTGAGCTTTTAATTGCCGGTTCCGGAGATACCATAGGAGAAATAGAAAGGGTAAAAATGGAAGCGGGACAACTTTATAATGTAAGGCAAAATGTATGGCATAGCTGCTGCCTGGAGAGTGATACCTCTCTTTTAATTGTGGAAACCATGCCTCCCGGTACAGTAAGAGTTGATCTGCCGCAGCCAGTTTAAGGAGTTACGCTAAATTATACTCGTTGTTTCCAGACGTATAACAGAAGGAAAAAATTGACATGAAGAAAAAAATTGTTTTTATTGGTGCAGGCTCGCTTGGTTTTACCCAGGATCTGTCCAGAGATATTTTAAGTTTTGAAAGTTTCAGAGATGCCGAATTTCATCTGGTGGATATTCATGAGGGAAGGCTTGAATATGCCAGACTTGTCCTTGAAAAATTGATAAAAGCCGGCGGTTATGAGGCAAAAGTGTTTTCTACCACAGATCGGAAGAAGGCACTTGCCGGAGCAGATGGCGTACTTATCACAATACTCCAGGGAGGACTGGATGTTTGGCGGCATGATATAGAAATTCCAAAAACATTTGGCGTTGATGTAAATGTGGGTGATACCCGGGGACCATCCGGGATTTTCCGCTTTCTTCGTACCGCCCCAGTTATGCTGGAAATAATCCGTGATATAGAACAGCTCTGCCCCAATGCGGTAGTTCTAAATTATACAAACCCCATGGCCTTACTCTGCAGCTACTTACAGAAGCAAAGCAATGTGAATATTACAGGCCTCTGTCACTCTGTTCAGGCAACTGCTGCCATACTTGCGGGATGGCTGGGCGCTGATATGAAAGACATATGGTATACCTGTGCAGGGATCAACCACCAGGCTTTTTATTTGGACTTAAAATGGAAGGGCCAGGATGCATATCCCCTGCTTAGGGATGCGGTAGTAAATAAAAAAGAAATATACAACCAGGAGCAGGTAAGGAACGAAATGTTTTTAAACCTGGGATACTACCCTACCGAATCCTCCGGGCACAGCTCAGAATATGTGTCATGGTTCCGGAGCAGACCTGATCTGATAGAAAAATACTGCACCCACGGCACAGGCTGGAATCCAGGTATTCATGGCAATATAATTAAAAATCATATGAAAAGAGAAAGTACCTGGGAGGATCTGTTCAAGCAGCGGCTGACATCGGAAAATGTTGATCTGCAAAGGGGAGAAGAATATGCCTCAAATATCTTTAATGCGATTTTTGGTGATCAAACTCCCTTTGAATTCAGCGGAAATCTTCCCAATACGGGTCTGATAGACAACCTTCCTCCCATGGCCTGTGTGGAAGTCCCTGTACTGGCTTCCAGGGCGGGGATCAAACCTTTTCATGTGGGCCATGTACCGGATCACCTTGCAATAATGATGAACACCAGCAGCCGCTGTGAAGAGCTTGCCATAAAAGGAGCTATCGAAGGAAATCCCAAGATGATATACCAGGCCATTCTCTTTGATCCTCTTACTGCCAGCGTTCTTTCAATGGCGGAAATTCGGGATATGACCAGGGCAATGTTTGAAAAAAACAAACCTTTCCTGGGTTATTTTAAAACTACTTCCATTTAGTTATTATAGCTTAGTTTATATAGCGGAGAAAAAAATGATAATTGACTGTCATGTTCACACCAACATGGAAGCAAGGTCCAAGGATGATTTGCTGACCCAGCTTGATATGGCAGGGGTGGAACGCATTGTTCTTTTATCCCACCGCCCCGCTTCTTTTCACAAGGAGGGGAATACGGGAGGGCCCTTTGGTTATGAATCTTTAAACCCTGCCGAAGCTCTTGCGCAGGTAATGGAATGGGCTGCCTTTTCCAAACGCATTATCCCCTTTTATTGGATCGATCCATTGGAAGAAGATGCCTTTGATCAGGCAGACAGAGCCGTTGCCGCGGGGATTGAAGGGTTCAAAGTGATCTGTAACCGTCACTTTCCGGGAGACCCGAGGCCAATGCAGGTATGGGAGCATATAGCAAAAACAGGCAAGCCCATACTGTTTCATTCGGGGATACTTTACAGCAACAGCCCCTCATCCCAGTATAACAGACCTACAGGGTTTGAAGCGCTTTTTGATGTACCCAATCTGCGTTTTGCCATGGCTCATGTCTCATGGCCCTGGTACGATGAATGTCTGGCGGTTTACGGTTACTGGCGAAGCCGAAAAAACCGCGGAACTTCCAGTGCCGAGCTGTTTATAGATACCACCCCCGGATCTCCAAAAATTTATCGCAGAGATATATTCAGCAAGATTTACGGCATAGGTTATAATATAGAAGATAACCTGATCTTTGGAACCGACTGCAACAGTATTTATAACGCTGATTATACAAAATATATTCTTGACATGGATAAAGACGCTTTGGATAATGCCGGAGTCAGCCCGGAGCAAAGAGAAAAATACTACCATAAAAATTTTAATCGTTTTTTGGATGGATAAGGAAAAACCAATGCAGTTAAACCCCTTAAAAACAGTAATTGAAAAGAACCGGCAAGGTCAGAAAACAGGACTGTACTCGGTTTGCAGTGCAAATGAGCTGGTTTTACGCGCAACTATACGCCATGCGGTAAAACATGATTACCCGCTGATAATTGAGAGCACTTCCAATCAGGTGAATCAGTTCGGAGGGTATACCGGTATTCGTCCTCATGAGTTTATGGCTCAAGTACGAAAAATAGCAGCTGAGGAAGGTTTACAAAGCGGAAACCTAATTCTTGGCGGAGATCATCTGGGTCCCCTACTCTGGCAGAAAGAGCCGGAAGAAACAGCAATGGAAAAGTCAGTGGAACTGGTGAGGGCTTATACTCTGGCGGGATTCAGCAAGATCCATCTTGATACCAGTATGAAACTGGCTGACGATCCTCCCGGCCCGCTTGACCCAAGAGTCTGCGCACGCCGCGGTGCTGTTTTGGCGAAAGAGGTTTATAAATGTTTTGCCAGCATGAAAGATCAACAAATGCGGCCCATGCTGGTTATAGGCAGCGAAGTTCCAATTCCCGGCGGAAGTCAGGAGCATGAAGACAGTGTCAGTCCCACCGCTGCCGGTGATTTCCTGGAGCAAGTAACGATTTTCAGGGATGAGTTTCAGAAAGCAGGAATTGATTTTAACGATGTTGCTGCCTTTGTAGTTCAGCCGGGTGTGGAATTTGGGGATGATTTTGTCTTTTTTTACGATCCACAAAGAGCCGCATCACTGACAGACGCATTAAAAACAGTAGACGGAATTGCTTTCGAAGGACATTCCACCGATTACCAGTGCCCCATTAACCTTGCGGAAATGGTCAGAGACGGCGTGGCTGTTCTTAAAGTAGGACCTGCCCTGACTTTCGTTCTAAGGGAAGCACTTTTTCTTTTGGAGGCAATCGAGGAAATAATTATGCCTGTCGCATCACGCTCTAACCTGAAAAAAAATCTGCTCGAAGAAATGAATAATTCCAGACAGTATTGGGAAAAATATTATAACGGCACATCTGAAGAAGTTGAATATAAAAAATTATTCAGCTATTCGGATCGCTGCCGTTACTATCTGCCCGCGGTAAAGGTGCAGGAATCAATAGAAAGGCTTATTAAAAATGTAGGCGAAATTCCACCGGCTCTGATAAGCCAGTTTTTTCAGTCTCAGTACCGCCGCTACATGGCCGGAAAACTAAACAATGACCCCCTTTCTCTTGTCTATGACCGTATAGGGGATTTATGCGATGATTACGCGGCTGCCTGCGGGTACTTACACTCTTGAAACACTCACAGGAGGATTGTCAATACGGCAGCGAAAAAGACATCAGGCACAACTTATCCCTTTTTTTCATCGACGGTGTAGTTTTTACGCCTGCAATGGCATTGATCTCCATATCAACGATCATACCGTTTTTTTTGGAAACACTGGGAGCTTCCACATTTCAGCTTGCCATTGCCGCTTCCATTGCGATGATATGCAATTTCGTGATGCAGCCGTTTTTTGGCTCCATAGCGTCACGTTCCCGTAGATTAAACAAGACCTTTGGCAAGATACTTCTCTTACAACGTGTGATTTTCTTTGCTTTTGTGCTAAGCATACCGCTTTTAATAAATACACAAAATCTTCTTGTCTGGGTTTTCCTTGTTTTCTGGGGGATTTTTAACTTATTCGCAGGTTCATACAATGTGTTTTCAACCTCTCTTATGTTAAAACTTCTGCCTCCCGGCAAACGCGGTACTGCCCGCGGTATAGGCGGCGCGGTCGGAGCTGGACTTGGTGTGGGAGTAGCAGCTCTGATCCCTGTGATTTTGGGCGGCATCCTTTTTCCCTATTATTATGTGCTAATTTTTTCCCTTGGACTTTTTTTTCTGTTTATTAACGCTGTCCAGTTCCTCTTAATGCGTGAGCATGAGGACACAGTACCAAGAGTACCTATGAATATGCTCGAGTATATTAAGGAAATGCCCTCCTCTATAGGGAAAAACATGGCTTTCCGCGCAATGATTATAACCTTTACCTTCCTGCTTGTTGCCAATTCTCTTTTGACATACTATACGCTTTATGCAATAAGGGTTTTTTCGGCAACAGAGTCCCATATAGCAACCCTTTCTGGCTTAGCTATCCTTTCAGGTGCAGTGAGCAGTATTTTCTTTGGTATTTTGGTCGATCGTCGTGGCCCAAAAACAACTTCCATCATTACCGCAATTCTTGTAATCTCAGCTGGAGCTATAGCTTTAACCACGAATTCTCTAAATTTTCTCTTTGTAGCCTGGGTATTTGCCAACATGGCAAATAGCGGCTATTTTACAAGTGTAAATCTGTTGATAGGGGAAGTGAGCCCTCCTGGAAAGACGCCGCTTCATGTTGGTGTTCTTACGATAATCTCCATGGCTCTGTCCTCTATGGTATTAATGGTACTTGCGCCTGTTCTGGAGAGCGCGGGTTTTACGGCTCTTTTTGCAACTGTGTTTTCATGCGGTGTAATAAGTCTTTTATTTAACCTGTTTGTTCTTCGAAAAAAATTAAAAACAATAAATAATTTTTCTGTATTGCCTCAAGTAAAAATCGAACCGTAGGAGATGATGCCTCACGTTAAGAAATCGAACCATAGGCGGGGGAGCCGAAGAGCAATGGCTTCATGCCTCCCTTT
>Ga0099364_10006679_pt1 | contig 16721 bp, 14 predicted proteins | sample TergutTh196P3_FD_73070 | JGI IMG/M metagenome (GOLD analysis project Ga0099364, IMG submission 73070) | Microcerotermes parvus P3 segment gut microbial communities from Pointe-Noire, Republic of the Congo - Th196 P3 | ecosystem: Host-associated > Arthropoda: Insects > Digestive system > Gut ... | reverse complement strand
GACGCAACCCCGCCACCGGCCCAGCAAAGACCTCCCCCGGCAGTTGGACCGGTAGCGCCCGTTCAAAAAACACCACCCCCAGCAGTAACGCCGCCGCCAGTTCAGGAAGAACCACCTCTGGCAGTGACACAAATACCGCCAGTGCAGGAAGAACCTCCTTTGGAAGTTGTGCCAGCACCGACACCTCAAGAAGAATCATCTCCAGTAGTAACGCAAATGCCGACAGTGCCGCTGGTGCCGGCAGAAACACCGCCTGCGACAGTGGTACAAATGCCGACACTGAATGCAATTTTAAACTCGATATACTTTGAACCTGATACTGCGGTTTTGGTGGAAAGCTCCCGTCCCAGCCTTGACGAAGTAGGAAGAAGGTTGGCGGCAGATCCAGATTTAAGTATACACCTGCGGGCATACGCAGCTCCTTTCCGTACCGCTATAGGCAGGCTTATGGTCAGCCAGGAAAGAGCGGATTTTACAAGAAATTATCTTTTTAATAATTTTGGTATATCACCAGAACGTTTTACAATTGAAATATTCGGTTCAACGCGAGTGCCGCAAAATGTAACAAATGACTGGGAATCTTATAGAGCAGTTGAAATAACTACATATAATTCGCAGGCAGTTGCCAGTCAGGGATTGGTGAATACTGCATATTTTGAACCTGATACCGCTGTACTTATAGAAACTTCCCGCCCGGGCCTTGAAGCGCTAGGGAGAGCATTAGCAGCGGATCCTGAATTACGAATACACTTACGTGCATATACAGCTCCTTTTGGAACAGCATCCAGCAGACTTGATGTAAGTCAAGCCAGAGCGGAATTCAGCAGAAATTATTTAATGCAAAATTTTGGTATTTCTCCGGATAGAATTACTGCAGAACTTTTAGGTTCAACAAGGACACCTGAGCATGTAACAGATGACTGGGCATCTTATAGATGTGTAGAATTCTTTATTTTTTCTATACCAAGTACCCGGGATGGTTTGCAAACTTCTGTAATTCCATTTCAAACACAACCTGCAGAAATTCAAAGATTATTTAATTCTATATATTTTGAACCCGATACAGCAGTGATGCTTGAAACTTCCCGGCCTGCTCTGGAAGCAGTAGGAAGGCAATTAAATACAGATTCTTCTTTAAGAGTACTAATACGTGCATATACTGCTCCCTTTGGAACCGCAGGCGGGAGAATGATGGTAAGCCAGATAAGAGCTGATTTCAGCCGGAATTATTTAATGCAGAATTTTGGCATTTCATCTGATAGGATAAATGTTGAATTATACGGCTCTACCAGGACACCAGAAAATGTTACAGATAATTGGACCACATATCGGTGTGTAGAATTTTTAATTAGCAGTAATTAGCCATGTATAAGCCTGATTACCAAAACATAGTTAATGCCGCGAAAAACATGAAATCTTTGCGGATACCTCTATATGAACATATTATATCCCATAAAATAATGGAAACTATCCAGGGGAAAGAGTTTGCCCATAATTATAACGGTAGTTATAATGACAGACTTGAATTTTTCCGTCATTACTGTGCTTTCTTTCGGGATTGGGGATATGATACAGTCAGCTATGAGTGCTGTGTAGGGGCAGTAATGCCAGGCAGCGGAGCTCTGGGAGGCCATAAAGAGGGAGTAATAAAAAACCGTTCAGATTTTGATGCCTACCCTTGGGAAAGCATTTCTGATCTTTATTTTGAAATGTATAGAGATTATTTCAAAGCTCTGGAAGAAGTAATGCCTCCAGGGATGAAAGCTATAGGCGGAGTAGGGAATGGAGTTTTTGAATGTGTCCAGGACATTGTAGGCTTCCAGGAGCTTTGTTTTATAAAGGCCGATGACGAGGAACTTTACGCCTCTCTTTTTTCTAAAGTCGGGGATGTTTTGGTCCAAATTTGGGAACGTTTTCTTTTAGAATTCAATGAGCTATTCTGTGTATGCCGCTTTGGGGATGATCTTGGCTATAAATCGAATACCCTCCTTAGTGCTGATGACATACGAAAACTGATTATTCCCCAGTACCGGCGGATTATTGATTTGATTCATAACCGGAAAAAGCCCTTTCTTCTGCATTCATGCGGATGCATCTTTAACGTGATGGATGATATTATTAAAATTGGGGGAATAGACGCAAAGCATTCAAATGAAGATGTAATTTCTCCTTATTCCCGATGGATCGATGATTACGGCGATAAAATTGGAAATTTCGGCGGTTTGGACACCGATGTACTCTGCGATTCCAGTTCTTTGGATATAGTTTCTTATACCACTGATATATTTCGCCTATGCGAAGCAAAGGGAAGGGGAGTTGCCATTGGCAGCGGCAATTCCATCCCGCCTTATGTAAGTCCGAAACGCTATTGCCAAATGCTGGATACGGTGCGTAAACTTAGGGGAGATTAAGGAGCCCGAATGATGAGTGAAGAAACTTGCATTTTTTGTAAAATCATAAAGGGGGAAATTCCCAGTAAAAAGATATATGAAGATGATGAGATACTTGCCTTCAATGATATTAACCCAACAGCGCCTATTCATTTTTTAGTAATTCCAAAAAAGCATATTCCGGATTTAATTGAGGCCAGACTTGAGGATGTACCGCTTCTGGGAAAACTGGTATTTTATGCCCGATGCCTGGCTGCAGAGCAGGGCTGCGGAGAGAAAGGCTTCCGCCTTGTGATCAACTGTAAATCCCATGGTGGCCAGACAGTGGATCACCTTCATTTACATATAATTGGGGGCCGCCAGTTAAGCTGGCCGCCGGGTTGAAAAGACTTATAACCGCAGTACTACTCCTACTCCTCCGGCAATCACGATATATATAATAGGATGTTTTTTAAACTTTATTACAAGGAATATAAGTAATCCTAAAAATAATGTTTCCTGCCAGCGGATGAATTCATACCATACCGTAGCACCAGCATTCCAGACTGAAAGGGTAATGGCGCCAAATCCGGCGGCAGAAAGAAGCCCTGCAGCGGCGGGACGAAAAGCGGTAAAAAGGCTTTTGACGATTTTATTTTCTTTAAATGACTTGAGCATTCGTGCAACGATGCTAATGATAACAATCGAAGGAGCAATAAGACCCAGAGCAGCCATATAACCGCCTGCAGGGCCGGTGTAGGTGAGCCCTACATAGGAAGCAAGATTTACTCCAATAGCACCAGGGGCAGATTGAGCAAGGGCAAGCATATTACCGATCGCCTCCCGGCTAATCCAATCTGAGTTATCTGCAATCTCAAAAAGGAAGGGCAGGGTAGCTAGACCGCCTCCAATAGCAAAAAGACCAATCCGGAAGAATTCCGCAAAGATATAAAGTAAACTCATTGGTTTTCCATGCCTTTTTTAGGATAATAAATGAAAAGACCAATAAGTCCTGCTCCCAGAATGATTAACATTGGAGAAATGCGAAAACCTATAGAAAGAATAAAAGCTGCTATATAAAGGATCAGAGCTTTCCAGTCTTTGAAAACCCCTTTAACCATTTTAATCACCGTATCAATTATCAGTGCTCCCACTGCAAGGCGAATTCCGGTAAATGCATGCTGAACTGCAGGGATTTCTTCAAAGTTCCGGATAAATAAAGCGGCCAGAACAATAAGGCTCACACCTGGAAGCACAAAACCTAAAGTTGTCATGAATCCGCCTAAAGGCCCTTTTTTTTTATAACCGACAAAAGTTGAAAGATTAACTGCAATAATTCCCGGAGTTATCTGAGCTATGGTATAATAATCCATAACCTCCTCCATTGTGACCCAGCCCCTCTTATTTATTAATTCCCGCTCTACTATTGGAATCATTGCATATCCGCCGCCAAAAGTGATGAAGCCCATTTTTAAAAAGGCAAGGAATAGTTCCAGATATTCTTTCAAGATTTTACCTCGTTTTTGTTTTCTGACTTTTTTATTTCCAGGTGTAATTCTTCAAGCTGCTTTGCGCTTACTTCATTAGGACTGGAATCCATCAAACCCTGGGCAAAAGAATTTTTAGGAAAAGCGATTACCTCTTTAATAGTTGTTTCCCCGGCCATAAGCATCACCAGACGATCTAGTCCCGGAGCTATTCCTCCATGAGGAGGCGGACCGTACTTGAAAGCTTCGATTAAGAAGCCAAATTTCGATTCTGCCTCTGCCGGATCAAAGCCTACAATATTGAAGATGCGCTTCTGTAATTCAGGATCATGGATCCTAATTGAACCGGAGGCTGTTTCATAACCATTAAATACAAGATCGTAGAGATCCCCTTTAACCGAACCAGGGTCTTGCTCCAGAACATTGTGGTACTTTTCCTGGGGATAGGCGAACATGTGATGAGCCGCCTCCCAACGCATTTCATTTTCATTAAACTCAAAGAGTGGGAAATCAATAATCCATACAAAAGCGAATTTTGCTGGGTCGCAGAGGCCCAGATCACGGCCTAGTTTGGAACGTACTGCTCCCAAAGCCATGTTGGCAATCCTGCGCTGGCTGTCTGCTACTATAAGGATTAGGTCTCCTGCTTTCGCGCCAAGGCCCTTTACAATATCTTCAGCCTGAGAGCTAAAAAACTTCGATACCCCGCCTTCCAAAACAGGGCCATTACTGACCTTCATCCAGGCAAGGCCTTTGGCTTTATAGATTTTAGCCTGAGCTTCAAGTTCTTCGATTTGCTTCCGTGAATAATCTCCCTTGCCCGGGACTACCAGGGCCTTAACAGCGCCTCCTGCAATACTTATGCCTTTGGCTGCAGCCGCGGCTTTTTCAGCTTCCCCTGTAGCCAGTGCATCTTTGAAAGCCTGGAACTCCCCGTCTGCAACCCAGGGGTTAAAATCCATAAGATGCATTTCATAGCGTAAATCCGGTTTATCGGAGCCGTAAATTTCCATGGCTTCGTCATAAGCCAGACGTTTAAATTGCGCGGGCAGCTCGTGGTTCAAGGTCTTCTTGAATACGTAGCCCAAGAGTCCTTCGATAAGGGAAAGTACATCGTCCCGATTCACAAATGACATTTCGATGTCCAGTTGTGTGAACTCAGGCTGCCTGTCTCCCCGGGAGTCTTCATCGCGGTAACAGCGGGCAAGCTGGAAATATTTATCATAGCCTGAAACCATCAGGATCTGCTTGTAAATTTGAGGTGACTGGGGCAGGGCGTAAAACTGTCCGGGATAAAGCCTTGAAGGTACTAAATAATCTCTTGCGCCCTCAGGAGTGGAACGGATAAAAGTAGGGGTCTCAATCTCGTAAAAACCTTTTTCATTTAAATATTCCCTAATGGCAAAGGCGGTCTCGTGACGCAGCTTTATTCTTCGCTGCATGCTTTCCCGCCTTAAATCCAGGTAGCGGTATTTTAAACGCAGCTCTTCTCTTGCTTCTGTTTCATCATCAATTTGAAAGGGCAGTACTTCACATCGGGATAAAATGACTATATTTTCTGCTTCAACTTCAATTTCACCGGTGTCCATATCAGAGTTTGCCATACTTTCTGGCCTGGGACGGACGAGCCCTTCTATGGCCAAACAGTATTCATTCCGCAGCTCTGCAGCAATAGCGGCTAATTTAGATCCCGTTGCAAGATTATTGGAATCCACAACAACCTGGGTTATTCCGTAGCGATCCCGTAAATTAATAAAGAAAACGCCGCCGTGATCCCGTTTCCGGTGTACCCAGCCGTTTAAAATCACCTTTTTTCCGGCATCCTGCTTACGCAAAGCACCGCAAGTAATAGTTCGTCTCATTGCTTCCATAAGGTCATGATAGCTCTCAAGGGACTTAAGTGGCAAGAGGAGAAATGGTTCATTCCTTATCTTTAAACTTTTTTGTATTTCTACTATAATAGTGCGATTATGGCCGCTAACCCTCTTAACCCTTTGATTATTCAGAGCGATAGAACCCTGCTGCTGGATGTTCATGCTCAGCGCTCTGAAGAAGCCAGGGGGGCCATATTACCCTTTGCCGAATTGGAAAAATCTCCGGAACATATCCATACTTATCGCATCACTCCATTATCCCTTTGGAATGCCGCCGGTGCTGGTTTTTCTCCTGAAGATGTTGTTGCAGCCCTTAACGAATATACCCGTTACCCTATACCCGGCGGGATAGTCGAAGGTTTCAGTGATACCATGAGCCGTTATGGTAAAATCCGACTCCTTCCCCCGGATTCTGCAACAGAAAACTCCCTTCCGGATGAGCTTTTACTGGTTTCCTCTGATAAATCGATAATTGCAGAAATCGAGGTGACTAAAGCATTGGGTAAATATCTGGAAAGAACATCTACGGGATTTCGGCTTAAGTTCATTCACAGGGGGAGCGTAAAACAGGAGCTTATACGTCTGGGTTGGCCGGTGCAGGATGAGGCGCCTCTTATTAAAGGGGAATTTTTGGAAATAGACCTGAAAGATGGGACTTCCCGGGATAAAACTTTCAGCTCCAGAGATTACCAGGTAGAGGCCGCCAGGGCGGTGCTGGGCTCCGGAGGGCCTGGAACTGGTTACGGTGTAGTGGTTCTTCCCTGTGGGGCAGGAAAAACTATAGTGGGGATACTTTTAATGTCCTTATTAAAAACCAATACCCTGATCCTTACCGCAAACGTAGCTGCGGTTCATCAGTGGATGGAAGAACTCCTTGATAAGACCTATCTTAAACGTGAAGACATTGCAGAGTATAGCGGAGATTCAAAATCCACAGCTGCAGTCACAGTGGCCACTTATCAGATCATCACCTGGCGGCCTGACAAGAACGGAGATTTTCCTCACTTTCGTCTTTTCAGGGAAAGATCCTGGGGTCTAATCATTTATGATGAAGTCCATCTTCTGCCTGCGCCGGTTTTTCGGGTAACAGCGGAGCTTCAGGCTGTCAGGCGGCTCGGTCTTACAGCTACCCTGGTTCGGGAAGATGGGGCGGAGGATGCGGTTTTTAGCCTTGTAGGGCCTAAACGTTATGATGTTCCCTGGAAGGATCTGGAAGCAAAAGGCTGGATTGCTGAGGCTCGTTGCACCGAAATCCGTCTGGATTTACCGGAAAAACTCAAGATCCCCTACGCTGTAGCTGGTTCCCGGGAGAAGTACCGTATAGCCAGTGAAAACCATCTTAAAGAAATGGTGGTTCTGGAGCTGATCAAGAATCATCCGGAGGATCAAATCCTTGTAATCGGGCAGTATATAAATCAGCTTGAATCTCTGGCCAGGCTGCTTAAAGTTCCATTAATTACCGGAAGCACAGCGAACAAGCAAAGGGAAGAGATTTATGGCGCTTTCAGGAAATGCGAAGTCCGGGTCATTGTGGTCAGTCGGGTGGCCAATTTTGCAATTGACCTTCCCGATGCTTCCATGGCTGTTCAGGTATCCGGCAGCTTTGGCTCCCGTCAGGAAGAGGCTCAAAGGCTGGGAAGGATTTTAAGACCAAAAAACCTTGATTATCAGGGTCTGGACGATCCTTCTAAAGTTCATCAGCGTAATTCCTGGTTTTTTACCCTGGTTTCCCGTTATACTGTGGAAGAGGATTTTGCAGCAAAACGCCAGCAATTTCTTGCAGAACAAGGTTATAAGTATACCATTCAACACTGGAATGTAGATGAACTAATTTTTTCTGGGGTGGCTGATTCCATGGAGTTATATTCATGAAATCATATCCTTATCGCTTCCGTTCTGTGGAAGACTGGAAGTCCAGCCTGATGGTTCTTCCCGACTCATCTTTCTTTGAGCTTGTACGGAGTATTTTTGGAAATATCAAGACTCCTTTTAATAAGCAGCGGCTTATGGATGATCTTTTCGTTCTTCTTTCCCGGGAAGATATACGAAAAACTATTGCTGCATACATCGATCAAGAGGATCATAAGATCATTGCCGCTACAGCATTATTGGAAGACCCGGCTCCGGAAGAACTCGAAAAATTTTTTCAAGGGGATTATAACCCTGCCTCACTTCGCAGTCTTTTGGTTAATCTTGAAGAAAGACTTATCCTGTTCCGCTTTCGGGATGATGCTTATGGCGCCAAGCGAAGACTCGCCCTTAACCCTGTCCTTGAAGCTGTACTCTCTCCTCTGGCGGCGGATAAAAAAATACTCTTTCCTTTTTCTGATTCAATCACTAGTAATAGCCCGGAGTCTGAAGAATATGAAAAAATTTCCATTACCGATAACCGGATTCTGGCAGCTCTTATCAGCTTTATTTCCGGGGAAGAAGATTTTTATAAAGCAGAAGGTATACGGAAAAGGGTTCTTGATCAGGGTAAAAAGCTTTTCCCCGGTCTTGACCTTGTAGTTGCTGCCGGAGTTCTTCAACAGTTGGGACTTTTTAATACTCAGGATGAAAAATTCATTCCCGATCTTCGGAGGATTCAGGAGTTTGGTGCTCTTTCTCCCCTTAACCGCCGAGAATATTGGGCTGCAGGGCTTTATCTTTATTTAAATCAAATTGATACTTCCAATGAATTTGGATTTCCCCGAGGATGGCTTAAGAATCTTGCATTTCTGATTCACCGTTTCTGTAATTTTTTAGATCCTCAAAAACAGTATCCGGATATTACTTTCCGGCGCTGGGTTAATCTTTTAGAACGGGAAGATTTTCAAAACCCCTGGAATAAAAAGATACACTTTGAAACTTTCATTAAAACTCTGGAAATGGCCGGGATTATAAATCCCAAATCAGAAATATTTTTATTGCACAGGATTATCCCCGTTCCGGTATTGGAGAATGCAGAGCCTTTAATTGCCATGGATTCAGCTTTTTCATTTATTATGTATCCTGGTATTTCTTTTGACCATGCTTTTAAATTGGCATCTTTTTCTTCCCTTAGAGAAGATACCCCTTTTGGACTTGAATTATCCCGTTCTTCTGTAGTACGAGGTTTTGACCGGGGTATTAAAGCAGAAAATATCCTTTCATTACTTAAAGAGTTATCAGGAAATCGAATTGATGACAGCTTGGAATGGAATATCCTGGACTGGGAAAAACGTTATACTGCGGTTTCTCTTTTTGAAGGCTTAATTCTAAGCCTTTCTGAAGATAGACGCTATCTTATAGAAACAGGACCTGTATCTTCTTTGGTTATTAATACATTAGCCCCCGGCCTTTACCTTCTTTCCGGTGATAGCCAGGATGCGGTAGAAATTCTACAAAGAGCAGGAGTAGATATCATAGCTCAACCCAGGCATGAGCTAAAAGAATCTCCTGGTATGACCAAGTTGTTTACCTCGTTTAAAGTTACATATAATACTGAAAGCTCTGATTCTGAAAGCAATCCTTTTTCTTTTGAATCATCTCCTGAAACCGTAAAAGAACAATTTAAACATCATTTAAAAGGTTTAAAATTCTCCAAGGCAGAAAAAGATGAGCTTCTTAGCCGGATTGAACGCCGGCTTGTTTTTAATAAAACCCAGCTGGAAAAGGCCGCAATAAAATACGAAAAGCTTGAAGCCCGTTTACTTGATTATCCCGGGAAAACAGCTATTGCTAAACAAGCCATTGCAGACGGGTCTTTAGTGGAGCTTAGCTGGCCAGGCCTTAATGGCAAGATTAATAATAATTTTGGCCTCTTACAGGCCCTTGAAAAAAAAGAAGGGGAATATATCCTGGTTTTAAAACCTCTTTCAGAAACTGAAGACAGCGATACCGCGAATGCAAAAGACATCCCTCCGGACATCATTCGTGTACCCTTGGGAAAGATCAGCCTTTTACGGCGGATCAAACAGTCCATTTTTGAAATATGAATACGATTAATAGGAGCATTTATATGCCATTACTACCTTTTTCACAACAGGCAGAGATAAGCCAGGCAAAACTTGCAGTGCTTATTGATGCAGATAATACTCAGCCCTTTATTATTGAAGGGCTTTTAAATGAAATTGCAAAGTACGGAATAGCCAGCATCAAACGAATTTATGGTGATTGGACAAGTACCAATCTCCGTTCCTGGAAAGAACGACTTTTAGAATATGCCATTCAGCCGATTCAACAGTTTTCCTATACTTCAGGGAAAAACGCGACAGACTCTGCCATGATTATTGATGCCATGGATATACTCTATAGTGAAAAGCTTGATGGTTACTGCATTGTTTCAAGCGATTCTGATTTTACCCGTTTGGCCGCCCGGCTTCGTGAAAGCGGCCGCATGGTTTACGGCTTCGGCGAGAAAAAAACCCCCAGGGCATTTGTTTCTGTATGTGATAAATTTATTTATACTGAAATTTTAAGAGACAGCCAGGCAGAAGAAGAAAATGACGGAGATAAACCTGTAAGTAAAAGCAAGAAAGACCTCAAGGGTGACAGAAAACTTCTCAATTTGCTCCGAAATGCGGTAGATGATTTAGCAGATGAATCAGGCTGGGCATACCTGGGCGGTGTCGGGCAAAAGATAAATAACAGGTCCAGTGAATTTGATCCCCGGAATTACGGTTATAAAAAGCTGGGCGACCTTTTCCGCGCCATAACTCAATTCGAAACTGAAGAAAGACCACAAGAACACGGAACAGGCCGGCAAGTCTATATACGCTGGAAACGCAAACGCCAATAGTCATGGGTTCTGCATTGGTAAAAATTGTTAATATTATAAAACTATTTAACAAGGCACCTGGTGAGCTGGGAATCCCCTAGGCTTCCACGCTACTCAAAACAGGACTGACGTCCGTTTTTCGCTCGGTCAAGTGAAAGCCTAGGGGATTCCCAGCTCACCAGGCTTCGTTTAAAGGTTTTTTATTAACATTTATTTAATGCAGTCCCCCTGAATTTATGTAGTAAGGAACACGGCTTTTCGTTAAAAAATGTTCCACGAAGCCGACAAAGGGTGGGCAGTGGCAGCGCTTAAAACCTATGGAATTCTAGAAGCCCTACATGCTTCTTTAGCCATAGAAGACCCGTAGGGGCTTCGGAGGCAGATTCTACATGTGTTTTAAGCGCTGCCACTGCCCACCCTTTGTCGGTACTTGTAATATATTTATTTTTATTGGGGCTTGCCGTATTCCTTAATACAGGGAATAATAAACCATGAAGGAATATGTAATAGGCGTAGACATTGGGAGTACAAAAAGCCACTTGGCACTTTTTGATACAGAAGGGAACTTTATTGACTTGGGCCATTGGGGTTGTCTTAACCATGAAGGTTTACCTGGTTCGTTTACTCAGTTTAAGGAAGAGTTTGGGCAGCTTGTCAGCGGGGTAGTATCCAAAAACGGAATAAGCATGAAGCAAGTTTCCAATGCTGTTATGGGTGTGGCAGGTAACGATACAAGCAAACAGAATGTCATTCTATCCGGCATCGCAAAACAGATTGGTTTTGAAAAGTTCACCCTGGTGAATGACGCATATTTGGGTATTCCGGCGGGAAGCAGAACGGGAGTAGGAATTTGCGCTATAAACGGTTCGGGTTGTACTTTAGCGGGACTTAATAAGGAAGGCAGAACTCTGCAAATAGGCGGGGTGGGTTACGTATCTAATGATATGGGGGGCGGTGGAAACATGGGCCGCTTTGTAGTTTCTGCGGTTTACAGCGATCTTTTCCGCAGAGCTGAACCTACCTGCATGACTTCAATTTTAATGGAAGAATTGGGTATTACTAACAGGCTTGATTTTGTCGAGCGAATTTACGATAAAATCGAAGATAAAAGCTTTAGACCCGCCGTATGTAACCGGATACTTTTTCAGGCAGCTAAGAAAAATGACAAGGTTGCCGTTGATTTTCTGCGGGAAGTTGCAGCAAATTATGCCGGCGGAATGTCTACCATGATTGACGAAATGAAATTTCCTAAAGATGAAATTTTATATATAGTGCTTGCGGGCTCGGTTTTTACTAAAGAAGAAAATCCCATAATGATTAACTTCCTTAAAGAAATGGTTAAAGGTTATAATCCCAGCCATAATATCGACTATGTAGTTCTTGATGTCCCTCCTGTAGCGGGAGCTGTGTTTTGGGCTTTAAACGCAAAAAGCGATTATTATGACAAAGTTTGTACACAGCTTAAAAAAGCTGTAGCTTGAGAATATATGGAAAAACACAGCATACTCCTTGTAGACGACGAAGAAATTGTTATAGAGTCCTTAAAACAAATTCTTAAATCTGAATATGCTCTTACCACAGCAATGGATGGAAAGAGCGCCATTGAAGCAGCAGAGAAAGTTAAGCCTGACATCATTTTACTGGATATCATTATGCCGGGAATGGATGGATATGCCGTGATTAGCGCTTTAAAAAAATCAAAAAAAACCCGCGATATTCCTATTATAATTATCACAGCTCTGAACAGTTACGAAGACGAAGAAAAAGGATTAGCTTTAGGCGCTACAGATTATATCAGCAAACCTTTTTCTCCCTTGATTGTAAGGCTTAGGATCAGAAACCAAATAAATATGCTTACACAGCTTAGGACCATTGAACGTCTTAGCATGATCGATCCATTAACGAATTTGCCAAACAGGCGCAGTTTTAAGATCCAGTTAAATTCCGAATGGGTCAGAGCGCAGCGGGAGCAAACCCCCATTAGCATTCTGTTTATTGACGCCGACAAGTTCAAAAATTACAACGACAATTACGGGCATCAGCAGGGAGATATTGCATTGCAAGCGCTTGCAAAAACCTTTGCAGAGATCCTGAAACGTCCCGCCGATTTTTCTGCCCGCTGGGGCGGCGAGGAGTTTGTTGCCCTCTTATCCAACACTGACTTAAAAGGCGCTATTGAAGTCGCAGAGCAAATACGCAGAAACGTGGAAGAAATGGATATTCCCTATGCTGATGGGCCGGTAACAAAGCTGACAGTAAGCATCGGCATTAACACACTGGAGCAAGTACAAAGCGACATGATGATCGAAGAATTTATCTCCGTCGCTGACAAGGCACTTTATGAAGCTAAAGCAAAAGGACGCAACAGGGTTTGCTATTTTTAGAAGGAAAATTTATTTTTTAAGGAGAGGGTATGAAAAAGATTTTTTTTATTGGTTTTATTCTTTTATTTGGATTTTATCTTACAAATTGTGAACTGGACACGGATACGAATACAGAAACAAACACGGACACGAATACGGACACGAGCACAGATACAGATACTGAACTTCAAACTGTTAGTACCCCATTTGCAACCCCTCCGTCTGGTTCTATTGATGCTGATACGCAGGTCAGGCTAGAAACAAGTACAGAAGGTGCAGTCATTTATTATACTCTTAATGGACAGATTCCAAATGCAAACAGTTTACAATATTCTGCTCCAATTATTGTAAATACAGATGTTACAATTAGAGCTATTGCAATAAAATCCGGGATGAATGATAGTGATGTGTTTATAGCGTCATATACTATTAACATTATTAATAATCCATTAATTGGAACATGGATATGTGATGATTTTCAATTATATGAAACAAGATTCACAGAGGATGGTTTTATTTTTTTAGTTGGTGGACAGGATTTACAGAAAGGCAAGTATGAACATTCAGAGAATTCTTATATATTTATTACAGAATATATTTGGACAGGATCGGAATGGAGAGAATGGGACACATCCATAGATGGAAATAGTACGGAAACAGGGCAAGTCAATGGTAATAAGTTGATTTTAAGCGGTGAAAATAATAATGTATACACAAAAAAAATAGATCAACATAATCCATTTGCTGGTGAATGGATATGTGATGACGAACCAAGAATGGAACTAAAACTTACCGAATACGAATTACTCTTTCTTATAGATGGGGAAGATAGACAAAAAGGCAGATATGGACATTTAGAGAATTCATTTACAGCTATTGTTGAATATAAAATGACAGGATCAGAATGGATAGAATGGGACATATCTATTGATGGAGATTATATTGTAATTGGACAAGTAAACGATGATAAACTGAATTTAAGCGGTGAAAATTATAATGTATACACGCGGAAGGATTAGCTGTGTTTAAATAGTTCTATCCCTGGTTCTGATAGCAAGCATGCATGTGAAACGTTGGAGACCTCTCACAACATATACGGCTGCAAGGAGGGGAAGATAGAATATTTATCTTCTTTCATCCTCTGTGCCGTTGTGTGCACTGTGAGAGGCTTTTTCTTGACATTTAAGTCTTAAAGATATTATAATGTTTTTTAGAAAAGGAGTTACAATATGGCATTCATTAAGATAATTGTATTTAGTGTTTTTGCTTTTGTTGTTGGGTTCACATTCATTGGATGTGTTAGTGAAGGAAATAATGAAATAGTTAACAATAACTTTTCGGATTTCATTATTGGTACCTATTATTTTACGGCTTTTGGTTCTGCAGATCCAATTAAAGATATAGTTGATCCGAGGTTGGCATGGCAATATAAAATGTATACACCTCTAATTGGCGAATATGATGCGAGCGATGGAAATATAGTCAGGCAACATATTTCTCAAGCCAAAGAATACGGTGTTAATTTATTTATTGTGTTTACTAGTTTAATTAGGAACAAAGGTATACGTGATGCGTTTTCAGACAACAGGGCTGGTGCTTCTTTTAGTTACTGTATTACCCTTCAAAAATGGGGAGAAAACTTTTATGATCCTTCCGTTTTACAGGATGCAGATGATATATTTTCATGGTTTGATTTACATAATAATGATTTTAGAATGCAGAACTATTTTAAAATAGATGGGAAACCAGTAATATTCATTATTGATTTTGAGTTTCTGTTTCCAAAATACACTGTAGATGAAATAAAAGGCAATCTAACGCAGGCAGAAAATATGTATCGGGGAAAACATGGAACCGGTATATATTGGATAGGAGTTATAGGTAGCTCTTATATACATTCTTTACCAAGTTATTGGTCTAATCAAAATATCGATTTTGACCCATTGGCGAAATATACTACTATTTTTGATGCGGTTACTGTTTATAATCTTTCTACTGTCGGTGCGGTCAATGTGGGAGGCACGCAAATTGGAACTTATGATAATTATCTTTCTGCATGGGATACGTTTCAGAAAGATCTGATATCAGATTTGGGAAATCAGGTTTATATTCCATCACTTATGGCAGGATTTGATAATTCAAATTTAAAACAAGCAGGAATGGATAGTTGGCATCATGTAATTAGTAATTTCAATCCTGATAATTTCTACCGTGGCCTGGAAGATCAAGTTAAATTTGTTGATCCACATTTACCGATGGTTATTATAGAAGCATGGAACGAATTCACTGAAGGCTCTGTCCTGGAACCAACAATAGAACATGGTTTTAATATGCTAGAAAAAGTTAAACAGTTTCGAGATAAGTATTTTTAGCCTTTAAGTAAAACAAAACTAACTTAGCTTAATAAACGATCAACGCTACGTCGCCTATTCGGCGGCTCGGGGTTACGCATGGCTAGGTCGGTTGTTACGCTTACTCCCGCGCCTTGCTCCACCAATATTTAGGCAAGGACCAATGCTACGTATTGGTCTATTACCTGTTCCAAATGTCATCAATCTAGAACGTTATGCGTATTGTAAAAAATGATTGATAAAGGAGTTGGATATAGCATTGGAACGGATGAAAGATTATATACGGAGGAAAAAAGATGAATTGGAATAATACAAAAACAATTATTCTTAATAATCCGGAGGTTTAAAATAAAAATAAACATTGTATGAAAAGCCGACGCAATGCATAACAAAACAGCATAAGCTCCACCGCCTGACTACTCAAGATTTCTGTTCGCCAATCATCAAAAATAAATTTAAAGCCTTTTTCGAAATTAATAGAGTTTGGAAAAGGCTCATTCAAGCAAAACTACAGGGCTTATTTTTAGAGCTTTTGCCAGTTTAATTATTACATCAATTGAAGGTATAACCTTTTTACTTTCAATATAATATAGATGGCTATGGGAAATTTCCACCATATTGGCAAGATTTAAAAGAGAAATTTTACTGGAAATCCTGGTTTTTCGAAGATTTTCTATGATTTTTTCTGTTTCTGGCTCCATTTCCCTTGACTCTAAAAATAGAGCATGGTATATTTAAATGACAACTCTAAATATAGAGTAATAATATTAATTTTGGGAGAATAAGATGAAAATCAAAAAAATTTGGTGGGGAATGCTGGTGATTATTCTTGTATTCGGAATAATGATTATTGGATGTGATAATGCCTCCAATAATGGTTCAGAAATTGACAGAAGTCTTGATGGATCATGGATGATATATGTATATTCATATGGATATAGTAGTTTGGGTGGTGGAAGTAGTAGTACTACTGAGTATGAATTAAAGCTTAATAATGGAAATTTTGAAGAATCAATGGATGGAATGCCTTTGTACAGAGGGACTTATACTACAAGTAGTGGAATAATCACATTTACAGATATTCTTGTCCACGGTGCAATATATTTAGGACTTGAAAATAGATGGTATTCTAGAAATGAATTAGGTTATGGGTATCTAGTTTATGGAGAAGGTATTAGCAGAATGCTTTCACGGGAAGTTGTGGGGTATCTTGTTACTCCAAATAATTTAACTTTTATTGATGGAAATTATTCATTATATTATATGCGAAAAATTGAATAAAAATAATGATTTATAAAACTTTACTGAAGGGATTTTCCATCGCATAAAAGGAATGCATTATTATATGCGCCGTATTTCGAAGACCTGCGTACTCTTTGTGCTTTAGTGCCTTTGTGCGAAGGTCTTTTTTCTCTGTATAATATGATTTTTTCTTGACAAAGTATAGATCATGGTATATACTGTTAATAAGAGGTTTATATGCAGACTGCCAGGTTATTTATGAATGGGAGAAGTCAAGCCGTAAGATTACCCAAG
>Ga0099364_10006678_pt1 | contig 16722 bp, 13 predicted proteins | sample TergutTh196P3_FD_73070 | JGI IMG/M metagenome (GOLD analysis project Ga0099364, IMG submission 73070) | Microcerotermes parvus P3 segment gut microbial communities from Pointe-Noire, Republic of the Congo - Th196 P3 | ecosystem: Host-associated > Arthropoda: Insects > Digestive system > Gut ... | reverse complement strand
GCATTCCACTCGGTACAGTCTGGAATCGAGAAGGTCAACCTGTCCCGGCAACGGAAGAGGAACGCGGAAGGCAGAGCGACCGCTGGCAAATCGAAAAAGTTCTCGATAGAGGTTATGCCACTGCGACGGCATATTACCAAGAGATTGAACCGGACTTCAACGGCGGAAGCAAACATGGTGTCCGGCAACTGTTCGACCAAAAGGGGGAACCCAATGAAGGCAATGCGATTGCAACCTGGGCTTGGGGACTGTCCCGTATTCATGGACTAATCGTAGCACATGCGGCACGTATGAACATAAACATCGATCCCGACAAAGTCATCGTTCACGGGCATTCCCGTCTCGGCAAGACGGCACTTTGGGCTGGAGCGTTGGACGAGCGGTTTGCGATGGTGATTTCCAACAATTCTGGTTGCGGCGGAGCGGCACTCTCCCGTCGGGAGTTCGGCGAAACCGTCCATCGAATCAACACAGCGTTTCCCCATTGGTTCAACGGCAATTTCAAGAAGTACAATCTCGATGTCCATTCGTTGCCCTTCGATCAGCATGAATTGATTGCGCTCATTGCTCCGCGACCAGTCTATATTGCCAGTGCGGTGGAAGACCGCTGGGCAGATCCGAAGGGGGAGTTTTTGTCGGCTTTGTATGCCGATCCGGTCTATCGTCTGCTCGGCACGGACGGCATAGCGGGAGTTACGGAGATGCCGGAAGTGAACCAACCGGTCGGCGGGAGGATCGGCTATCACATCCGCACCGGCGTACACGATGTTACGGAGTACGATTGGGAACAGTTTCTCAACTTTGCGGATAAGCACTTGAAGTGAAGGTTTACCGACGGTGCCGCAATTTTTAGATTGCGCCGTTAGCCGCCGCACTTGTGCGGCGCATGGTTGCTTCGGTTAGTCATCTCCGAACAGCGAATGAAAAGGGCTAGGCGGCGGCGGTGTGGGGGGGCGCGGCGGCGATGGCGGCGGCGGTTCTGTCTGCGGTGGACGTGGAGCCTGAGCCCGACGGTACGTTTCATGCGACCGAGTAGCCGCCGGAACCTGTATGATTACCTTACTCGGTTCCGGCTCCATGGCTCCCGACACTCGATTTCGCCAACGGTTTGCCTCCGTGAGAGGCAACGGATAAAAGGTTACTTCGAAAGCCGACGGCGCACTTTTGCGATCCAAACTTGACCAGTGTTCGTGCCATGAGCCGCCGTCAAAATAGCGGAATCGTCCGCCCACGATTTCCGGGACAATTTGCATTGCCCCCTCTACCGATTTCAAGGCAGCGTAGTCTCGTACTCGTCGGGTGAGTCCGCTTGTCGGATGAAATTCATAAAAAATCGTTCTCAATTCCGATGATTCTGCTGATCGCCACGAGTAGTCCGAAATGTCAATGCGCAATTGGGTTGCCGTGCCGCTTACTCCAAAGTGCCGAATGGTTTCATTACCCACCGTCTTGTTCAATTGTTCGGTGTCTTGAATGATTGACCGAAAATCCTCATTGAAAATTAGTGTCCAGTTCCGAATGATGCGTTGCTGCTCCGTTTGCAGGGCTCGCCGCGTTTCCATTCTTGCAAGCGTTGACGTTACACTAAGCACAATGCTCAATAGAACGACGAACATTGACATAGCCAACAACAGTTCTAAAAGAGTAAATCCTCGCCGTACCATGTTCACATCCCTCCCCCTATGTTAACACAATAAACAGCAAGATACAACGAGGATAAAAGGGTGGGTGTGTAAAAAATTTGTGGGTGTTTTCAGCATTGCGCGAGCGAGCAAGAGAGAAAGCGAGCGGGCAACAGAGAAAGCGAGCGGGGGGCATTAGCCCCCCGTTGGGTCACACGCTTCGCACCCCAACGGGGGGCTAACGCCCCCCGCTCGCTGCGCTGCACCCACTTTGTTTTTACACACCCTAAAAGGGTAAAAGGGTGGCGATGTCGCGACGGCTTTTCCCCCTCTTGTAAAAAGGATAAAATAGTCTAAAATTGCGCTTGCGCGGAGTGTTTTGGATTTCCCAATTAAAAACCGGCGAAAAAAGGAAGAGTATGGTAGTGTTGCCCCCCGATTTTGATCTGAGACAAACAATTTTAACAGATGGTTCTTTCGGACCGCAAGAAGTGGAGCAGTTGGTTGCCGTACTGGGTGCCGATGTGACCCAACTGGAGGTACTTCGTAACGCCATCGACGAATTGGAGGCGGAGGATTCAAAGAACAAATTGAGTCCCGCCGGTCGCGTTCGGCTTGGGGCCGCCTATTATCTGCTGGGACATTACGACTCCGCCATCGCTTCCCTCAAGCAGGGAGACGGCGGTGCCTTGGCTCTGTTCTACATTGCCAAAGCCCAATTCGCCCTCGGACTCTATTCCGAAGCCCTGAAAAGTTACGATGCTGCCCAAAAATCAAAGTACAGTGCGGACGAGTGCACCCTGGGACGTGCCGAAATTTATCGCTACCTAAACCAGCCGGAAGAGTCTCTAAAACAGTTGGATAAACTTCACGGCGCTATTGAACAAACGGCGGAATATCTGTATCAACGCGGAGCGGCTCTCGCCCAGTTGCTTTACGACGAAGACGGAAACCTGCTGACGGAGCAGGCGATCCGGCTTTACGAACGTGCCGTCGCCGTTGACAAACGGCATCCTGGCGCACTTTTCGGACTGGCATTGGAAACCGAAAGGCGTGGAAATGACGAAGAAGCCCTCGACCTCTACAAAAAGGCGATTTCCCGATTTCCCACACATTCCGGCGCACTGTTCAATCTCGGCGTTTTGTACGAAGACCTGGGACTCTACGACCAGGCTATCGTCTGTTTTCAACGAGTTGCCGACGCACAACCGACCAATCACCGGGCAAAACTCTTCTTCAAAGATGCAAAGGCTTCCAGCGAAATGCACGTCGATGAAGAAACACAACGTAGAAAAGACCGGATGACGCAAATCTTGAGTCTGCCAGTTACAGACTTTGAGTTGTCGGTGAGAAGCCGAAACTGCCTCAAAACGATGGGGATTATGACGCTTCAAGACCTCTGTACGCATACGGAACAGGATTTACTCACCAGCAAAAATTTTGGCGAAACCAGTTTGCTCGAAATTCGGGAAATGTTGTCGTTGAAAGGCTTGAAACTCGGTCTGTTCGCACAAGAAAGGCAAGTACCGGAAGTGTTTGACGTGTCGGCACTCAGTCCAGAAGTGCAGGCGGTATTAGAGTGTTCGGTAACAGACTTGAACCTTTCCGTTCGTGCAAGAAAGTGTATGAATCGTTTGAACATTCAAACGATTGGCGAACTGATACGCAAGACTGCCGATGAACTGCTCGAATGTAAGAATTTTGGCGTAACGAGTTTAAACGAAATTCGGGAAAAACTGGTAACGCCTCCCTTCGATCTCAGACTTCGGGGAGAGTAATGAGCGGTGAACATCACATTACTCCTGCCCTGCTGGTTAACCGACGAATTGCCGCCTATCAAATGTTACACCTTCTTTTCCGTGAGCCTGTCCATTTGACAGAGGAGGCGTTGTCAAAATGGATGGAGATCGGTTGCCGATCCTTCTATGCAGAACTGTGCAGTATGGAGGACTATAAAAAAGCGGCAACGACTATTCGCAACCTCTCCGCCGCCTTTGTTGCCGTACTTCCACGCATTTTGAAGCCGGGGGAGTCGAAGTTCTTACACAAAATTGCCGACTTAAAGCCGGATGCCGTGCTGGCGCGAAACTTGGAAGAACTCGTATTCTTTCGGGATAAACAGGTGCCGGTCATCGTCGATTTTTCGTTGAATGTCATCAACGATCTTGCATTTTATCAGATGCTCGAGTGGGGAGCCGAACGGGTTACTCTCGGATTGGATTTGAACGAAGAACAAACATCGAACCTGTTGCGTCACGTTCCGCCGGAGCGGGTCGAACAGATCATCGTAGGGCGTATTCCCCTTTTCACAATGGAACACTGTCTTTGGAAAACACAATTTTTGAAACCGGCAGAGTCTTGCAATAAAATGTGCCGGACGCAACCGTTGCAGATTGAAGACCGCTATGGGGCACTGCACACCGTCCGCTCGGACATTTTTTGCCGGAACATTGTGGAGCGTTCCGAACCGTTGGAGGCATCGCCGCTCGTATCGCACTTGCGGGTTGAGTGGGACTGCCGGATTCCAAATCTTGACCACAAAATAGGGAGATGGGCGGCGCAGCAAAAAACGCCGGAGTGAGAACTTTTCGTTTCTCACTCTGGCATTTTCACCACCAGGGTTCACACGACACAATCACACTTACTGCGCTGGAGCATAGTACGGCGGATAGACCGGTTGCGGTCCACGAACCAGCGAAAGGAAGTTGATGACCGGCGCATTATTGGCGGTAACACGTTGGGTGTTACTGTTCCAGCGACCCGTTTGGAAAATGGGGCCGCCCGGCAATGCGTATGAATCAGCCGGTGCAAACGTGGCATCGCCAAACCCCGCTGCTTCACCAGCGAAACCGGGACCGGGCAGATACGGATAGCCTTGGAGTTGCGGTACGGCGTGCCGCTGTTCGATCCGCAGTTGCCGAATGGCGATTCGGGATTCGAGCCGAACGGTGCGGCGAATCTCACGGGGATCCACGGACAATCCGGGATGGTTGAGCGGCAGTGTGATCGACGGGGTCGCCACACAGCAAGTGCAGGGAGCAGCGGGTGCCTCTTGGGCAACGCTCAGATTACTCAGGACAAGCACCACCGCGAAGCACGAAGCGAGTAGTAACAATTTTTTCATTTGGAAATCTCCTATTCTAGTGGGTGAAAAACAAAAATGGACAACACTGTCTGTCTTCATCGACAGCAGTATGTAACACAGAATAGGAAAGTCAAGTTGATATCTCCATTTTCTCGCTTCTATCCTGCCGCAGGGACGGTACTACCGTCAAAGCCCGAATAACCGGAGGACGAAACATCGGCACTTTTTGTTTTGTGCCGCCCCGCTCTCCCCATACGATGTCAGATAGGGTACACTGTTAAGCGTTGACAACCGGACTATGGAAAAGAAAATCAAGCGAGTTTACGTAGACGCAACGGTAGTGCTTGGGCATTTTGATAATGATGCAGCAAGACGAAAGAAAACAGACGTGTTTTGGAGGGCTGTCCGATACAAAGAAGTCGTTGTCGTTGCGTCCGACGTGTTGGACGATGAAATCCAAACAGAACTTGCAAGGGACTTTTTGGCGGCATTGCCAGAATCGCAAGTAATCTGGGTTGATACTACCGACGAGTCGATTGCATTAGCACAAAAGTATATCGACGAAAACGTCGTCAGTGAGGGAAATCTGGACGATTGCAACCATGTTGCCCTTGCAACGATTTACGCCGACGGCATTGTTAGTTGGAACATGAGCGATATGGTCAGAAAACAGAAGAGATACAACGCCGCTAACGAAGCGAATGGTTATCCTAAAATCAAAATCGTAACTCCCAATAAGTACAAGGAGATCCCCTATGAAAAATGATACAACAACCGCAAAAAGACCTTTTCGTTGCGATTGCGTGAAACTCAAGCGGGCAATCCAACGAAAAATCTACGAAGAGACCAAGTACATGACTCCCGAAGAACAACGGGAGCGTCGCCGTAAGATCAGCGAAACATTCCGAGCGGATATCAAACGCCGCCGAGCGGGACTGGCGGCAGAAGCCCCGTCGTAACAAACTCCGAGGGGACGCGTTTTTTTGCGCCGCACAGACTCGGCGGCTAACTACGCCAGTCCCCAATACTTTCGCAGAAACCACTCCATCGCCAACACCGTTATAAACGCCAAAAGAAAATACCACGAATCGAAGAGCGTACGCTTCGTTTCCCGCCTTTCAACCAAGTCGTCCGATTGACGAATCAACTCCTCAATCAACGCCCCTAACTGCTCCGGCGGAACACTCCTGCCGCCGGCAATCGCCGCAATGTCCGACATCAACTTCGGATACGCCACCGGATTGTCCAACTCCAAACTGCGATCCTGTACCAAAAAACGCGCCGTCGCATGCTTCGTCTCACCATCATGCACCGCCTCCGCCTGAATCAAATAGTCTCCCGAATAATCAGTAGAACGAAACGAACCCGACGGAACACCATTCTCCACCACCAACGACACCGACTCTACCGTATTGTCCGACTTCAAAACCGATGCCGTCGCTTGAAAGTCCCGAACATCCTCCCCCGTATCCGAGCGAAGAAATATCTGAAAATTCGCCGTATCCCCCGGAAACAAACGATTGTTTTCCACCGTAATCCACGCCGTACCACTAATTCCCCCTTCCATTTTGGCAAGCCATAAAACCACCTGCCGCCAAAACGTTTGATGCTCTTCCACAAAGCCCGCCAGAGGCCAACGGTAAGTCGAATCCCCCGCAAACGCCAATACCCGACCACTGCCGAATAACTGCGATACCAGCAGAATTTGTCCATTAGGTCCCACCGCCAGCGGTGTCGCCCCCGGCTTCAACAGATCAAACCGATTCGCACCGAGCAGCGGCGGCAACTGTGCCCAACGTCGGGCATTCACCGTAGGATCAGGATCGAACTGCATCACATAGTGCCGCTGTCCTTGAGGAGTCAACCGCATTGGAATCGGATGAGACGCAGACCAATGTATATCCGCTCTCGTCGGCGCATTGAGAGGTTGCCGCTCTGCCCGGCGAAGGACAACAGGAGAAACTTGGGCGATGGGCGTTTCGGCGTAACCTCCGGCAGAAAAAGCATTTAATCCGCCCAGCATAATCAAGCCGGCACCGTCGCTGACCTGCTCGACCAACATCATCAATTCGGCTTGCGTGAACTTAGTCGAGTCAATGTCATCGAGAATGAAAACATTGAAAGGGGCGGGACTTTCCCGAAAGGCGGCGGCAAGGTCGCCTTGCTTGGTGATGCGAAGATAGAGAACGTTAATGTCCGGCGATGCCTCAAGCGATTGCCGAAGCGGACGCTGTTCAAAATTGCGGGGACCTTGAATGTACAACACACGAAGTCCTCCATCGAGGACTTGCACGAAACTGCTCTGTTCATTATTTCGGTCGGTGATCTCCCTTTCTAGCGGCGGCACGCGCACGGTATATTTGAATAAGCCGACCGTTTGCGGTGCGTAGGAAAGATTGAAACGTACTTCTTGTCCGTCTTCTCTCGCTTGAACTTCTGTGCTGGCAACGCGTTCCAGTTTTCCTTCTTCCGTTTCAAAGAGAAGGTGTACAGGGATCATTTGATCGGTGAAGCCGGAGATTCGGATTGTGCCGGCAACGAGTAAATTGTTTTTGACGAAGACTCTGTCGTTTGCCTGCATTGACACGACGGCGACATCTCTGGTGTTTCCGTCCAGACCGGCTTGTCCGAGCGTGATGGTATAGAGGGGCATTCCAGAGTCTCTCAGTCTTGCGGCGGCATCTTGCGGCAGAATATCTCTGTTTGGTCGTGTCCGTTGTCCGCCGTCGCCTAGCATAATGTTTGCCAAGACACGTTTTCCGGCGGAGCGTTCGCGTATGGTATCAAGGGTAAATCCGATGGCGGTTTCCATTCCTCTTGGAACTTCGGGCAGGTCGACGAAGTTTCCGTCTCGCAGGTCGAGGGGTGTGAGAGTGTGGTCGAAGGTAAAGGTTCGGACTTCTGTTTGTCGTTGGAGTCTTCGGAGTTGGGGGGCGGCTTGTTGGAGGGCATCTTTTGTTGCGTCCCATCGGGACTTTCCGCCGATTTCGTCGTTTCGTGTCATGCTTTGTGATTGGTCGATCATGACGTTGACGATGGCGGAGAGTCGTTGGGAGATGGTGTGTACGAGAGTGGGGCGGAGCATAGCGAGAACAAGCAGGAGCAGTGCGAGTAGCCGCAGTGTGAGTAGTATTCGTTGTCCGTTTTTGGGAAATTGTTCGCTAATGGGTCGGCTTATCAGAGTGAGTGCGCAGAGCAGTATTGCGCAGGTGAGTACGAATGTGTAACTGCCGAAGATGGGATAGAAGACGATCCGCCACATGCTGTACCATTGTTACAGAAAACGCAGGTTGTGCAAGAGAGAAAAGCCGGTGAGGAGTAAATGTGGGTGTTTGTTTCTTTCTTTGCGTTCCTTGCGTATCCTTTGCGACTTTTGCGGTAAAAAAAGATTTAAAGACAACCTCATTTTCACCTCATTTTTCTGACAAAACAACCTCAGTAGCAAGCATCTCCCACCACATTAACCTCATTTCTCCTTATTTTACCGGTACTCCGTGTCAATGAGGTAAATGAGGTTAGTTTTTCAGGGGCGCATCGGCTACTGAGGTAGTTTTGTTTTTTTGTAAATGAGGTGAAAATGAGGTTTTTGACTCTCGATACTCAACAATGTTACAGTCTTATGCAAAAGTGTCGACGGACTGATCCAGCGGTTAGCGGCTGTGTTCGCCTACCACGACTGCCCAAAATCGGTTATACTGACGTGCGTACGCATATTTCAACATTCCGAAAATGTACTGGACGAAAACGCTCATTCCCACAATGAAGGAAACCCCAGAAGGGGCGGAAATCCCTTCCCACGTCCTCATGCTCCGCGCCGGTCTCATCACCCAAATTATGGCAGGAGCATATTCCTACCTGCCGCTCGGACTGCGATCCCTACACAAAGCAACGCAAATCGTCCGCGAAGAAATAAACAAAACCGGCGCAGTCGAACTGCTCATGACCACACTCTGTCCCGCCTCACTCTACGAACAAACAAACCGTATCGACGTTTTCGGAAACGTACTCATCAAAACGGAATTGAACAGAGGCGGCAAAAAAATACCCGTCGTTTTCTGTCCCACCCACGAAGAAGAAATCACCGAAATCGTCGCCCGATTCGTCGCCAGTTATCGGCAATTGCCGATCACACTCTACCAAATTCAAACGAAGTTCCGCAACGAAGAACGTCCCCGATTCGGCGTACTGCGAACCAGCGAATTCATTATGAAGGATGCGTACAGTTTTCACGCCACGCTTGAATCGCTCGGCGAAACATACAGGGAAATGTACGAAGCATACAGCAGGATTTTTAGCCGTTGCGGTCTGCCCTATTTGGCAGTCGAAGCGGAGTCGGGTCCCATCGGCGGCGATGCTTCGCACGAATTTATGATTCCCTCGCCGAATGGAGAAGACAAAATCGTCTATTGCGAAATTTGTAAATACGCCGCCAATACCGAAAAGGCGGCAATCGGCGGCGGAGACAAACCGATGGATGCCAGCATTATCGTGAAAAACGTTGCTGAACTCGATACGCCGGGCGCACATACCGTCGAACAGGTCTGCGCATTCCTCAAAGTGAAGCCGACCAAGTTGATAAAAACGTTGCTCTACCTTGCCGATGCCAAGCCGGTTGCAGTCTTGATTCGCGGCGATCACGATGCGAATGAAAACAAAATCCGCCGGATGCTTAAGGTTCAAAAACTGGAACTTGCCGACCCCGCAACGATTGAGCGGGTAACGGGCGCACCGGTCGGATTTGCGGGTCCCGTCGGTTTGAAAGAAGAGGTTCCGATATACGCAGACTATTCCATTATGGATGCGGTCAATGCCGTTACCGGTGCGAACAAGAATGAAAAACATCTTGTCAATGTCAATCCGTACCGCGATTTCAATCCGGCAAAGTTTGCGGATTTACGCAACGCCGTCGGAGGCGATCCTTGTCCGCGTTGTGCGGGCAGGTTAACCATTAAGTCTGCCATCGAAGTCGGACACGTTTTCAAACTCGGTACGAAGTATTCCGAGTGCTTGAATGCCAAGTTTTTAGATGACGACGAAACGCAGAAGACTATCATTATGGGGTGCTACGGAATCGGCGTGAATAGAATAGTGGCGGGACTGGTGGAAACTTCTCATGACGATTCCGGCATTATTTTTCCGGTGAATCTTGCGCCGTATGAAGTGGTGATTTGTCCGATGAAAATTACCGATGGGGCAACGATGAACCTTACCAAGACGTTGCACGATGGGTTGGAAGAACGGGGAATTGATTGCATTGTGGATGACCGCGACCAGCGGGCTGGGGTGAAGTTTAAGGATGCCGATTTGATTGGTTTTCCGTTGCGGATTGTCATTGGCGAAAAGGGGCTTGCCGAAGGAAAGTTGGAAATCAAATGGCGTTGGGACAGTGCTTCGACGATGTTGCCAATTGCCGATGCGGTTTCAACGATAGCGGCGATGCTTGACGAAGAACGCAAGACCAGCGAGCGGTTTAAGGGAAGATAGCAGTTGCGTTCAAATGATGCGGAGTCGCTCTATGACTCCTCCTAGTCGATTCCGACGCAAGCCGGAATGACGAAAAACAGTCTTGCACTTCCACTGCAAGGCTTGCGCATAGGGGTTCTGTACGCCCGCAATCAACACGTTGCGTCACCGCTCGACTTGACAACTCGTTCCCCCAGCGGCGGGAAGGTACGCTTCCGTCGTGTAATCCGCTACCATACGGTGCGAACTGAATCGCCAAGCCAAAGTGCTGACCGAATTCATCATCCGCTCAATCCACTTCACCGGCAAACCATGTTCGTCCACATCGTAATACAACGGTACAACTTCGTTTTCGAGTACATCGAACAAACTTTCGGCATCACGCTGATCCGTAATCCTGTCATCCGCATGACTCGCTCCCTTGCCAATCGCAAAACCATTGGTGCCGTCGTATGCCTCCGCCCACCAACCGTCAAGAATCGACAAGTTAAGACCGCCGTTCAGCACCGCCTTCATTCCGCTCGTACCCGATGCCTCCAACGGACGACGAGGATTGTTAAGCCAAACGTCAACGCCCTGCACCATGTGCCGGCAAACGTTGATGTCATAGTCTTCAATAAACACGAACCGATTCGCAAATCGAGGATCGTTCCGCAAGTTTGCAATCGTTTGGATAAACTCCTTGCCGGGCTTGTCCGCCGGATGTGCCTTGCCGGAAAAGATAAACTGCACCGGACGCTCAGGACAGTTACAAATATTTGCCATCCGCTCAATCTGATTCAACACCAGCGTTGCCCGCTTGTACGTCGCAAAGCGGCGACCGAAACCGATGGTCAAAATCTGCGGGTCAAGCACCGTCCTTGCTCGGTCGATAACCTCATCCGCTTCCCCGCGCCTGCGGCACTGCCGACTCACACGGCGGCGCACAAACGCCACCAACAGATTCTTGAGCGCACAGTGCGTTTCCCAAAACTCGCCCGGATCAATGTCGTGTACCGCCTCCCACTCTTTCGGATCGTAAGACTCCGCCGACCACGAAGTCGGCATATAACGTTCAAGCAACGTATTAAACTGCCACGCCATCCAACTGGGAATATGAACGCCGTTGGTAATATGTCCAATCGGCACCTTTTCTTCCGGCAACTGGTGCCAGAGTCCGTGCCACATTTTTCGGGAGATAACGCCGTGCAACGAGGCAACGGCATTGGCGTATCGGGACATTTTCAACCCCAGCACCGTCATGCAGAACGTCTCGCTGTGATTGCTCGGATCGACTCGACCGAGTGCCATTAGGTGTCCGTGGTCGATTCCCAATTTTTCCCGAAGCGGACCTAGGTGTTCATCAATCAGGTTGCTGTCGAACCGGTCATGTCCTGCCGGTACCGGCGTGTGCGTGGTGAAGACCGTCCTTTGGGCAACTTCAGTGGCGGCATCATGGAACGAGAGTCCGTCGTCTTCCATCCGTTGCCGAATCGCTTCCAGTGTCGCAAACGCGTTGTGTCCTTCGTTCAAATGATAGACACCGGGCGTGATACCGAGAGCCTTCAACGCTCTGACTCCGCCGATACCGGAGACGATTTCCTGCCGGATACGTGTTCGGTTGTCTCCGCCGTAAAGGCGGCTCGTCAGTTGCCGGTCGTGGTCGGCGTTTTCTTCGAGGTCGGTGTCAAGGAGTAACAATCTTACTCGACCGACGTTGATTTGCCGGACTTTGGCGTAAATCGTACCGGTTCGGGTTTGTACCGAAACGGTAATTTTGTTTCCTTTCGGATCGACTGCACTTTCCAGCGGGAGAAATTGTACGGCGGTGTCGAGGTATTCTTCTTCCTGCCAACCTTCGATGTCGAGGTGTTGTTTGAAATATCCTTGATTGTAAAAGAGTCCGATGGCGACGAGCGGTACGCCGAGTCCGCTGGCACTCTTGATGTGGTCGCCGGAGAGAACGCCGAGACCGCCGGAGTAGATCGGCACGGACTCGTGGATACCGAATTCTAGCGAAAAGTATGCGACGGGTTGGGAACCGAGTACGCCGACGTTCCGCCTTGCCCAGGCGGTTTTTGTCTCCATGTACTCGATCATTCGTCGGTAGGCTTGGTCGATTCGGGTATGGAGAACGAGTTCGGCGGCGCGGATTTCTAGCCTTTCGGGGGTGAATTCCTGCAATAGGGCGATGGGATTATGTCCCAGTTGCCGCCAGCGGATGGGGTCGAGGGAGCGGAACAGGCTGATGACTTCGGGATGCCAACTCCACCAGAGGTTGTGGGCTAGGGCTACGCATTTGTTGTAGAGTCCCTGTGGTGTGATGCTGGCGATTTTTCCGGGAACCTTCGGAGATATTGAAGAGTGTGGGATCATTGTGATTTTTCCAATGGAAGTGAATGTCGTTGCCGGTTTGACGCACCCGTCTCCGTCCGCAACGTTGGACTTGATTATAAACTAAAAGTGCAAAAAAACAAGAGCCTATCCCGCCCGCGGGGCGCAGGTTAACCGCTAAAGTCCTTCCCGCCGCACTGCCGATAACTACGGCAACGTACAACGCCGGAGTACCGGAGTACCGGCTAAATGATTTTGCCATGCCCAATACAAACGTTAAAATAGATAAAATGGGGGGGTATTTTAGCGGTTTTGCTTGCAAAACACCGCGCCGAGTGCCGCAAGCGGCTTCGCTAAAAGAAACGTTGACGATTGCGGCTCTGCTAATCCTCCTCATCGCTCCCATTCACGCCAATCCCGTTGAAGTCGGAAACGAAAGTGAACTCCGCCAAGCCCTCGATGATGAAGCCCCGGAAATCAGATTGACCAATGACATCGAACTCGAAGATGGCGAGGAACTGAACATCGAACATCTCGTCATCATCGACGGCAACGGTTTTACCATCGACGGTTCCAAAAATATATCTAGTGGCGAGAATAAATCAATTCTCAACATGCTTGATGCCGAGGAGATTACGTTAAACAACCTCACGCTGCTTGGCGGGGCAACTCAATATGGCGGCGGAGCAATTACTGCGACTGACGCATTGACCGTTCACGGCAGGAAGCGTATTTTACCATCGTCAATGCCGACAATCCCAGCACCGGCAATAGTTTTGATGGTGGTTACTTTACCTCCTTTATCGGTGAGTACGAACTTGATCCCGGCGTAATGGACGACGGCTATTGGATTATTTGGCATTCTTCCCAGCCTACTGGCGGCGAAGTTTTTGCGGCGGGACAGTTGATTACTGCCGATTTGCAACGGGCATTCCAGCGGCGATTGCCGAGTGCTTTTGAGAGGTTGCCCAACAATCGCAATGGATTGCATCTGGGCGTTGCCCCGTGCGATCCCTGCGCCACGCAGAGCCGGGGACTGTGTCGTCCCAACGAGAGCCGGGGACTGTGTCCCCGATCTCTCAACCGCTGGGCATCCTTTACCGGAAACTGGTTTGACCGCAAAAGTCTCGGCAATTTTAGTGCTTATAATCTTCGCAGTGCCGGTATCATGGCGGGGTTCGACCGAAAAGTAACGCGTAATTCCTTCGGCGGTATTGCCTTCGGATATGACAATGCGTTTCAGAAGTTCGACTCGCATCAGGCAAGCAACAGAGTGGATACGTTCCGGTCGATGCTTTACGGCGGAATCGTGAATCGAAATAGTTATGCCGATGGATACATTGGTTACACCAAGAACTGGCACCAGACTCGCCGGAATACAAACGGTGCAACGGCGCGAAGCAAATTCAACGACGACTTGTTCTCGACCGGCTTCGAGTTGGGGCGAAGATTATCGTTAAGAGCGGGGGGTGTCAACTCCCCGGTGAGTCTAACACCGAGCATTGGTTTGCATTACATTCATCTTTCGACACCGGGCATTACAGAGTCGGGGGCGGGTGCTGCGGACTTGTTTGTTCGAGCGGGTCGGTACAATTCGTTGCGAATGCCGATGGGTGCGAAACTGAGTCGAGAATTATATTCCCGAAATGGTTTTGTTTGGACACCGGAGTTGCGGGCTTATTATATTCGTGAGTTTGCGGACGATTCGGTTCGTGCGATCACATCGTTGAGTAGTAACCGCTCGACGAGATTTTTGTCGGACAGCGGCAGTTGGGGTCGCAACAGTGGTCGTTTGGGAGCGGGATTAGGAGTCGATTTAACGGATCGTATCAATTTCCGTGTCGATTATGATTACGAGGTGTTTGATCATACGGCATTGAGCGAGTTGGGTGCGACGCTGGGAGTGAAGTGGTAGGCAACCGACCGTCGGGCGGTTGCCTACCTGTCTGCTCCAAACTGAAACCTTGTCAATGGTCCGAACAAAGTCCACCCCTTGCCGAGTCGGGTTTTTCTGTTAGAATCTGATGGAGTTTTCATAGGAGTATTACAAATGGCACGTGTCTGTGAAATCTGCGGAAAGGGACGAAGTCTCGGAAACAGCGTAGAAACAAGAGGTAAAGCGAAATATCTCGGCGGAGTTGGTACGAAAATCACCGGTATTACCCGGCGGACGTTCCTGCCGAATTTGCAAAATGTCCGCACTACCACTGCCAATGGCACCTCTAAGACTGTTCGGGTTTGTGCGCAGTGTATCCGCTCCGGTGCCGTCCGTAAACAGGTGCGGAACGCCCCTTTCAAGGTAACGGCTGAAGCAGAAACTTCCTTCGGCAAATCCTCCGCTTCCAGACAGACCGGCACCAAGAAAGCCGCCGCAAAAAAAGCCGTTGTCAAAAAGGCGGCTACGGTTGCGAAAAAGCCTGATAAAGGAACACAAAGAAAAACATCTTGATAAGGGACTGCACTTTAGGCTTCTATTACAGCCCCGGCGGAAAAATTTTAACGTTGAACAAACAGAGCCCGTATCGGGAGATACGGGATCAAAAAACCGGTGCTACCGCACCGGGCTCTGTTTGTTCTTTGCTAATTTTTCCCGTCAACCCTGTAATTTAGGCGATTTGGCAGATCTAGGCAAACATAGAGGCGACGTTGCCGCCCGGCGGTCGGCAACCTACCCCCATTAGGCAAACTTGTTAACGGACTGTCCCCACCCCGCCGCTTCCAAAATTGCTCTTGCCTTGTTTCCAAATTTTCTTTATAAGTTACTCGGAATCCGTTCTTACGGAGTACATGGAAACCATGCGGTACATTTATTGGCTCATTTTAATCCTCTGTTTTGTTCCTCTTGCCGAGGCAGAACCGTACACCGCCCGCATCACGGCGGATGGCGTTGCCGTACGCAGCGGACCGGGAATCGAATTCTATCCGGTCTTGCAACTTCAAACCGGCGATAAAGTCGAAGTCCATTACGAACAAGGAGAATGGTACGCCATTCGCCCCCCCATCGGAAGTTTTTCATGGGTCAGTGCCAAGTACGTTGACTTCGGCTCCAGCAACGTCGGTACCGTTCTTGCCGACGGTCTCGCCTCCCGCATCGGCAGCTGTGATTCCGATGACTGCGATACCGTACAGATCGCCCTCAAGAAAGGGGAATCGGTACTCATTCTCGAACGCAGAGAAACGCCGGAAAACCACGCCAGTCCGGTTTGGCTCAAAATCGCTCCGCCGAGCGGCGAGTTCCGATGGATACACCGCTCCGCCTTACAATTAAATATCCGGCAGGTACGGCATGATGTTATGGAGGCGGAAATCCCCGAATTGCCGAAAGTTGCACAACCGGAACGCTCCATCCCTGTACCGAAACTCGCTATGGTGCAACCAGTTGCAACCACGCGGGAAAGTACGTCCCCGCCGACAGTAATTGATCCCTTTCAACGGGCGTTCAACGAATTGCAGCGTGAGGCATACGTCGTGATGACCCGACCGACCGACGATGAAGTGTTTGCTCTGTTGATCCAGCGGGCAGAGGAACTGCATCAAATTGCTCCGACTGATCTTGACCTTGAGAAGACGTATCATCTGCTTGAATCGTTACAGCGGACTCGCTCTGTCCGCCGGGAATTGGCACTGCGGCGACCGACGGTAGCGGCGGTAACGAGCGGAGCGAATCAAAGTTTTGCATCGTTGTTTTCGAGATCGCCAGCGGCGGGAGCAGCGGCAACAGCGGCAGCGGGAACAGGGACAGCGGCGACGGGAACAGCGGCGACGGCGACAACGGCGGGAGCACCTGTTCCGCAGCGGCAATCTGTTGTACCTGCCTACACTCCGACGGCGGCACAGAGTGATTCGCTCCGAGCGGGCGTGAATATCGGCGGTTACGACATCGTGGGCAGACTGGGGATTTTTGATCCTCCTCTTCCGAAGGATCATCCGCCGTATGCGGTGGTCGATGAGAGGGGGCAAATTATTTGTTTGATTACTCCTTCGGCAAATTTGGATTTATCGCCGCATATTGGTCAATTCGTCGGCATCAATGGCGTTCTTGGTTATGACAATCAACTGGGCAGAGCCCGGCATATTACAGCCCGAAGTGTCCGCACGTTGCGATAGGGCTTTCGCCTGAAATTGACAGAACATTGATTGCACTTTTTTCTTTGTGCTCTTTGTGCCTTTGTGGTTCAAAAAGGATTAACCACAAAGACACAAAGGGCACAAAGGAGACACGAAGGGAAAAAGGTAAAT
>Ga0099364_10006677_pt1 | contig 16722 bp, 13 predicted proteins | sample TergutTh196P3_FD_73070 | JGI IMG/M metagenome (GOLD analysis project Ga0099364, IMG submission 73070) | Microcerotermes parvus P3 segment gut microbial communities from Pointe-Noire, Republic of the Congo - Th196 P3 | ecosystem: Host-associated > Arthropoda: Insects > Digestive system > Gut ... | reverse complement strand
CCAACAGCGGCACGGCGGAGCGAACGACCATTGCGGCTTGAAAGAGTTCCGCATCCTTCGCCGGATGCTTCTTCGGCGTCGGCCAACCGATTTCCGTCACCCAAAGTTTCGGTTGCGCAACGCCGTACTTTTTCATCATCTCGGCAAAGCGGAGGACTTCTTCGACGAGACCGCTCTCTTCCGGCGCCCGCGGCTGCCGATAGGGATGAATCGAAAAAGCGTCACAGTAATTGTGAACGCCGAGTTTGAACAATTCCTCCATCTGTTTGTAATGAACAAACGGATGGTCGCCGCCGCCGCCCACAATGTACGCATCCGGGTCCGCCGCCTTGACCGCTTCATACGCCGCCTTAATCAGTTTGACGTAATTCTCCGGCGTGTTCGTTCCGTCTTTGGCGTGCCGCATACCGCAGCCGATGAACCATTCGTTCCAAATTTCGTAATACTTAATCCGGCCTTTGAACTGTTCGGCGATAAACTTACTGTAATTGGCGAACCCGGCGACCGCTTCGTCGGATGTCGGGAAACTGTTGTTATCGTAAAATCGGTTCGAATAATTCAAAATGACGAGCGGTTCGATCTTTTTTTCACGGGCAAGATCAATATACGTTGCGTAATTCGGCACGGTGAGGACGCTTTTTTCCCGTTCGACGCTGCCCCAAGACATTTCGTCGCGGATCATACCGAAGCCCGCCTTGACAACAAAGTCCAGTGTGTTCGTGTTCCACCCCTGCTGATAGTGCGTGCAAACGCCAAGCCGGTCGTCAAGCGGCGTGTTGGGGTTGATGCAACCGACAGAAAACGAAACAGGATTAAAAACGGTTTCTGTCCCGGTATGTCGGTTAAAGCCGGTTAGCACAACGCGCATTGCACCGGGAGCAGTGATCGGAATCTCAAAAACTCTTCCTGTTGCAGGAATTTTTGATATTAGTTTTAGAAATTCGAAAAAGTTTTGATTTTTGTCTGCTGTCTTCGCCGGTTCAGTGAGTATCTCTGTAAACCGTTCAAAATCGAAAAATGGAACGATTGGCATCTGATCGTCGAGTTCGCCAGAATTGCGATTCTTCCCTGGATGAGCACCGGCACGAGGCTCTCGGAATTCCTGGAAGAAATACAAATTTTCTCCTTCCTCAAGATTTTTCGGCGTGAGCCGCAATTTGAGGGTTCCTTGTCCTTCAAAGAGGAGTCCCTTCGGCGAGTCGGCGGCGAATTCGATCTTCATAACGTCGCGCAGTTCGACCGCTTCGCACAGGGAAAGTTCTTGGATTTCGAAGGTTCCCTTGCCTTTGAACTGCGGCTCCGGACGGTCGAGCAGAATCGAAATGATTTCGCACGGAAATTGGAGTTTCTTGTCGCCGTCGCCGCCCCAAACGCTGTCCGACGAAGTACCGATCTCCGCAAAAATCGGGGGGCTTACACCTCCCGCTCTTGACGGATTGCCCAACGTGTGTTGGTGAATCTCGCCGGACGGATCACGCAAACGCATTCGGACCGCTCCCGACTTCGCTAAATCCGTTTTGAAAATTCCGCCGAGAGAGAGTCCCGGCTTTTCGATCCTGATGTTCGTGTTGATTTCGAGATATTCCAGTCCGTCGCGGCCCGTGAACTCGCAATCGACGACGAGTTTTGCCTTCGTCGTTTTGTCGGAGCGAGTTGCCTTGCATGTTTGGCCGTGTTCGATGGGCCGGAACTTCGGATCGGCAAGATCGAACGGCTCGCCGTGCGGCCTGAAACGCAACGGATCGACGGTTACGTCGTCCATCGTCGGCGGAGTGAACTCGATCCACTCTTCAGCGACCGAAACGGCAGCGAAGAGAAACAGAACCGTGAAAAGTGTTGCTCGCATGGCGGGAACGCCTCACAGGGCGAGGCGGCTAAACGAGGTTTATTTGACTTTCATGAGGGCAACATCGGGGCGTTCCGGCGGAAGAGTCAATTGTTGCAGGATCGGATCGATAATCACGTCCATTCCTTCAATCGGAATGACACCGAGCAACACCTCGTTCGCTCCGGGAATAACGAGAGCACGGCAAGTAGTGCTTCGATTTTTGAAATGAATTTCGACGGGACCAACGAGATCACGTTTACAGCGGGAACCGTCGGCCAATTCGACTGTAACCCGATCTTTGACTTCCAAGTCGAGTTGAGAGGCAATCTCATCATTGATAATCAGCGTCATGGCTCCCGTATCGACGAGTGCCTTGACGCACATTTTTTTCACGTCGCCTTCGGCAACGAGACCTTTCTTGGCGGCGGTAACGTCAAACGAACTGGCCAACGTAATGTCGGCGTAGACAAATCCCATGATTGTGCTCCTTCTGCCGGAATCCCGGCTCTTTTGTTGCGCAATCTTGCGATTGCGGCTCCGATGCTGGCTAAACGGGGTTTATTTGACTTTCAGGCAGGCAACATACGGTCGGTCCGGCGGAAGGATCAGTTGTTCCGTTTTCGGATCAATCATCACGTCCATTCCTTCCATAGGAATGACGCCGAGAAGCACTTCGTCCGCTCCGGGGATCACCAAAGCATTGCAGGACATTATTCGATTTTTGAACCGAATAGTAACAGGACCGACAAGATCGCATTTGGTAAGGCAGCCGTCCGCCAAGGCGACGCTGACACGGTCTTCGACCTCCAAGCCGAGTTGACTGGCAAGCGTTTCATTGATGATCAATGTTATTGCTCCACTGTCGACAAGAGCCTTGACTTCCATCGTGCGAACTTTGTCGCTCGGAAGAACTCCTTCTTTTTCCATGTAGGCATCGCCAGAATTCGTCAACGTAATGTCTGCGTAAGTAAGTCCCATGATCGTTCTCCTTTATTTTGCCTCACAGGGCGAAGCGGTTAAACGGGGTTGAAGTATACTGCGCACCACCGATGATCTAACATTTTGGGTAGGCGATTTTCTCCGAAAATCGCGTCCGGTACTCCGGACAGGAGCACGGTAGGTCAGTTTCTCCGAAACTGATGCAATTTTCGGAAAAAATTGCCTACCAATGCCTTCCTTGTGCGGAGTACCGCACGCGACTTTTGGAAAAAGTCGCCTACCTTTCACTTGGCAAAATGTCCGCTCAGTGCCATCGTGCAGTATATCACGCATTGTCGAGGACTTCGACGGCTTGGAACTTTTTGCCTTCGAGCATTTCGAGGCTCGCGCCGCCGCCGGTGCTGACGTGAGACACCTTGTCGGCAAAGCCAAGTTGCTGGATTGCCGCCGCACTGTCGCCGCCGCCAATAATGCTGATCGAACCACTGTCCGCAATCACCTGAGCAACGACCTTCGTGCCTTCGTCGAACGGCGGCATTTCGCAAACGCCCATCGGACCGTTCCAAACGACCGTTTTGGCCGACTTCACAATAGCGGCGTACTGCTTCGCCGTTTCCGGGCCGATGTCCAAACCTTCGTAATCGTCCGGAATGTCGCCGGATTTTACGACCTTTTTGTTACAGTCCGCCGCGAATTTATCGCCGCAGTGATTGTCAATCGGCAACACCAACTTGTCGCCGCCGAGTGCGAGGAGTTCCTTCGCCAAATCGACCTTATCCGCTTCGACAAGGCTTTTGCCGACCTTTTCGCCCTTCGCAAGGCTGAACGTATAAGCCATTGCACCGCCGATGAGAACCTTGTCGCAGATCCCGAGCAGATTCTTGATGACCATAATTTTATCGGAAACCTTCTTTCCGCCGATGATTGCAACGAACGGACGCTCCGGGTTGGCTATTGCACTGCTCAGATACTTGATTTCCTTTTCGACGAGGAAACCGCAGACCTTCGGCTTCGCTCCCATTGCTTTCGGAACGGCGTACATCGAAGCGTCCGTCCGGTGGCAGGTGCCGAAGGCGTCGTTGACGTAGACATCGGCAAACGCGGCAAGTTCCGCAGCGAAGGCGTCGTCGCCCTTCTTTTCGCCGGGTTGGAATCGGAGGTTTTCGAGGACAAGCACGTCGCCCGGTTTCATTGCGGCGACCTTTGCCTTGGCATCGGGACCGACGGTATCCGTTGCGAATTCGACCGGTTTTTTCAGGAGTTCGGCCAATCGAACGGCGGTCGGTTTCATCGAATACTTCGCATCGGGAGCGTCCTTGGGTCGACCGAGATGCGACATAAGAATCACCTTGGCACCGCCGTCGAGCACCTTTTTGATCGTCGGCAGGGCTTGGACGATTCGGTTGTCGTCCGTGATGTTTCCGTTGTCGTCGAGCGGAACGTTGAAATCCACGCGGATCAGGACGGACTTATTGTTGACATCGACGTTGGCAATCGTTTTTTTCGACATAATTGGGACCTTTCAAGTCAAGAGATTGAGGAAAATCAAACAGATAAAATTTTAGCGGATACCCCCGTAACTTCAAGACCCCAAGCGCGGTCCCCGGTCGCTGAGCGGCAACCGGTCGTTTGCAAGAACCGTATGAAGATTGATCGTCAACTCACACGATCTTTCGGTATTTCCCCCGCCGATTGCCGATACGGTTGGGTTTTTCCGCACGTAATTTCTCTTCGTAAGCGGTGAAGTTGCCGTTGAACCATGCAACCTTGCCGTCGCCCTCGAAGATCAAAAGATGCGTGCAAATCCGGTCCAAGAAAAACCGGTCGTGAGAAATGACCATCGCACAGCCCGCAAAGTCAATCAGAGCCTGTTCCAAGACCCGCATCGTCGCAACGTCAAGGTCGTTCGTCGGTTCGTCAAGCAACAGCAGGTTGCCGCCGCGCTTCAATAACTTGGCAAGGTGAACCCGGTTACGTTCGCCGCCGCTGCACTGGCCCAGCAATTTTTGCTGCTGCGGTCCCCGGAAATTGAAACGCGAAACATACGCCCGGCTGTTCATTCTGATCGGACCGAGTTCCACCACGTCTCTGCCGTCCGTGATTTCGTCGAACACGGAAAGTTCGTCGTTCAGTTCGTCTCGATGCTGATCGACGTGAGCGAGTTGCACCGTGTCGCCGAGTTCGATGACGCCCTTGTCGGGGCCTTCGCCACCGACGATCATCCGGAACATCGTCGTTTTGCCGGTCCCGTTTGGACCAATAACGCCGACAATCGCTCCACGCGGAATGCTGAAAGAACAATCGTCGATGAGCGTTGTCGGAACGTCAGCAATCATGTATCCCTTGGAAACGCCCTTGAAAACAACGACTTTATCGCCGAGACGCGGACCGGGGGCGATTTGGATAATCGTGTCGCTTTTGTCGTCTAATATCTGTTGCGCAGCGAGTTTTTCGTAGGCATCGACCCGTGCCTGATTCTTTTGGAGTCGGCCTTTATGAGCCATTTGAATCCATTCGAGTTCACGCTGCAATGTCTTTTGGCGTTGCGTTTCTTTTTTCTCCATCACGCGGAGCAGTTCCGCTTTCTGCGCAAGCCAGGACGAATAGTTTCCCTCAAACGGAATGCCCCGCGTATTTTCCAGTTCGAGAATCCATTTCGTAATATTGTCCAAAAAATACCGGTCGTGTGTTACGATAATCACCGTGCCCGGATAATCGCGGAGTTGGCCTTCGAGCCAATGGACGGTTTCGGCATCGAGATGGTTCGTCGGTTCGTCGAGTAACAATAAGTCGGGCTTTTCGAGCAGTGCCATACAAAGGGCGACACGCCGCCGTTCTCCGCCGGAGAGTTTTCGTACAACGGCGTCATCCGGCGGCAACACCAAGGCGTCGGCGGCCATGTCGATGGTTCGGTCGAGTTCCCAACCGTTGACAGCATCGATTTCCTCTTGGAGCCGTCCCATTTTCTCCATCAGAGCGTCGAAATTGTCCGCTTGGTCGGGATCGCTCATCTCGGCGGCAACTCGATTGAAAGCGTCGATCTTTTCCTGAATGGGAGCAACCGCCGTCATCAGGTTTTCGCGGACCGTGGCGTCGAGCAACAGTTCGGGTTCCTGCGCAACGTATTTGACTCGCATTCCCTTGGCGAGCGATGCTTCGCCGTCGATGTCCGTATCGATACCGGCCATGATTTTGAGCAGTGTCGACTTTCCGGAACCGTTTTCGCCGACGATGCCGATTTTCGCACCGTAATAGAACATCAGACTGATGTTCGAGAGAACCGTTTTTTCACCGTACCGCTTGGAAACGCGGCTCATTTCAAAAATATAATGTGGTGCCATAGTTCACCGCGTCGGTTTCATGTATCGTTGGTAGAGATGGCGTAGTGTGCCAACCGGCCTCTTACCGATGAATCATATCCTGCACGGTCGTTCCAGCGGGAATCATTGGCAAGACATGCTCTTGGTACGGAACCTGTACGTCGAGCAAATACGGATTCGGACTGTCGATCATCCGTTGAATTGCGTCGACCAGCTGCAATTTGTCGGACACGGATTCCGCCTCCCAACCGAATCCCCTGGCGATTGTTACGAAATCCGGATATCGAATCGCAGGACTGATGCCGTCGCCTTTGCCGAAGTTCTCCGGGTGGTCTATTGGCCCAAGATACGTGTTCGCACGGTTCGACTGGTGGAAGCGGTCTTCCCACTGCATCACCATGCCGAGATGTTGGTTGTTCAAGACCATCGCTTTGACCGGTATTTTTTCGCAGTGACACGTTGCCATTTCCTGGATGTTCATCAGGAAGCAACCGTCGCCGTCGATATCGACAACCAACTTGTCCGGCCAGGCAAGTTTCGCTCCCATTGCGGCTGGCAGACCGAAGCCCATTGTTCCGAGACCGGAACTCGACGCCCATGTTCGTGGTTTGGAAAAACGGTAATATTGCGTCGTCCACATTTGGTGTTGGCCCACTCCTGTGACAATAATCGTTTCCCGATCCTTCGTCGCCTTCCACAGTTGCTCGATGGCGTACTGCGGAATGATATGCGGTGAGTCCACGTTGTAACTTAACGGTTGTTCGGACTTCCACTGTTGGATTTTTCGGTGCCAGTCGCTAATTTTGGTGTTTGGTTCAAATGGAGTCAATTCGACATTCAGTGCGGTCAAAAAGGCTTTCACGTCGCAGACTGCCGCAATCGACGCTGGTTTAACCTTGTTGATTTCCGACGGATCAATGTCGACGTGAACAATCGTTGCATTTTTGGCGAACTCCGAAGGTCGCCCCGTCACACGATCGTCAAAGCGAACGCCCAGTGCAAGGAGCAAATCGCAGTCGTGTGTTGCCCAGTTGGCGTAGGCGGTACCGTGCATTCCAATCATCCCGAGCGAGAGGCGATGGTCACGTGGAAAAGCCGAAAGCCCCATCATTGTTGTCGCAACGGGCATTTGCGTCTTTTCGGCCAGTCGGAGCAACTCCGTTGCCGCTTCGGCAGTTACGATACCGCCGCCGACGTACAGAACCGGTCGCTTCGCTTTCCTGATCGCTTCGATCACAGCAGCCACCTTGTCTTCGGGGGGCACCTTGGAAACAATGTCGTCCGTATATCCAGGCAGATTCATCGGTGCCTGAAAATCCGGCACACACTGGGAAACTTGCACGTTTTTCGGAATATCGATCAGCACCGGTCCGGGGCGTCCAGTCGTGGCAACGAAAATCGCCTCTCGCACGATTCGGGCCAAATCGTTCACATCGGTGACGAGATAGTGATGCTTTGTGATTCCCCGGCATAGTTCGACGATCGGTGTTTCCTGAAAGGCATCGCTACCGATGGACGTGATCCCAACTTGGCCCGTAATAGCAAGAAGCGGAATACTGTCCATTTTGGCGTCGGCGATGCTCGTCACGAGATTCGTTGCACCGGGGCCGCTGGTCGTCATGCAGACACCGATTTTTCCCGTCACTCTGGCGTATCCCTGAGCTGCAAAACCGCCACCTTGCTCCTGACGAGGCAACACAACACGGATTTTGTCCCGATACCGAGTCAATGCCTGATGGAGCGGAATACTAAACCCACCCGGATAGGCAAACAGCGTCGTAACGCCAGCGCAAACAAGGGACTGAACCAAAATATCGGCACCGCTCATTGGGGGACAGCCCGTGTTCGAACCGTCGGAAATCGGGCATTTCCCACAATATCCGCAAACTGAATGAGGCATGATAACTCTTCGACGTAAAGGATTGAGGGATTAGTTACCGGAAGCGATCAATGATACCGTGCAGACGAAACTTCGCAAGGTAGGCATTCTATCCCTTTTTTTCACCGGAAGAGGAAACACATCCATTTTTGATACCCTCATAATATCAACCAGTCCGTCGACGGTAGGAAAATATTTTTCTTTTGGGTATTGCATTGTGAGTGAAATGTGGTAAATTTCCATCATGGAAGGGGGAAATTTGCCATTTATTGGCAGTTTTTTAACAATTCCTTGGAAAATTCGCCCAATTTGTGGCAAATGAGCGACTCACAGTTATTCATTCAGGGTGAGTTCAATCGTAAGATCGATGAGCGATTTCGGCTGACTCTACCGAAAGAATTTGCGGAAGCGTTCAAACCCAAGAGCGGAAGTTGCGTAATTGCCAAGGAACGACCGGGTTGCCTGTCGCTGTGGGAAGAGGATGGTTGGAAATCAAGGCAGGACGCACGGGTCAAACTAATACAGGCCAAGATCGCAACGCCCGGCGTCATGGAGCAACGGGCGGCGGAATTGCAACGGTTTGGCCGGTTGCTATCGACGCATCACCGTTTGATCCAGCTGAAAGAGCGCAGCCGGTTGATGTTACCGGAGGGTTTTCGGGAGTTTTTGGCCATCGAACCCGGTGGCGAAGTGATTATCGTCGGGGCCATCCTTTGCATTGAAATCTGGCACCCGCAGAAATGGATCAATTACGTGGAGAGCGATATTCAGGAGTTCGACAATTTGTTCACCGTGCTGTCGAGTTAAGGAACGGCGATTCCCGAACATCAGTACAATCCGTTTTTTCCGTCGGTCGTCACCCGAATGGAGGAATGCAAGTCCACTGTAAACGGATTTTTGGGACGTGGAGAGATGTTCCAACTGATGTTCGGGAATCGTCGTCTTCGCTCATTGCGAAGCCGCATACCGTTCGAACGCCTTTGCGATGTCGGCGTTTTCCCGGTGGAAGAGCAACCGATAGCGAACGGTGAACGATTCGCCTTTTTTGAGAACGTGTTCGCCGGTCTTCTCCCGCTTGTTCTCGAAGTCACGGATTCCAAAGGGATTGGCCGCAAAAAGTCCGTAAGTCCTGACGTGCCAGTACGTTGGATAGCGAAAACTCGACGGATGATTCAAAATCGCAATGCCTAATGTTTCGCCTTCCACAGGACCGATGTAATCGACCCAAGCGGAGCGTTTACCCCAAGCGGCATCATCTTTCAACCCCTCGGCATTGACAATTCGCCCACCCCAATCGGGATTTCGTTTTTTGGCGTCGACGTCCATCGTTCCCGGCACGCGGATACCGAGCGTTCCCTCCTTGGTATCGCCGAAGACGACTTGATCCTGCATTGCTGTGACGGTAATGTCGAAATCAATGAACCGCATTCCGTCCATTTTACCGAAACGGAGCGTTCGGACATCGGAGCAAAGGACTTGGTCGTTTTTGTCGATCCAATCGTTTTCTGCAACGAGCGCTGCCGTTTCAGCGTCGGACTTGGCTTCGGCAAATTTTCGGTGGACGATTTTCTGTTTGTTGAGTGCCCAGAAGTCCAATCCGTTCACATCGCCGTGCGAGAACCAGAGCGACCGGTGATGCGGATGGTCCTTGGCTTCCGTGGCGTCGTTTCGTTCGACCATCGGATAGCCACGGGACATTTTCTTACCGGTCGGTCCGAAAATCGGCCAAACAACCGGCGTTCCCTGTTCGTCGGTAATGTAACCGGCGAACGGCTTTCCGTCGATGAAAACGTCGTAGCCCTTTTCCGTTTGTCGCAACGTCAACTCTTCCGCTGTGAGTAACGGACCGGAGAGGAAAATCGCCAATACGATAAAAAAACGTGTCATGGAGGTTGGGGGGACGGGGTTCGAGACGCGAAAGGAAAAGAATTGTTCGAATCCCGCACTCCGGTTCCCCATCCCGAATTTTATTGGATATTCATCATTTCGGTGAATCCGGCGATCTGGAATATTTTTTTCAGGTCGTTGGACGAATTCTCAATGCGGAAATTCTTGTTTCCGGCGATCTTGCAATTGAACAGGCAGAGTCTCAGGAAGGCCGACGACATATATCTTACTCCCGTCAAATCGAAGACAATCTCGTACTGATCCCGACCTTTCAGAAATCCGGAGACGTGATCACTCAAATCCTTGTCGAGGAGCATACAGACCTCCGCGCCGAGGTCGCCGGAAAAGCAACAACGGAGAGTGTTGTCAGATTCTTCGAAGTTCATTATGTTTTATTCCTTTCGCAAAAAAATGTTTAGGCGCCCGAAACGCACGGTATTATATCAGCTCGCAAAAAAAACGCAACCGACTGTTAAAGTGGGTGCGAGAACGGGGTGCGTCAAAGTTAGTTGCGAGTTTAAACCGATACGGTAAGGTAGGCGACTTTTTCCAAAAGTCGCGTGCGGTACTCCGCACAAGGAACCCTTGGTAGGCGATTTTCTCCGAAAATCGCGTCTGTTTCGGAGAAACTGACCTACCATGCTCACGTCCGGAGTACCGGACGCGATTTTCGGAGAAAATCGCCTACCGGACATCTTGCCCACAAAACTTGAACACACCCGCGAGAACGAGTGAACCCTTATGGAAACGCTGTCGAGGTTGCCTCGCGGATTTCCGGTTCCTTGTCGTCCGATGCCGCACTACGGAGCAAAAAAAGGACGGCAATGCCCTCTTTTTCTGCAAGGGCGAGACCGTCTTTTTCGCCGAGGACAAACATCGCAGTGGCCAACGCATCGGCTCGGACACAGGTCGAATCAATCACCGAAACGGAACCGAGACGTTCGAGCGGAACCTCGCCGTTGGGGGAGATGTATTCCGTCGGAAAACCAGTTCGCGGATCAATGACATGCGACAGCAGAAAGCCGTCGATCTCATGGTAACTTCGGGCGTTCCCACTCGTCGCCAAGCTCCGATTGCCAAGACGTATCGTTCGCTGGACGCCCGGAAACTCGTCCTGTTGGCCGGGAATCGGTTTTTCAATGCCAATTAACCAATCATTTTTTTCGCTTTTGTTGCCATTACAACGAACCTCGCCGCCGACTTCGATCATGTAGTTGTTGATACGGTGGACGTTAAGGACTCCGGCAACCTGATCGACGGCGTATCCCTTGGCAATGGCGGAAAGATCAATCGACAAGTTCGGAATCGACTTTTTCAAAGCCGGCGGATCAAGACGGACCTCCAATTTTTCGTAGCCGACTCGATTTTGGGTCTCTTCGATACGACTTTTGATGGCTTCCAGCCCGATCCGTTCGCGGCCCGCTCCGAATCCCCAAAGACCAACCAACGGGCCTACTGTGATATCGAACGCTCCACCAGTCAATTGCGAAATTTCCAAAGACAGCTGAACGACTTCGGCAGTTTCCTTGGACACGTCAAACCAGTCCGTCGAGTCCGATGCGTTGAAGCGACTGACTTCGGAATCCTTCTTGTAGGTCGACATTGCCCGATCGACGCTATCGAGAGTTTGCCGAATGGCATGGGCGACTTCGTCCCAATCCTTGTTATCGGGAAAGCCGTGGACCTTCACGGCAAAGTGGGTCGCCATCGTTTCGCCTACCGTTTGTTTGTCGACGTAGTTGATCGGCATCCTAAAATAGTAGTAGTAAATGATGAAACCTGCCAATCCCAACACGACAACGTAACGAACAATCTCCCCGACAGGAGATGGCTTCAGCGTTTCTTCTTCAAGTCGTTGCATAAAAGTATGCGGTTCGGAATGCAAAGCTTGGAGTGTAGAGCGTCGTGTGGTAGGTGTCAAGTGAGGGGAGAGTTCCTCGTCATCGTCTCATCGTCCAAGGAGTCTGTGACGTGAGGCAGAAATTGGGCGTGTTTGGTCATATACTTCTCACCAGCCCTTTGAATGCGGTTTGTGTTACAAAATCTATCCACAAATCAAGTTTTTATTGTTTTTAGCCCCGCCCCCCCCCCCAAAACTGGCCCAGTTTCAGCTTTGTTGTTTTTTTGACGGAAATGCGGTCAAAAAGGGCCAGTATCTGCATCGATAATAAAACAGGCAAAATCGCCGCAAGTTTCCGTGCTGCATAGTGTTGCGCTATTTTTCGTTGTTGTACACCACCTTCAAAGGGCTGGTACTCTGCACTTATTTTGGAACGATGTCGATAACACTGATTTCGGGTTTGCAGAAAAATCGAACTCGCGGCGCCCAAGCGCGTTCCATACCGGCACCGCGTGTTACCAAAAGGTGGGAACCGTTCTCGAACTTAAACAGACCGCTATACCTGGAAGTGGGGATATGCGAGTCGCGTCCGTGATCTTTGATTCGGATCGGCCCGTAGCCGGGAATCCGAACTTGTCCGCCGTGTGTGTGTCCGGCGAGCATTAAATCCGGTGCCCGATCGGCGTTTTCGTAGTCCTTGAGCGCATAGTTCGGATAATGTCCGGCCATAATCTGAAAGTTGCCGGTGTTTGTCAACCCGCGTTCGCCGATGCCACTGACCGATTCGAAAATGTGGAGAAGCTTCAGATCAATCGGGCCTAGGCCTCCGTTGATGCCGAGGTTGGGGATACCCTCCGTAAAGAATATTGGTTCGACCGTCGATCCTTCGAACAACTGCGAGAATCCCTCAGAGGACATGGGATCGAGATTACCCGTTATGGCAAAGGCACCGAGCGGTGGGGTCAAATTAGCATCCACGAACAACTGGCGAAACCGCCCCTGTAGATCGGTAACGCCCGGCGTTTCTTCATAATATTGGAGATAATCGCCGCCGAATATAATCAAATGAGCTTTCTGCTCTTGGATAATCCGCATCACACGGCGTTCGTATTCGCCGATCCGGTCTGTCTGGATGTCGGCAACGAACACCACCCGGAGCGGCTTTTTAAGTTTCGTCGTTTCGATGACATAACGTTCGACGACCAAACTGGAGGGTTCCCAGACGAGCATATCGAATCCGACGGCAAAGATCGATAGCCCGAACAGTGCCGTCAGGACGGCAACAACACGTTGTCGCCGAAAAAACAAGAATCCAGCCGCGATCAGCAGGAAAACGCTGCCGTGATAGGTAAGTCCTTCCACCACGCATTGGCCAATGTGCGAACGAAAGACAATTGAAAACACGACGATGCCGCAAAGTCCGATGCCGGAAAACAGAACGAAACCGCCGAACGTCCAAAGCGTTGATTTCCTGTAAGGCCAATAGACCAAGCCCACTACCAAGGCAACGTCGAGGGCGAACATCAGAAAATGAAACGGAACAGTATCCATGATGGACCGGAGTATACACGAAATTCCCCGCCAAATCAATCGAAGGGCGTTGAAAAAACGCCGTCGAGTGGGTACTTTCTTGTTTTCTGCGACCACAGGTCGCAGTTTGCAAAGGAGCTTCTCAATGAAATGTATTGTCCTTTTTTCCGGCGGTCTCGATAGTATGTTGGCGACCAGGATACTCCAACGACAAAATATCGAGGTCATCGGCCTGAACTTCGTGACGCCGTTTCACGATGCGTCCGCCGACGCACAGAAACGAGCCGAAATGCTCGACATCGAATTGGTCGTTCATCACACCGACGACTCTTATTTGCGGCTCGTTGCGAAGCCGCAGTGGGGTTACGGCAAAGCGATCAATCCGTGCATCGACTGCCGCGTCGAAATGTGCCGCGTTGCCAAAAAGTTGATGGAACAACGCCAAGCGGCGTTCGTTGCAACAGGAGAAATCGCTGGACAAAGGCCGAACAGCCAAATGCAGCACCAATTGAACTTGATCGCCAGAGCATCGGAACTCGATGGCTTGCTGTTGCGACCGCTCTCCGCCGGGGTGCTTTCGACGACCAAGGTTGAACAGGACGGAATGGTCGACCGTTCGCTGCTCCATCGTTATACGGGCCGGGGGCGGGGGCGTCTTATTGCTCTTGCCCATCGTTACGGAATACAAAAAATTCCGCAACCCTCGACCGGTTGCTTTCTGTGCGAAAAGTCATACGCTCCTCGTTTGCGTGATCTGTTCGCCCACGAACCGAATCCAACGAATTGGGACGCCGACGTTCTGAATGCGGGTCGACAATTTCGTATCAGCCCGACGGTCAAAGGCGCAATGGGACGCAACGAGGAGCATTGCAACCGATTGGTGACACTTTTCGAACGCTCCGATGCGAAGCCGTCGATCTTGTTCGTGCCGGACAACTTCCTTGGTCCGTCGTTGCTTTTGGTTGGTCCGAATTCGGAAACCTGTTCGGCAGTGGAATTCGAGGAACTTCTGCATCTGGGCAGCTCGCTTGTCTTGCGGTTCACCAATCCGGCGAAATACGAGGGTATCGCTCCAACGGTCCGTGTCCGCTGCGAAACGATCGACCGTGTTGTTCTCGCCGTTGTCGACGAGAAAGTCGACGGACTCAAAGTGATCTGACGGCAAAAATCAAACTCGCTTGTGGCGTACTACCACACCTGCCAACGAAAATCGGAGAATTTGGAAAATCCGTTTTTCAACCCGGAATAGCGATTCCGACAAGACACTCGTGGGCTATGGAGCTATCTCCGTGTAGAGTTGTGGGAATTCGATCTCTCTACACTCTACACCACCCTGCGTGGGCGAACTCCTTCGAGGCTTTCGCCGAGGTGGTTTAAGGCTTCGGTTTCGATTTGTCGAACCCTTTCCCTTGTGATTCCGAGTGCTTCGCCGATTTCTTTGAGCGTGCGTGATTCGTGTCCGCAGAGTCCGAATCGCATTTTGAGGACGATGGATTCCCGGCTGTCCATCAATTCGAGCTGCTCCATAACGTAGGACAGGTTATCACTTTCGAGCATTTCCTCGGCGGGACATCGGCGTCGCTCATCCACGATCATTTCGCCGAGCGTCCATCCGACTTCCGGTTGATCGGTCTGCGGCGTCAAGTTACTGATCGAAATCGCTTTTTTGATGATCGGCAGCTTTTTTCGCGGCAATCCCAAGACCCGTGCGATTTCCTCCGCCGTCGGCGATCGGCCTAGTTCTTCGGACAGTCGCAGAGCGGCTTTTTTCCACTTCGAGAGCAGTTCGACCATATAGGCCGGTATTCGGATCGTCTTGCTCGAATTGATCAGTGCCCGTTTGATTGATTGCTTGATCCAATAACTGGCGTAAGTCGAAAACTTGGTCCCCATCGACGGGTCGAATCCCTCGACGGCCCGGAGGAGACCAAGATTTCCTTCTTCGATCAGGTCCTGCAAGCCGAGTCCCTTGCCGGTATATCCCCGAGCGATGTTGACCACAAGCCGCAAATTGGCACGAACCATTCTGTCACGCGACTCCAAATCACCCTTCTCAATGGCAAGAGCGAGCTGATGTTCCTCTTCTTGCGTAAGGAGCAACACCGTATTGATCTCACGCAGATAAATCTCCAGCGGCGATTGGACACCGAGAGACGCAAGACCAGGTTCGTCGATCAATAACGCGGTCATAGAGGAAGCCCGAATAAAAGTCGTTCAGCAAAAAGGAACGGAAAATATTCACCGTCCCCAAATATCCGTATCGACTTGAAAACGCCGCTTCTCGAAAAAAGCCGTCAACCATCCTGTTATTCTCTCTGTCCCCGATTGAACGGCTATGTCTGACGATTCAACTGTATCGGTTGGAAGGAAAAAGAGAGTATCGAGTAGGGAAGTCAACATTAAAATTTTAGACTTGGTGCGGTATTACCCCCTTATCCCTTCCTTCTCCACTTCGTAAGGGCACCGTACAGTTTTTCCCTCTCGACAGGTTTGGTAAGATGATCGTTCATTCCGGCACTCATGCTTTCCTCAACGGATTCTGCACCGGCGTTGGCGGTCATTGCCAAAATCGGCAGACCGTCATAACGCGAATCGGAACGGATTTGAGCCGTTGCTGTCAAGCCGTCCATTTCCGGCATCTGGATGTCCATCAGCACAAGATCAAAAGCCTTTTCCTCCAGCAATTTCAGTGCCTTGATTCCGTTCTCCGCCAAGGCAACCTCGATGCCGACGGAAACGAGCAACTCCTTCATAATCATCTGGTTGATCTTGTTGTCCTCGGCAACAAGGACTCGCATTCCACGCAACGCTTCCGTATCGCTCGCTTTTTGAGGCGTTTCCGCTTCGACCTCTTGTTCTTCCGGCAGCGATAAAGCAATGTGAAGCCGAAAAACACTGCCTTCACCCAAGCGGCTTTCGCAGACAATCGTTCCGCCCATCAGCGTTGCCAATCCGTTGCTGACGGCAAGGCCCATTCCCATTCCGCTATGCTTGCGGGTATAGGCCGTGTTCACGGACGACAGCGGCTTGAACAGATCGGCTTTATGCTCCTCGCTGATACCAATACCGGTGTCCCGCACTTCAAATGTCAGCGTTATCGCATCGTTCCGGTCGCCGTCTTCCCGGAAAACGCGGATGTCCACGCCGCCGGTCTCCGTGAACTTGACCGAGTTCATCACAATGTTGAACAACGCCTGTTGCAGCCGTATGGAATCGCCCTGCACGAGTTCGGGAACATCGGAATCGACCACAGTACGGAGATACAGCGATTTCTCCTCGGCTTCTTTCCGTGCCACTTCGCTGAGGTCCGCGACCAGTTCCCGGACAGAAAACTCGACGATTTCCAGTGCCAACTGCCCGGAGTCGAGTTTGGAGAAGTCCAAAATCGTTTCGATGGCCGAAGTCAACAGCGTTACGGAACGCATCCCTTGGTTAATCAGGTTGCGATGAGACTCGTTGATTTCCTTGATTTCTCCGGCAATGCGTCCCATTGCCGCAA
>Ga0099364_10006676_pt1 | contig 16723 bp, 13 predicted proteins | sample TergutTh196P3_FD_73070 | JGI IMG/M metagenome (GOLD analysis project Ga0099364, IMG submission 73070) | Microcerotermes parvus P3 segment gut microbial communities from Pointe-Noire, Republic of the Congo - Th196 P3 | ecosystem: Host-associated > Arthropoda: Insects > Digestive system > Gut ... | reverse complement strand
GTATTCCTTCACGAACATATCCGGATACAGCGGATTGTGCTCGGGCAAATAACCGATGTGGCGCTTTACATCCATCGACTGCCGTTCCACATCGAACACGTTGACCGTCACCGAACCGGATGTTGCCGATATATATCCGCATACGATCTTCATAATGGTAGATTTCCCCGCGCCATTCGGCCCGATGAATCCCACTATTTCTCCGCTGCCAACCTCGAACGTTACATGATCCACCGCACGTTGGCGCCCATATAACTTAACCAGATCCTGAACAATCATCGACATGTTTTCATCACTTTTGGCAGCAAAAATAACTTTTTCATCGCAACAAAAAGCGTCATCACAAAACAATCATCGGCAACAATACTGACGCACTATTGCCGGTGAAAAATAACTCATGCACAACATTCTGTGCGTTTCAACATCCTTGGACTCTTATTCGCTGCTTTTCGAATCCAATTCTTTTTGGGGATTGGCATTTCCACCATCATCATCTCTGGTGGCTTTCTTAAATTCTTTCATGCCCTGTCCCAATCCTTTCATTAATTCGGGTATTTTTTTCCCGCCAAACATAAGCAAGACAACAGCCACTATAATAACTACCTGCCAAGGTCCTATCATTCCCAACAATACATTAAGATACATAACACTACTATTTTAAAAATATTATTGCGCAAAGATAATCATTTTTCTGAAATAAGTATTATCTTTGGAAAAAATTTTTATCACAATGAAGTCACTGTATTTTTTTATTTTTGTTTCGGTGTTCTGTTTTCATGTTTCGGCGCAAAATGCCGAAAAAATCAAATGGTACTCCGTCGAAGAAGCATTGAAACTCAATGCTACCGCTCCGCGTAAGTTATTGATCGATGTATACGCCGATTGGTGTGGCCCGTGTAAAAAAATGGATGCCGAGACATTCGCCCATCCTGTGATTGCCAAGTATATCAATCAAAATTTCTATCCGATAAAGTTCGATGCGGAATCGTCTGCCCCTGTGAGTTTCGCAGGTCATACATTTGTGAATCAAGGTGGCGGAGGCTTACGGAAAACGACCCACCAGTTCGTTTCTGCGTTGGGAGTACAATATTACCCGACGATTGTCTACTTCACAGACAAAGTAGAAATGATAGGCGCCGTTCCGGGTTTTTTTCACCCTGAACAAATAGAGCCTCTGTTACATTACATTGTCGAAGAAAAATACCAAAGTATCAGTTTGGAGGAATACCAAAAGACATTTGTCAGCGAACTGAAAAAGAAGTAACCAATTGTTGTGATTGTTGATATTGACCCTGATTCGGGATTTTGTTATGGTGTGGTTCGCGCCATTCACATGGCTGAAAATGAACTTCAAAGCGGAAACACATTGTTCAGTCTCGGCGATATTGTTCATAACGAGCCTGAAGTAGCGCGGTTGAACCGCTTGGGTATGCGTACCATCAATCACCACGACCTGCAACAACTCCGCAATGTAAAAATACTCATCCGTGCGCATGGCGAGCCTCCCGAAACGTACCGGATTGCAGCGGGCAACAACATATCCGTTGTTGATGCCACTTGTCCCGTGGTGCTCCATCTGCAAAAAAAAGTGCATCATGCTTACCTCGAATCCCGGGAAAATAACGGTCAAGTGGTGATCTACGGGAAACCACGCCATGCCGAAGTGAACGGCTTGGTAGGGCAAACGGAAAATACAGCCATTGTTATCAACTCGGTAGACGAAATCGGGCAAATTGATGTGCGTCGCCCGGTGTATCTGTTTGCGCAAACCACCATGACCATTGAAGGGTTGCAGAACATCCGTGCGGCCATCGAACAAAAACGCAACGAACAAAACATTGGCGACCATGTTCCGTTTCAGGTAAACGATACCGTGTGCAGACAAGTTTCCAACCGCGAACCGCAATTAACCGAGTTTGCCCGCCGGCACGATGCAGTGATCTTCGTCAGCGGAAGAAAAAGTTCCAACGGGAAAGCGCTCTACGAAGTCTGCTTGAAAGCCAATCCCCGCACCCATTTAGTAACCGCGCCGGAAGATATTGACAAGAAATGGTTTGTCGATGTGTCCTCTGTAGGCATTTGCGGCGCTACTTCCACGCCGAGATGGCTCATGGAAGAGGTAGCCGATACCATACTTAATTGTTCAACTGGAAATAAATAGGGAACTGGTATTTCACCTTCACTGTTTTTCCGTCATGTTTGCCGGGCGTCCATTTGGGCGATGCATTGATTACCCGTAATGCTTCGTTATCCAGCAACGGGTCTACTTCACGCATTAATCTTGCATCGCAGACAGAGCCATCCATGTCTATGGTAAATTCCACAATTACTCGTCCTGTTATGCCATTTGTCTGTGCTTCAATCGGATATTGAGCATTACTGCTTATATATTCGCGAAATCCCTTCTCTGCATCTGTTCCGTTAAAGGTGGGCTTTACGTCCACAACTGCGAATAAAAACAGGTCTGCATCCGAGTTTGATGCGCCGCCCTCTTTCTGGTCTGTTACAGCGCCGGCAGAGGCAACCATTTCATCATTTGTTTGGATTTCTCCACTGTCCGCAGACGAAGATACGCTATTACAGGCGAACAGATACATAGCGACAAGCGCTACGGGAACAATGCTCATTTTTCGGAGCACGTTCAGCGATGATTTTTTGTTTTTGTTTTTGGTGATCATAAAAATTCTTCTTTTAATGGTGGATTGAAAAAAACGACTGGTAAAGTCGTGATAATGTTTAGGATACAATGTACAAAGTATCAAGGATGACAATTCTTCAGCGTTGCTTTCGCTGTCGGCTGCAAATTCGTGCACTAATTCGAGCTCGCGGCGAAACAACATGAAAAACGGATTCATCCAGAACAGGCAGCAAACCAGCTGCATCAGGGCTTTATCCCAGCTATGTCCCAGACGCGCGTGCGCCAACTCGTGTCGGAGCATGCAACGTCCTTCGCCGGAATCTACAGAAATACCCTTTTTCCAGAAAATAGTGCGGAAAAAGGTAAACGGCGCCGAAGCATCGTCGGTACAGTACAAAACGGTTTCGGGAATACGAATCCGTTCGGAGCAACGTTTTAACCGTAAAATACGGACAAACGAAATGATTTCCTTCATTAAAAGGAACAAAATGATGAACATGCTGCATGTCCATCCCAACCAAGCCCCGGTAATGAACCGGGTATGCGCTTGAGTATGAGCGGCAAGTTCTTCGGAGGGGTCTATTCCGATATTCGCCCCTAAACCGGTTGCCGCCGGTATCATATGATTCATTGCCGGTATGGATATGTTCAGCAATGGAATCATGATCGACATCATCACAGAAGCCACAATATAGAAACGATTCCAATGGTAGAAACCTCTGTTGCGAAGCGTCCACCAATAAGATCCTGCAAACAACGCAGAACAAACGATGACCTTGACTAGATAAAATACAAAGGCTGTCATGGCAGTATCATTTTGCGTTCTTTTTGAGTTGTTCAATCAGCAGTTCCAGATCGGCGATACTTACGTTTCTGTTTTTCACCATATAGGAAATGACCTTTTTAAAGGATCCGTCGAAATACGAATGGGCTATGCCGGAGATGCGTTGTCCGGAATAGTCTTCCTTGCTGATGGTCGGCGAGTAAAAGTGCATCCGCCCAAGCGCTTCAACGCTTACAAAACCCTTGTCGGCGAGAATTTTTAGAATAGTGGCTACCGTACTGACGTGAGGGTTGGGCGCCGGCATGGCTTCGGTAACTTCGCGCAGACCTGCGCGTTGCAAACGCCACAAGGTTTGCATGACCTGCTCTTCGGCTTTAGTCAATGTTTTTGGATTCATTTGCATGGCATCGAATTTTAATTTTTTGATGCTGCAAAGATAAACTAAATTTTTAAATAATGAACTAAAAAATTAATTTTTTTTTGAAGATGCGTAAAAATTTCCAAAACTGAACAAAAATATTCAATACACCGCCTTAGCCCATTTCAAGTTCCCGTATGCTTTGTTGGCTTCGGGGTATGCCTCTTGCGGGATGTAGGTCGTCAATCCGCTGAACGCGCGAATGGTTTCCAATCTGCCCGTGCCGGAAGAATAGTATGATGGCGTGTGGGCTTTGTACAGTACGCATTGATGAAGGGCTACCTGTATTTGTTCTGTTTTTTCGGGCTCAAGTTTGTGTAGGTAATCGCCCAAGTCAAAGAAAATTTTCTGCTTGCCGTATCCGAAAGACTGGATGGCAGCCACGTCATGCTGAACTTGATTCAGCATCTCTTTGTCAGGGGATGGCGGGTCAAGCCCGCCATGACGCGAGGCAGTTATTTCTTTAACGATGGGAGCCAAAGCCTCTACTGCGGAAGTATTTACCACGCTTACGGTTGCCGAACGGAACAAATCGCTTTGGCTGTCGTGGTATTCGTAAAATTCGCGGGCTACCGACGTTAAATCGGGCTTGGGTTTGAACAGATGGCGCATCATGGAGCCATATACAAATCCCGGTTCAAGTACTTCGGCAGGCGAGGCTACCAGATAGTCTGCCTTATCTTTCAATTCGTATGCCACTTCCACCGAAGCCATCCAGCAAGCGTCGAAGATGATAAAATCCAAACGGTATGGGATGGCTTCTGCAAAAGCGGACAATTCCATGTAATTATCGGGTTCATCTGTGGATGTATCAATGATAACTGATTTTAAGCCGATAGCGGGCGCCGACATTTCGGCGGGGAGCCATCCCGTGCCATGCGAGAGGACTACCAAGCCGTAAGAATCCGCAGGACGAAACGCCTTGACCGAACGCAATACGCGGTTTAGTGTAGATGGAGATGCTGAGTTGTCAGCCGCGTATGTCTCTATAGTATCGGCTACGGCGCCTCGCTGCGGTGAGTAGTAGATGTGAACTAGAAAAGCTTGTTCGCCGGTATCTGCATACACCAGCAGATTCCCGTCTATGTCTTTGTGCCATGCGTTTGTCAACTGCCTGATTTTCTGCGCGGCTTCTGCACGAAAATTATTGTCGACGCCCAGATAAACCAATACAGTGCGACGAACGCTTATCGACCGGTAATCAGCTTCCCTTTGGCATCCTGAAATCAGGACGCCAAAAAGAAGCAACCAAATGAAATATTTTTTCCGATTCATGGTATTACTTGATATTGTATTAATTCCTTACGCTGCGCAGGTTAAGCCCTGCCGTACCCATAGGGTCGCCCATAGCCGCCCATCCTTCATTTTGGAAAGCGAGCACCTGATTACCTGATGTCAGATAGTACCCTTTGAGTCCGGGGTATTCAAGTTTTCCGTTAGTATTGTAACGATACCCTCCAACCGGGAAGAAGAGGCTTGCATTGGTGATTGGGTTGAAGAATAATGCCCCTCCGTATGCTACAGTTGGGCGTCCTGCGTCAACTATACCATTGGTGGTAAAATTGCTTCTTTCGATAGAACGGCGGTCGTAGAAACCGTCTGCATAATAACCGTAAGCTAAATTATCATTGTTTTCGAAAAGAAGCGGAGGTGTTTTGGTAGTATAATTCAACCACAACGATTGCCTTATTTCGGAGTAAATGCTATTGTCGTCTTTGGGACGCCTGTAACTACCGGGACCTACTTCATGGCTGGGTCCGTAGGCAACGCCTGTATACTCCCAGTTAGCGATTATGCCTGTGTTGTGCGGATCCCATGCGTAATTTTTATTCTTATCGCTTGCATGCTGGAAATAAGCGCCTGCCTGACTTGGATATTCAGTAAATATGGCAGGATTCGAACTGTTTACCGCTTCATTCAGTCTTTCAGCCTTCTGGTTGTAAGGCGAGAATCTTACCGCGTTATCGCGAGTCACGTTGCCGTAACCCGGAGGATCGCTTTTTCGCATCAGGTAATCATCGCCCTCGCCCTGTCTCAGATATATTTTCTGCATTTTTGCATGGTTGTTGTACCACAATTCTATCACAGCGTAGCGCGCAGGATAAGCGTCCCGATCACTGTTAAATTTGGTAAACTGTTTTTCCAATCCTATACGGAATGTAATTTCTTCATTTTGCCCTACTACTCCGCTTACCGAGCTTGAATAATTATAGCCTGTCATCTGGTGATTTTCCGCATCATCGGGCTTGTCGGTTCCAAGCTTCTCGTCTAACGAACCGCTTGTTGCAAGCAATACGCCGTCTCCGTTGGTCGGATCCCAATGGTTATCGTAAAAAGTGACCATTGCCGTCCATATGCCTGTATTGTTGCCCACGTTCACCTGAACGATGCGTTCGCCCGTCTGGTTGTGTCTCCAAAATGCGCCTACAATGGACGCTCTTTCATGGACAGCCTCCAGCGTGGGATTTTCGTAAATCTGCCTGATCTGCGATTCGGCTACGTTTTCGCCATTGTAACTCAATGTTGCGGTCGCTTCTCTTATTGCAGAAGTGTTGCGAGTGGCATAAATATATACCGTTTGGGTTCCTTCGCCGTATACGGTGTGTCCTTCCGGTTCCGGATCATTGCCGTTGAGCGAAAGCCTCAACCAGCCTGAATTAGGCGCGGAAAGAATCCATGGTTTGTTGTCGGGATTTCCGTTTGCATCCTGGCTGATCACGGTTAATGTTTGTCCGGTTTGTCCGGGGAGCGGATGCACTGCCGGCGACAATAGCGTGTAGTCGGGGGTGAGCAGGATAATGCCTGAAGCCGTCAGGCTAATATTGTATGATATTTGTTTACCCGCTTCCCAAATGTGCCTGTCTAAATTTATCTCTTTGGTCGATTTATCCGCGAAAGTGATAGTCACTCTTGCGTCTTTTCCGAGTACCTGCGGAATCATCATCAAATATCCATCGGAAGCAATCAGGTTGGCTGACATGTTTTCCGAAACGGAATAGTAATTCTGTCCCGCATCGTTGTTGAGTGAAGCCGAGAAGTCGGTATTTGTAGGTGCGCCAAGGTTCGTCCAGGCAATATTGCTTCCATTTATTGACAAATCGCCTGAAACAGAGACACCCGATAAACTGATGCCGGTAACTTTCTCGCCGCCGCGTCCCGCAATCTGAAATCCAATGCTGGTCAGGGCATGTTTCATCCGCAAGGGGACATTTCCCACGGGGCTCATGTTATAACGCGGGACGGCTACCATCAGGTCGGGCTGTTTTTTAACGTCGGTCGGGACGGTGTAGGTCAGGCTTGGTATTCCGGGCGTTGTTGCCGAACCGTTGACTGTAATGCCGTTATCCGCCTCCGCGTATGGCGCGTAGGCAAAAAATGTATAACGGTCGGCGAGGTTATCGGCTTCCCAATAAACTTCCTGGTCGGCGTATGTCCACACGCCCGCTTTTTGGTTCAAGCGCGTGTTGAACATTTTGTCGGGCGCAGCTGTTGCGCTCCAGTCGGAGGCGCCTGTTGCGGCGGAAAATACGCCCATCGAACTCATCTGTTCTACGCTGTTGATCGGCGTTCCACGCGTCATCACGTCTAATTGGGTGGTGAACGACACGGGATTCGACGCATCATAGGGAAGGGCGTCGCGTTCGTCTACGAATTTGTCCTGACATCCGTTCAACATGGCGAACAGAGCCGGTAAAAGAAAGAGAATATATCTTATTGCGCTTATTTTTGAATACTTTGATACTAACATTTTGGTAAAATTTTAATTTGTTTATGATGATGAAAATTGATAGTAGATACGGGGCGCGCCCCGTATCTACGGGATTAGTTTATTGCAACGGATTGTCTTCCTGATCGCCCCAGTTTTCTACGGACACCACAAATCCAATGACGTCATTTTCAGGGAAAATAGGACTCGGAGGTTCAATGGGTTCGCCCGTTTCCGGATATACGACAGGCAAATCGGTTTCTTCGCCTTCTTCGTCAATGAAGGTTTCTTCAATCAGATTTCCACCTGTAGAATTACCGTCGCCAATATGTATGGAATATGCGTAGGCTTTGCCCATTTCCCAGTTGGTTGGCAGCGGATAGCCCACCTTTACGAACAGAGGTCCCGTAACGACGCTGCCCAAATCTGTATAGTCGGGATGGTCGGAGGCATTAGTAAAGCCGACGAGGTCTTTTCCGCTTTCTGTTTCATACATGCGATAAACTACTTCAATGTACGAGAGCGTGTTCAGACCGTATATTGTTTTGTCCCATCCGCGTCCGGAGAGATTTTGCGGCATCAGCATCAGCGAACCCGACGAGCCGGTAACATCTTTCGCCACATTTTGACCTGCGAATTTGTTAGCGTTCTTCACCGGAGCTTGCATATAATTGTATCCCGAATTCCACTTATACGGAGGCGTTGACCATGCAAGGTTCGCAAAATTAAACGTGGCTGTATTGCCTACATTTCTTACCGAAATGGACTGTACCTCCACAGTAACTTTACTGCCCGTAACTATTTTGAAGTCTATTTTCGAGAGCATGTGTCTGAATGTCAACAACACATCGCCCGAAATTGGCTTAACTCCCACGCCTGTTTGCTGGGCAGCCAACAAATCCATCTGCGTTTCAGGAGTTTCGGCTATGGTGAAGTCAGCTTTCAATGAACCTGTCAATGGGGTGTTTGTTTTGGGATAATAGGCATAGAAATTCACAGGATAACCGGCATCCTGCGTGGGCCATAACATGTCAAGTTCAGCCCATTTCCACGCGCCGCCTTCATATTTGTAGGCTTTATTATCGATGAAGGTAGCCGAAGAAGCGCCATTGGTGGCGAACACGACAAATCCGTCGGCTGCTTGCTGAAGCGCTCCAAGATTGGCTACATCTGCGCGGGTTTTTCCCGTGCTTATCTCAAACCCGACGCTGTTGGCATCGCGATTGTTGACGCTGCTCACGTCATCTTTCGAGCAGCTTGCGAACATCAGGGTCATGATACTCAGACCCAACAAAAATCTATTTTTCATATCTATTAAATTTAAATTGTTATTTATTAATTATTAATTACTTAATGGGGATGATCAGATCTTCCCATTCTTCGACAATAAAACCGGTTTCCATGTCGCCTTCCGGCAACGTTATTACATGGTCGCCGGGAAGGTTTCCATATCCGATATGGATGATGTGCGTGCGCACATGTTCGAGGTTTTCCGTAACGATTAAATGGGTTACGTCAAATTCTTCGCGTGGATGCAACTCATTGTTTGAGAGCAGGAAGTCAACGGCAAGCTGGTGCTTTGTTTCGGGTATTCTGCCGAAAATGTTAAATGTACGGCTTGTTGTTCCGTCATATCCGTTGGCGTCGTACACCCGCCCGTTGAGCATGAATGCCTGCACTGCCGGTTCGCTGATTCTTTCGCCCGATACCATATAAACGCCTGAATACATGCCGTCTATGGTTCCCGTCGCCTGTTTTGCCGTCTTCAGGTGAGTGACGTAAGCGGTGATCGCAACGCGCTCAAAACGCGGCAAAGGTTGTACGACGGTCAAATAGGGCGCTTTCTCTTCCAATGCCGATTGGTTTCCGGATAAAGAGCGGGTACTGACGATCATATCCGGCGTCACCTCAAAGAAATCGAGGCTCCATGCGGCTATGTCTTCAGGATTGCCAATCAGAGGTAATTCCGGCGAACGGGCGTAGAATCCGATGGCAGATTGCGGAACGCTCATTGCCGCGAAGGTTTCGTATTGATCCGTTCCGGTGAAGGCAATGGAATTCCAGTCGCTTTCATCTACGGTTTCGTTAAAAACCAGCGCCGAATACGCGCCAACGGGTACGGCAATTTCACGATAGGTCAAGTCGCTTTCGAGGCGATATTGGAGCGGAACGCCGCCATCGAGAGGAAAGAGCCAGACCGATGCGCGGTGCATTTCTTCAACGGATACGCCCGACAGCGACCAGTCAATACGCACCGGAATAAGCGCTGTGTCCTCGAAACCATCTTCTATACTACGCCGCTCGCAGGCGGTGAACAACGACACTGCAAAGAGCGCCGCTAAAAGAATTATTTTTCTTGTGCTTTTCATGTTTTTTACTTTTTTAATGATTTGACATTACTTTTTATTTGAATTACGATGCAGCAACCAGACCAATGAAATTTTGACCCTCGTAGGTCCAATCCAACTATAGTTACCGCTTTTTTGGCGAATCAGATGCCATTGCTCGTCGCTTCCGAATACGGGATTATACTCGTTATAATTGGTACTGAAATATCCGGCGCCTATCGAATATTCCATTCGGAAGTTTTCTCTTTTGCCTATGGTATGGGCAAAACCGCCGGTCAGTCCGGCTGAGAGGTAAAACTCGCCCTGGTATCCTTTGTTGCCCCATTCCAGATCAAAATATCCGCCGCCGGCATAAAGTCCGGCAAACCATCCGCTCAGGTGCGGTCGTTCGTCACGGTTGCCAAACCAGTAGCGGGTTTCGAGGTTGGCATGTGCAACCTGAAGCGCATACTGCTTGCGCTCTATCAACCACCACGGGAAAACATACTCGCCGAGTAGAGACCAGCGTTTGCCCATCGGAATTTCCAACTCCAAATTGGCGGCAGTGGCAATATCGAACAGCAAGTTGGTTTTCACTGCAAAAAGCGGTTTCCTGAAATGATCCGATTGGTCAATAAAAACCGTATCGGCAGGCTGTTTGATGATCACCGTGTCGGCAGGGGTATTGATAACCACCGTATCCACAGTGGATACCCAGTCGGAGGCTCGGTAAAACATGATTCCGGTTGCACTGCGCAGCGAAGCGGCATAATATTTGGTAATATGCTCTATCACTGCTCCGCCGCCAACGCTTTTCAAAAGCAACAACTGATCTACAGGAGTTACATCCTTCATTTCCAGAATGTTTTTGGCTTCGTTCCGAAAAGGAACCGAAAGGTCGTTAGCCACAATTTCACCTAGCGCCTCCATGTCTACTAATCGCCCGACGGCGAAAATCTTGCTGGAACTGACGTGCGGATAGTTTTGCGCAATATGCTCTTTCACTGAGCGGGCGCGCTCGTAAGACAAACGCGAATTGTTCATAACAGCGCCTTCCGGCGATGCGTAACCGTGAATGACGATGGAATCAATATCGAAATAAAAACTTTTATCATTCATCAGTTTGTCCAATTGCATTAAGGCGTTGGCATTTCCCGAAAAATCCTTTAATAGACGCGATTGATTGACCGGAAAATGAATCGCTAGTTCGCCCGATTGACTTGCCGTACCTGCGGGCGAAACTCCGTCGCTTGCGACTTCTTTTGCCTGAAGAACCTGAATCATCAGCGTTCCCAGAAAAAAGACAATCAATTTTGGAAAAAATAAATTATACATTTTCATTTGGTTAAGATTTTAAAATTATTTTATCTTTTATACCCTTAATACAATTGAAAATGAAAAACGGGTAGGAAGGAGTGAAAAAAAAAATCGAATTTTGATAAAAATAGATATATTTGCAAAAAGTTTTAGATGAAATATACAATAAATTTTAACAACCAATAAATATGAACCAAACAAATCTAAACCGCCGCAGTTTCCTGAAAACAGCGGCTTTAGGCGTAGCGGCTTTTACCCTTGTTCCGCGCCATGTATTGGGCGGAAGCAAGTATTTGGCGCCCAGCGACGAGCTGACTAAAGCCATCATTGGCGTGGGCGGAATGGGACGAGGGCATATTCCCTATCCGGGCGCCCGCCTCGTATCTATTTGCGACGTGGACAAAAACCACCTCGACGCCGCCCTCCAGCGATGCCCCGCAGGAACCAAAACCTATCACGATTACCGTGAAATCCTGCAAGACCCGTCCATTGACATCGTACACATTGCCACTCCGCCACACTGGCACGGTATTCAAGCCATTGAAGCAGCCAGAGCAGGCAAGGACGTCTGGTGCGAAAAACCCATGACGCGCACCATAGGCGAAGGCATCCGCCTGATGGAAGCCATACAAACGCACGGACGCATCTTCCGGCTGAACACATGGTTCCGCTTTACCGACAATTTCTACGGTATGGGAACTACCGTGAAGCCCATCAAAAAACTCGTACAGAGCGGATTGCTCGGATGGCCCCTGAAAGTTACCGTTAGCGCCACCACCGGCTTCGACTGGAAATTTTTCTGGGTAGGCAAAACAGGATTGGAAGTGCAACCCGTTCCGGCACAATTGGATTACGACCTCTGGCTTGGTCCGGCGCCTTTCAAACCGTACAACGTACACCGAACGCATAACACCTTTCGCGGATACTGGGATTATGACGGCGGCGGACTCGGCGATATGGGACAGCATTACCTCGACCCCGTACAGTACTTTCTTGGTAAGGACGATACCAGCCCCGTAGAAGTCATCGTTGACGGCGAACAGCAAGATTCTGACGCCTGCGGTACATGGAACCGCGTAGAATTAGTGTATGCCGACGGTTGCCGCATCATCCTCGACGGAGCCAACCGCGACCGAAGAGCGGCATACATCGAAGGACCTAACGGAAAATTATTCCCCGGCTTCCGTTCGGACATCCCCGATTTGGAAAAGAAATTAGCAGCCTTCCCCGACCCTGAACTGCAAATGACCGATTTTGCGGAAGCAGTACGCAACCGTACTACCTTCGCATTGAACGAAAAAAACGGCTTCCGTTCGGCAACCATTGTCAATATGGCAATCATTGCCATCCGTCTGGGACGCTCGTTGAAATTCGACCCCGAAAAACTGCGATTCATCGACGACGACGGAGCTAACGCATTGATCAATCAACCCATGAGAGCGCCGTGGACAGTATAAATCAAAAAATTCAATCGAAAATGAAAAAATTATTTTTATCCTTTATTTTTACGGTCGCATTGCTATCGGCATCATACGCCCAGGGCGACCGAAGAATCCGCGAAACAAAAATCGCGGACATCATCATGTTGCTGCCGGCAAACAATACGGCGACTTTCAACCAACTGATGGGCGAGTTGATTGATTTAGGCGACGTGGTGGGCGATCTTGTACCCCAGTTAGTCGATTTTAGCGATGACGACAGACAATTACGTTACGCCATTGGCGGATTAGCCATGTACGCCTCAAAAGATGCAGGCAGGAAAGCGCTCGTGGCAAAATCTATTTGCGACGCCATACCGAAAGCGAAATCGGATGAAATACGTGATTTCCTGTTTATTCAGTTGCAATACGTAGCCGGCGCCGAATCGGTGGAAACCGCCGCCCAATATTTGGCTAACGCCCGATTAGCCGACGCCGCAGCCCGCTTGTTGGTGCGCATCGGAAACGACGACGCCGGAAAAGCGCTGCTGTCTGCGCTCGACAAAACATCAGGCGCGCTGCAATTAACGCTCGTTGAGGCGTTAGGCAACTTGCGTTACCAACCGGCAGTCCATCTCATCAATGGTCTAACAGGAGATAGGAGTCTCCGGAAAGTCAAGTTGTACAGTTTGGCTCAGATCGCTTCGCCTTCGTCTGAAAAAATAATGTCTGAAGCCGTTGCTCAAGCAGCGTACCAATACGAGCCGACCAATGCTTTGGGTTCGTATGTATTGTATCTAAAAAACAGTCTTCCTGCGCAAACCGCTTTAGTGACAAAATCAGCCCAAAAAATGCTGAAAGCCACTTCCGAAAATACGCAGATAGCCGCCAAAACAACGGCGTTGGAACTCCTCGTACTTTCGAAAGGCGAAAAAGCAGTTGGCGATATTATCAATGCTTTGAAAAGCAGCAACAATGAATATCGTCAGGCTGCGCTGAAATATTCGGAATACATCAAATCAGCAAAAATGTATGATGAATTGATGAAGGTTGCCAAAAAAGAAAAGCGCGACGAAGTAAAAGCAGAAATCATTACGGCGTTCGGCGAGCGCGGCGACAAGGCTGCGTGGCAGTTTGTGCGGGAATCGCTTGCATATGCCGACTGTGAAGTACAGGAAGCAGCCATTGTTTCGGCAGGCAAATTAGCCGGAGCCGACGCTGTGGCGCCCATCGTGAATGTGATGAGCACTGCCCACGACCATGTTGTTGATGCAGGAAAAAATACGCTCCTGTCCATTGCCGGAGAACAAGTGGTTGATGCTGCCGCCGCTGCCATTCCTCAAGCGTCTGCGCCATCGAAAGCGGCATTCCTCGAAATCTTGGCATCGCGGAAAGCCGTATCGCATGTGGGAACCATCTTTGCACAAACATCGTCGACCGACGCAGGCGTCCGCATCGCTGCCGCTAAGGCGTTGGCATCGGTGGCAACCGAAAAAGAAATACCGCGCATCGCGCAGCTGCTCAACGCCGCTACCAACAAAGACGAAATAACCGCCTTGCAACAGGCGTTATTTGCAGCGGTATCGGGGCAAGAGCAAGACAATCAGACTGATATTGTTGTGGAGCAAGCCTCAAGAAGCAACAATATGGGCGTTTATGCCAATGTCTTGGCGATGATAGGCGGGAAAAAAGCGCTGGACTTGCTGATGGAATACGGTTTCAACTCTAGCAACGCGAGTCTCAAAGAAGCAGCCTTTGAGGCATTGCTCAACTGGAGCGATGCCATGGCAGTGCCGCAACTTTACAAGATTGCCGCCGGCGAACCGTCAAGCGCCTATTTCGACCGAGCATTAACTGCTTACATCACCAAGACAGGAGCTTCAAGAAATACGCCCGAACAAAAACTGCTCATGTTGCGCGATGCGTTGGATATTGCCAAAACGCCGGCGCAAAAGCAAACCATATTGCGACAAATTGCCCGCACCGGAACTTTCATGGGATTACTCACTGCCGGTAAATATTTAGACGACAGCAATAATGATGTGCAGCAAGCAGCCGTGCAAGCCGTGCGAACGATTGCACTGGGGCATCCTGAATACTATGGAGCAGAAATTTCCGCATTGCTCAACAAGGCAATGGCTGTAAATAAAGACGCAGAAGCCGACTATCAGAAACAGGCAATCCAGAAACATTTGTCGGAACTGCCAAAAGATGATGGTTTTGTGTCTATATTCAACGGAAAAGACCTGAGCGGGTGGAAAGGTTTAGTGGAAAATCCTATTGCCCGTTCCAAAATGACCCCGAAAGAATTAGCCGAAAAACAGGCAAATGCCGATGAAGTCATGCGCCGCGACTGGAAAGTAGTTGACGGATTATTGGTATTCGACGGCAAGGGCTACGACAATCTTTGCTCGGTAAAGGAATACGGCGACTTTGAAATGTATGTTGACTGGCGAATAGCGCCCAGAGGAGACGCCGGTATTTATCTTCGCGGTTCGCCGCAGGTGCAGATATGGGATATTGCCAACAGAGGAGCCTCCGTTGGCTCCGGAGGATTGTTCAACAACCAGAAACACCCGAAAGACCCGTTATTAGTGGCAGACAATCCGGTCAACGAGTGGAATTCATTCTATATTAAAATGCTTGGCGAAAAGGTTACCGTATACCTCAACGGGCAATTAGTAGTGGATAATGTAACGCTCGAAAATTACTGGAATCGCGCATTACCCATTTTCGAGACGGAAGCCATAGAATTACAGGCGCACGGCGACAGGACAGAGTATCGCGACATCTATGTCCGCGAGATTCAACGACGCGAACCTTATCAGGTATCAGCCGAAGAGAAAGCCGAAGGTTTCGTGCCGATGTTTAACGGCAATGATATGACGGGCTGGATAGGCAACCTGAAAGATTATGTCGCTCAAGACGGAACGATTGTGTGCGACCCTGCCTACGGCGGAAATGGCAACCTCTTTACCGAAAAGGAATATTCGGATTTTGTGATGCGCTTTGAGTTCCAGCTCACGCCTGCCGCCAACAACGGCATCGGCATCCGCGCCCCGCGCACAGGCGATGCAGCCTATGGAGGCATGGAAATACAGGTACTCGACAACGAAGCCCCTGTGTACAGGAATCTGCAAGACTATCAATATCACGGCTCTGTGTACGGCGTGATTCCCGCAAAACGCGGTTATCTGAAACCGGTGGGCGAATGGAACTATCAGGAAATCATAGCCGACGGATACCGAATCAAGGTGACGCTCAACGGAACGGTAATTCTTGATGGCGATCTCGCCGAAGCAAGCAAAAACTTCACACAAACCATCGACGGATTGAAGCACCCCGGAATTGCAAACAAAAGTGGGCATATCGGTTTTCTGGGACATGGTTCGTGGGTTGCATTCCGCAACTTGAGGATTAAGGAATTGAACAAATAATGGAAATCCAAAATGGAATCAAATTTGAAAAAAGGCGGATCTTGTATGCCGCCTTTTTTCCTTTTATCCTGATCATCATATTGTGGATGATTTGGTTATGGGAATGGAATTTTCAAATTGATTTGCACTGGATGGGCGTTTATCCCAGAAATGCCTTCGGATTATTGGGCATTATAACGGAGCCGCTGGTTCATGCCAACGCGAAACACTTGTTGTCCAATTCTGCGCCCTTGTTTGTACTGGCTTGGTGTCTGTTTTATTTTTACAGGGATTTGGGTTATGCTGTTTTCCCGATGCTTTGGATATTTTCGGGATGCGTCACTTGGTGTATTGGTCGGGAATCGTATCATATAGGCGCTAGCGGATTGATTTACGGGATGTCGTTTTTTCTTTTTTTCAGCGGAATTTTCAGACGATATATCCCGTTGATGGCAATATCCATATTGGTTGTTTTTCTTTACGGAAGTACGGTATGGTATATGTTTCCCTTTTCGGAACTGATAGAGCAGCACATTTCTTGGGAAGGGCATCTTTCGGGCGCTTTCAGCGGGTTTTTCTGTGCCTGTCTTTTCAGAAAATATGGTCCCCAAAAACCGCCGGACCCTTTTGAAAATGAAGAGAATGAAGAAGAAGAGGGTGGTGAATAACGGATAAAGTAGCAAATACAAACCAATTGAT
>Ga0099364_10006675_pt1 | contig 16723 bp, 11 predicted proteins | sample TergutTh196P3_FD_73070 | JGI IMG/M metagenome (GOLD analysis project Ga0099364, IMG submission 73070) | Microcerotermes parvus P3 segment gut microbial communities from Pointe-Noire, Republic of the Congo - Th196 P3 | ecosystem: Host-associated > Arthropoda: Insects > Digestive system > Gut ... | reverse complement strand
TTAAAAAAAATTTACAAAAAAAAGTTTGTAAATGTTATTTTTTATTTTTATGTTTGCCCAGTTTTTGTCTAAATTAAACGAACCTTTAAATTCGACAATTGATAGAATAAATTAATTAATGTATAGTATAGAACTTTTAAAAAAACAGCGCGCCTATGGAAAAATAAAAATAAAAACAAGTAAACAAACTGCCCTGTCTTCGACAGGACACACATAATTCGTTAATTATTAAACTTTAATTATTTAAATTTACAAAAATTATAATGATGTATGACATGCTTAAACTAAAAAAATTATCAAGCGCTTTTGTGCCGACGTTTTTGCTATTGGTCTTTATGGCATTGACAACAACAGTGTTAGCTCAAACAGTTCAAATAAGAGGAACTGTTACCGACCGTGTAAGTGGCGAAACAATTATCGGCGCAAATATTATGGAAACGGGTACAACCAACGGAACAGTAACTGATATTGACGGTAATTATACCCTCAGTGTACAGCGAAACGCTAACCTCAGGGTTTCTTCGATCGGTTATATCACCCAGGATGTTAGAGTCCCGAATACACAAAACCCCGTCATCAATATCCAATTGGCGGAAGACATTCAACTGCTCGAAGAAGTGGTGGTGGTAGGATACGGGACGCAGCGGAGAAGTGAGATCACAGCTTCTGTAGCTTCCATCAGTGAAGAAAATTTTAACACTACCGTAGCCTCTGCAAGTGCATTGGAGTTGGTGATGGGCAGAATCCCCGGCTTGCTTATTACAAACTCAAGCGGAACAGACCCCCGTCAGACGACAAATATTCAAATTCGTGGAACAAGTACCATGCGAGGAACGACTACTCCTTTGATTGTCATCGATGGAGTACCGGGTAGTACCGATAATCTTAATTTGATCCCCCCTGAGGATATAACAAACGTCAGCGTGTTGAAGGATGCAGCGGCAGCAGCTATTTACGGGACGCGCGGCGCCAACGGTGTAATTTTGATTACGACCAAGAAAGGCAGAGTCGCAGGAGAAATCAGATCCACATTCGACTATGCAACTACGATGTCTCACAGCTATATCTATAATCGACCAAGGATGCTTACGGGAGAAGAATACCGTGAATACATGCAGTCGGGAGGCTATAATGCAGGTATGTTGCATGATTATGGCGACATCACTGACTGGCAGGATTTGCTGACCAACAAGAATAATTTTACACATACACATAATTTATCCATGAGAGGAGGTACGCTGAATAACAATTACCGTGCATCCATCTATTACCGTGAATTCGATCCCATTGGAATTGAATCGAATCAAAGCAACTGGGGAGCGCGTATGAGTGTAAGCCATCTGGGATTGAATGATCGTTTGGACGTACAACTTAATCTCAATGCTGACTTTAGAGAACGTAATGAGAATGGAAGCGGTGATATGTGGGAACAAGCAGCTCAACGTAATCCGACCGAACCGGCAAAAGATGAAAACGGAAAGTGGTTGGAAGATGCAGCCTACAACTCTGTCAATCCTTTAGCCAGGTATTCTACGGAGGAAGATCTTTCCTCTCGCGCTTCCTGGATGCTCTCACAGACTGCCACGCTGACGGTCATCGAGGGATTAAAGGTTAGCTTGTTGACTTCATGGTCCCAATACAATCAGACACAAAACCAATACAGGGAACGTGAAAGTAAAAGATCGCAGGATACGTATAATGGTGGAGGATACGCACGGAAGTATTCAACGAAAAATGTGGAACAAGTCATGGAAATGAAAGTGGATTATTCAAAGATTTTCAATGATGTCCACTCTGTCAACGTGATTGCAGGACACAGTTACGAATACAGGGTACAAGAAAGCTTCAATGTTTATAATTCAGGATTTGTAACGGATGCTTATAAATACAACTATCTCCAGAGTGGAACCGGCATTGCAAGCGGCAATACCACTTACGCCAATGTAGAAAGCTCGAAAAGAGACAACAAATTAGCTGCTTTCTTTGGCCGTGTCAACTATGCGTATGACGAAAAATATCTTTTATCTGCAACCGTTCGTATGGATGCTTCTTCCAGATTCGGGGAGAACTACAGATGGGGTACATTCCCTGCTGTTTCGGCAGGATGGGTCCTTTCCAAGGAAGAATTTATGAAAAGCATTGACTTCGTCAATTTCCTTAAACTGCGCGTTGGCTATGGTATTACAGGTAATTTACCCAGTGATGGCGGCAACGAATTAGGAATCTCAGGTAATTATGCCTATATGATAACGATGGGGACTACGAACCGCTATCCAATCAATGGGGTCTGGTATCCGTCGTATGGACCGGCACGCAATCCCAATCCCAATCTGAAATGGGAAGAAAAGCGGGAATTCAATGTGGGTCTTGACTTTACAATCTTTAAAAACCGTATCAGCGGTACGCTGGATGTCTACAACCGCAACACGGTCGGTATGATTGATAACTACAATGCGCAAATACCGCCGATGATTCTCACTTCTATTACAACCAATGTGGGAAACATGCGTAATCAGGGTGTCGAATTAGGTATCAATGCCAAGATTATCAATAATCGTACCTTTCAATATGATGTAAATTATACATTTACTCACCAGAAGAACGTACTCGTATCATTATCGAACGATATGTATAAAGCTACCTATAGGGAATGGCAAGGCCTGCCTTCTCCCGGCGCTTTGGGTAATGCGTTCCGTACCGAAGAAGGCAGTTCGACCGGACAATTTTACGGTAAACGTTTCGCCGGATTCGACAGCGAAGGTAAATGGTTGTTCTATAACAGGTTTGACGAAATTGTTCCGCTTAGCGGCATGGTACCCGAAGACCTTACCTACATCGGCAATGGAAACCCAAAGTTTCAAATGTCACTGAACAACAACTTCAAATATAAACAATTCGACCTTTCCCTGTTTTTCCGCGGAAAATTTGGATTTGATATACTGAATACCAAGGAGATGTATTTCGGAAACACCAACTGGTTTCCAAACAATGTGCTCAAATCGGCGATTACCAAACATACCGAATTGCGTGACGCACCGCAATATTGCGACTACTATCTGGAGAAAGGCGACTATGTCAAGCTCGCTACAATGACACTGGGGTATAATTTCAATATCAAGAACAGAACCTGGGTAAGAAGCCTGCGGGCATACGCTTCGTGGCAAGACGTTTTCACTCTGACCAAATACACAGGAACAACGCCCGAACTGCGCGATACCGGTTTTACTCCGGGTTATGACGGACGTGGATTCTTTCCGGTTACTTCCTCTGTGATGTTTGGCCTGAACGTAGGATTTTAATTAATTGAATAAAATAAAAATTATATGAAAAAGTACAGTTTTTTAGCAATCATATTATTTGTTGCAAGTGTGTTCCATAGTTGTACCGACTTGGATGTAGTTCCCTATACCGAGTTGGCTAGAGATAATTTTTATCAGGACGCAATTCAGATACAGGCTGCCGTTTTTCAACCTTATGCCTATGCCAAGAATTGGGCCCAGCCTCAAGGCAGCGGTTACTGGAGAACTTCGGAGTTGTCGACGGATCAACTTGCATGGCCCCAAAAAGGTCGTCACGGCTATGACGGAGGCGATTGGGGACGCAATCATTATCATACATGGACAACAGCCGTAAACGAGGGCATCGTATGGAATCCATGGTCGGTAATCTACCGGGGAGTGGGATATTGCAACAATATCCTCGAAGACCTGGAACTCATAGACTTTAATCAGATAGCAGGTTTAACCTCTGCTGACAAGGATTTATTTATCAATGAGATAAGAGCATTTCGTGCATGGCACTATCTTAAATTGATGGATTTGTTCGGCAATGTGCCTCTCGTTACACAACTGGATCAGCTAAGCCCTGAACAAACGCCTCGTGCCGAACTGTTCAGATGGATTGAAAGCGAATTGCTGGATGTGGTCGACAGATTACCCAACCTGGAAAGAAGTAATGGGATGCGGTTTACAAAAGCAGCCGTTTACGCTGTTCTCATTGAATTGTATCTCAATGCCGAAGTATTCACAGGTACGGCGCGCTGGGATGATTGTATCAGGTATTGCGACCTGTTGATCAGTGGCAGTGCAGGCGGCCTGAACGGTCCCATGCAACTCGAAGCCGATATTGACCTTACCTGGTGCAACCAGAATGCCACGCTTTCGAGAGAAGCTATTTTCTTTTTTGCGTGCAACAGGGGACAGGATACATGGTTTAACCGTAACGACATCGGCACGTATGTAGAGCGTGATATCCTTAACACCAATTATGGAGGCAACAACGGAATCGTAGTTCAACCCGGCGTTATGGAGCGATACAGCGACAAAGACCTTCGCAGGTATAGCTGGTTCCTGTTCGGCATAGGCTCGGGATATGGACCATACAGAGCTGATGGCGCTCATGGGCGGCATTACATGGGCCCCTATCTGGATATCGGACGCAGACTCAATGATTACTGCCTCGGCACCGAAGAATTTATTGACAAACCGATTGCTTACCTGAACAAGCCGGTCAAGGCCGTTATCGAAGTATCGGGAACAAGTTCAACACCTTTAGCTGACCGTCGGATCACCATCAAGGAATGGTATAGTCCCGAATTTCCCGGAGAAGAAGCCAGACTCCTGATGGAGGAAGCATATAATGGATCAAAAACGAAAGAAGTACTGATCAATGCCTACGATGGTGGGATAAACGAAGTGTATAACTCAGGAGCCTATAATGGCGGTCGTCCGGCCGATCAATACTCCTGGAGCAGGATGAACGATTATCGTTTTATGTGGCAGGATTGCGGAGAAAATACCGGGGCACGGTATAATAAAGCCAAAACCGGAATGCAAACCGACGCTAACTTTGGCAATAACCAGGTTGTTCTCTACCGGCTTACCGATATCTATTTCGCTAAGGCTGAAGCGTTGATGCGCAAAAACGGCAATACGGCTACAGACGAAGCCGTAGAACTGATCAATACGGTAAAGAAAAGAGCTTTCCTGCCCGAAGTGTGGGAATCATCGGAAGCCGTCACTGAAGTTATCCGCTATACAACCTCTACACTCACGATAGATGAACTGCTGCATGAACGCGGTCGTGAATTTATCTGGGAAGGCAAGAGACGGATGGACCTGATTCGCTTCGACAAATGGGAATTTACCCTCGAAGGTTGGTGGGATGCCAATGCCGGATATCCTGACGGAAGCGGAGGAACAATAAACAAGGACAGATCACGCAGACTGTTCCCCATACCCGGTAGAGCAATGGAAAGTAATCCGAATCTCGTGCAAAATCCCGGATATTAAGATGGGTGATTTTGTAATTGATTGATTTTGATTCAAATGGGCGCTTCTACAAACCCCTTGCGTCAATCCTGAACCTATTTCAGTATCTCTTTTGCATTCAGGAGATTACGGATTGAGTCCGCAATGACGGAAGTGTAATAAATTGGGTTTTTAGAAGCGCCCAAATGTTAAAGTAGGCTATATTTTTGATGATTCAAAATAATTAGCCTACTTTTGTATTTAAAATCATAATTATAAAATAACTCATATGAAGACACATTATTTGCTTATAATCGCTTGTCTGTTTGTATCTCAATCGGCCGCATCCCAGAATGATACGATTACGGGGGTTCTATTGGATGCCAAAGATAAGATTATTAAGAATTATCCGGTTACTCTGGGTAAAGTATCACCTGTAACGGTAAAAACTGATAAATATGGATTTTTTACTTTTCCGGACGCCAATCTTCAGGATACCTTGTTTGTCGGGGATAAAAAAGGACGTAATCCGGTAGCCATCCCTGTCAACGGACATCCATTTGTCGCAATCAAATCAATCAAAGGAAATTTTAATTCGGAATATCTTTCCGAAGCCGACAAACTAATCCAAAACTACTTACTCAAAGTTCAACAAACTACGAGTTCGAATTTCAATGTTTTACGCAGAGAGGATATTGAAAAAAGCGGTTGTCAGGAAATAGAATGTTTGTTAAGCAGAATAACCGGGGTAACGATCCAAAACAACGAAGTTATATTAAGAGGAGGTGGTTTTTCACGTTTTGGAGGTAACGGCGCCCTTCTTGTATTGAATGGAATCGTTATGGGAACTTCGATAGATGATATGAATGGTATCCCTGTTGAAGAACTTGAGGATATTACCGTATTAAAAGATGCTTCCAATTATGGCGCCCGCGGGGCGAATGGAGCGATTCTGATTCGCACGAAGCGAAGTTAAGATGTAAGGACGCTAAGGCTTCTTCTGCCTTTTTCTCCGGACTTTCACCCTCTAAGGCTACTTTGAATTTGATGACCCAACTGTTTCTCCTATGCGAAACCACCAAATCGGGACACATTTATCCATTGTCTTGTTGTTTTGTTCTGTTTGCAGATATACAATTATTTTGATAAAAAACAATAATTATCAATTTCGTTTCGTATATTTGCATTTTGGAAAGTGGTTTACAAGGAGTTCTGCTCTTGATTATATCGCTATAAATCAGCATATAAAGAAGTGAAAAATGATTTTTTGAAACAACAAAAGCGAATGAAAAAAACAGTTTTACCGGTACGAATCTTCCGATTCTATTCCGAAGGCTTCAAGTCGATGGAATGGGGACGGGAACTTTGGGCGATTCTCCTGATAAAGTTGTTCGTTATGTTTGTTATCCTTCGAATTTTCTTCTTCCCCCGCTTCCTGAATCAGTTTGATACGGTTTCCGAAAAAGAAGAATACGTATCCAATGAATTAATAAATCGTTCAACAACACCCTAAAATATAAATAATTATGGTAGAATACATTGGCTCTTCTTTGATTGACTGGTCGAGAGCGCAATTTGCGCTCACTGCTTTTTATCACTGGCTATTTGTTCCGCTCACCCTTGGGCTGGGGGTTATCATGTCGGTGATGGAAACAATTTATGTCAGGACAGGCAACGGGTTTTGGAAACACACCGCCAAGTTCTGGATGAAATTGTTTGGCATTAATTTTGCAATAGGAGTAGCTACCGGTCTTATTTTGGAATTTGAATTTGGTACCAACTGGTCGAATTACAGTTGGTTTGTTGGTGATATCTTTGGAGCGCCGCTGGCTATCGAAGGAATTGTCGCTTTCTTTTTGGAGGCTACTTTTATCGCCATTATGTTCTTTGGCTGGAATAAGGTAAGCAAGCGTACACACCTGACCGCGACTTGGCTTACCACCTTCGGCGCGACGCTATCGGCTTTATGGATTCTGATAGCGAATGCCTGGATGCAATATCCCGTAGGCATGCAGTTCAATCCCGATACGGTACGAAACGAGATGATCGACTTTTGGGCTGTTGCGCTCTCTCCAATGGCAATTAACAAATTCTTCCATACGGTACTTTCCTCTTGGATACTGGGAGGCGTCTTTGTCGTTGGGATAAGCAGTTGGTTCCTGCTCAAAAATCGCCAAACGAAATTTGCGCTGGCAAGTATCAAAATCGGCGCTATTACAGGTTTAGTCGGCTCGCTTTTAGTATTATGGACCGGCGACGGCTCCGCCTATTGCGTGGCGCGCTATCAACCGATGAAATTAGCCGCCATGGAAGGATTGTACAAAGGTTCGGATGGGGTTGGATTAGTGGCGATAGGCGTACTCAATCCGGCGAAAAAGGAATACAACGACCCGGTAGACCCATTCCTGTTCAAGCTCGAAATACCCAATATGCTGTCGTTTCTGACCGATCGGGATTTTAATGCCTTTGTGCCCGGTATCGCTGATTTACTGGATGGAGGCTATCAAACAGAACAGGGCGTAGCGCTGTCGGCACATGAAAAAATAGCGCGCGGGAAAGTAGCTATCCAGGCGCTGGCCGATTACAGGAAGGCAACGAAAGAAAATGATTCCGAAGCAGTTCAATTGCACCGCGCTACATTGGAACAAAACTTTGCTTATTTCGGTTACGGGTATATCAAAGAGCCTTCGCAATTGATTCCTTCGGTGACTTTGACATTCTATGCGTTCCGTATCATGATTATCCTTGGAGGATATTTTATCCTGATGTTTATCGTTGTGCTTCTATTCAGTAGAAAGGGAAAATTCCTCAAACACAAATGGTTGCAATGGGGGTGCCTGCTTTCTGTTCCATTGGCTTATCTGGCGGGACAAGCTGGCTGGGTCGTGGCGGAAGTAGGACGTCAACCATGGGCTATTCAAGACCTTATGCCAACCGGCGTGGCTATATCCAAACTGTCTGCTTCTTCTGTTCAGACAACGTTTTTCCTGTTTTTACTTTTATTCACCGTCCTTTTAATTGCCGAAATCCGCATCATGATGAAAGCAATCAAAAAAGGCCCTGAATTACCCGAATAATCACTAACTAAAAAATTGCATATTATGGACTTAACATATTTATTTTTACAACATTATTGGTGGTTTCTGGTTTCGTTGCTTGGGGGCTTACTTGTATTTTTGATGTTTGTACAGGGAGGCCAGTCACTGTTGTTTACCATCGGCAAAACAGAAATTCAACAAAGGATGCTGATCAACTCTACAGGCCGGAAATGGCATTTTACATTCACAACGTTAGTTACCTTTGGAGGAGCATTTTTTGCCTCATTCCCATTGTTTTATTCCACAAGCTTCGGCGGCGCCTACTGGGTTTGGATATTGATTTTGCTCTGTTTTGTCTTGCAAGCCGTATCCTACGAGTTTCAAGCCAAAAAAGGAAATCTCTTAGGAAAGAAAACGTATCAGGTCTTTTTGGTACTCAACGGACTTTTAGGACCCTTGTTGATTGGAACGGCTGTCGGCACGTTTTTCAACGGCGCCGAATTTTTTGTTGACAAAGCCCGGATCACAGAAATCGGGATGCCTGTTATTTCAAGCTGGGCAACTCCCTGGCACGGGTTGGAGGCAGCAGTTGTCGTCTGGAACTTGTTTTTGGGATTAGCCGTATTTTTCCTGTCACGTGTTTTGGCGTTACTCTATTTTATCAATAACATACATGATGATGTGCTCGACGCCCGCTGTCGTAAACAGCTGTTTGTTGAAACAGCCTTATTTCTTGTTTTCTTTCTGACTTTTGCGGTGCGGCTGTTGATAACAGAAGGTTTTGCCGTCAATCCGGACACGGAAGTTGTATTTATGCAACCTTACAAATACCTGCATAATCTGTTAGAGATGCCTGTTGTATTGGGTGTTTTTCTTGCTGGCGTCGTATTGGTACTTACAGGAATCATCTATACATTGGTCTCAAAATATTTTGCAAAAGGGATATGGTTTGCTGGCAGCGGAACGGTTTTAACGGTTTTGGCCTTGTTGCTCTGCGCCGGCTGGAACCATACAGCCTATTATCCTTCGACAGCTGATCTTCAAAGTTCGCTGACCATCACGAACAGTTCATCAAGCTATTTTACATTGAAAACAATGATGTATGTTTCGTTCCTGATACCTTTTGTGCTGGCTTACATATTTTACGCATGGCGGGCATTGGATATTCGCAAGATCGATTCCAAAGAAATGGAAGACGACAGGCAAATTACTTATTAAAGATTGTATTTGAGTGCATTAAACCCTAACAGGATTTCAAACCCCGTTAGGGTTCCTAAGGCTGTTGCATAATTTGAACTTTGTATACTCAAATATTATTTCGCCATTTTACTCACAGATGTGTCCCGAATTTTGTACCTTTGCGCCCAATTAGGAGAAAAATGGATACGTACGCACAGGAAAATCTATTAGAGCATATTCATATTCCGGATGATTTGCGTAAATTGCCGGTAGACAAATTAGAACAGGTATGTCGGGAAATACGCCAGTATATTATTACTGTTTTATCAGAAAATCCGGGACATCTGGGCGCCAGCTTGGGAACGGTTGAGTTGACCGTAGCGCTTCACTATGTATTCAATACGCCTGTCGACCGGATTGTCTGGGATGTCGGACATCAGGCTTATGGACACAAAATTTTAACGGGACGACGGGAATCGTTTCCGACACTCCGGCATTTACACGGAATCAGCGGTTTCCCCAATCCCGAGGAAAGCGAATACGACGCTTTTATTGCAGGACATGCCTCCAATTCGATATCTGCTGCTTTGGGAATGTCGGTCGGTTGCGAGCTTAACCGGGAAGGCTATCGCAATGTCGTTGCCGTGATTGGCGACGGCGCCATGACGGGAGGATTAGCGTATGAAGGATTGAACAATGCGTCAACAAATCCGAACAATCTGCTTATTATCCTCAACGACAACGATATGGCTATAGACAATAGCGTGGGAGGATTAAGCCGGTATTTGGTCAATATAACGACAAGTCATACCTACAACAAGATACGTTACGATGTATATAAAATGTTGCGGAAAATAAACCTGCTTTCCGAAAAACGCAGGGAAAATATCCTCCGCTTCAACAACAGTCTCAAAGCGTTAATCAACCGGCAGCATAATCTGTTTGAAGGATTCAGCATCCGTTATTTCGGCCCTCTTGACGGGCACGACGTCAAGGATTTAGTGCAGAAACTAAACGACATCAAAAACATGAAAGGTCCTAAACTTTTGCATGTCAAGACAAAAAAAGGAAAAGGTTTTAAGCCGGCAGAAGATTCGGCGACCGAATGGCATGCGCCAGGGAAATTCAACATAGACACCGGCGAACGTATCGTGCCTCAAAATTTGAATGAGCCGCAACTCTATCAGGATATTTTCGGGCATACCTTAGTCGAACTGGCTGAGCAAGACGGGCGCGTAGTTGGCGTAACGCCTGCCATGCCTACCGGATGTTCGATGAATTATCTCATAAAAGCCTTTCCCAAACGGGCATTTGACGTCGGAATAGCTGAAGGGCATGCCGTGACCTTTTCGGCAGGATTGGCAAAAGAAGGATTGATCCCCTTCTGCAATATCTACTCTTCATTTATGCAACGCGCTTACGATCAGGTGATCCACGATGTAGCCATTCAGAATTTGCACCTGATACTTTGTTTAGACCGTGCAGGATTGGTCGGCGAAGATGGCGTCACCCATCAGGGAGTCTTCGACCTGGCTTATTTGCGCCCGATCCCTAACCTTACCATTGCCTCGCCTTTGAACGAATGGGATTTACGCAATCTGATGTTCACTGGTTATCATGCTTCAAACCCTTTTATCATCAGGTATCCGCGGGGAAAAGGCGAATTGAATAACTGGCAGAATACGATGGAAATACTGCCCGTCGGAAAAGGTAAAAAACTAAGAACGGGGAGTCAGATCGCCGTTCTTTCGATCGGACCGATCGGAAACGAAGTCATCAAAGCCATTGAGATAGTTGAAACAGAGAATCTTTCGGTCGCCCATTATGATATGATTTACCTCAAACCGATGGATGAAGTTATCCTCCATGAAGCAGGAAAGCAATTTACATGTATCATTACAGTCGAAGACGGAACGATCACAGGTGGTTTGGGGAGTGCGGTCATGGAATTCATGGCTGAAAACGGTTATCCTGTCCGCGTAAAGCGTATTGGCGTTGACGACCGGTTTATCACACACGGAAGTATTCCCGAACTTTATCAGCTCTGTGGGATGGACGCTGCAGGTATCGCTCAGACTATCAGAGATTTAATAGACTCGTAACGATGAAGATAGTTGTTGCCCGATCCGGAAAAGTAGGCGCCCATATGGCTAAAATGTTAACCCGTGAACAGCATAATATTGTGATCACGGACCAACAGGAAGAACATTTGGCTTTTGCCTGTTTGGGTTTGGAGGTTCTTCCGGTTGTCGGCAATATTTTTTCGCAAAATATGATTTTTTGAGCCGTGTTGTTGCAGAAAATGCAAAATCTTTCCCGTTGAATCATATTTTGGGTTAAAATACTTTTACGGTTGTTTCTCATTACCGTATAATGTGTTTAAATTAATTAATTTTGTTTAAATAATACTACAATCATTTTGCCGTACCGGCGTACTTTTGCAAAAATAATGATTATTTTCATTCCCGGTAAATATGTAGGTGCCGGCAGATGTTTAGAAAAAGTATATGTTTAGGTATAAATAATTAATTAATAATAAAAACACATCTTTATGAAAACAGTGTTAAGAATTGTAGAGGTAGCATGTCTTCTATGGCTTGCCTCTTTGAGTACAAAGGCGGCTGATGTTCAGGTTGATATCAGTGGACAGACAACTGTTCCGGGTATTCATAGTGCAATCCAGGACGCAATAGATGCTGCCGATATCGGAGATGTCATTACGGTTGTCAATTTAGGTAGCAGCGCGCCTTTCAATGCCACTGCTGCGCTCACGCTGGACATTCCGGCTGGCATAAAAGTCATTTGGGATTTGGAGTATGTTTCTTCTTCCAGTTTTACAACCGGTCTGTTAAACATCACGGGCAACGGCGCGTTTGAAGTCGCTCCGGATGGTTCGCTGGTTCGGACCGGAGCCAACGAGACGCTTACGGTCAGCGGGGCAAGTACGAGCATAACGGTTTACGGTACGGTGGCGGCAAATACCGCCCGCGCCATACACCTCACCGGTAGTAGTTCTACGGTTACCGTAGACGGCGGAACGGTATCAAACAACAGCACAACCAATATACAGGCAGCTATTTATGTAGAAAACACCGGCAATAACGGATTAAACGTAATAGTGAAAGGCAACGGTAAAGTGCTGGCCAATGGCAATGTGGCTGGTAGCTATGCTATTATGACTTATGGCGATGTGCAAATTGACGACAACGCTGAGGTAAAATCCCAGGGCGGCGGCGTAGCCATAGATGCACTCGGCACATCTTCTACCGTTACGGTAAACGGCGGAACGGTCTCAACGACCGGAGGCCCAAACACGACTGCCATAGGCGGATCCGCTATTAGTTGTCATTATAAAATCGTGGTAAACGACGGGTTGGTTTCGGCAACTTCCGGTAAAGCCGTCCATATTACCGATGCGAATGGAGAGGTTGAGATAAACGGCGGAACGGTGATGGCAACAACCGGCTATGCGATCCGCATTGATTATGCGACTTCTACAATCACAGTCAATGACGGTTTTGTGTTTGCTTACGGAACTGGCGTAACAGGAACCACGCCCGCAACCGATTTTGTCACGAACAGAGCGCCTGTAGTTACCAACGGCATGGTTGTCGCATGGGATAATACAATACCCGACCCATACTTTGCATTAAGTATGACAGCAATTGCCAAATCTCCTGCCGGATCGGCTGTGTGGATTGATAACGGGACGGGTGGCGGTATCATCTATTCCAATGGTGCGAATAATGGTTTTTTCTTTCTGGGCGTACAGGTGATTACGCCTACGATCGATGCCAACGGTATTCTTTACGTCGATCATACCAGGTCGGGCAATGGCTCGTCATGGGGGCAAGCCTACCCCAATCTGGCAGACCCGCTGCTCTACGCAGCAAGGCAACGCGAGATACTGGGTAACCCCGCTAACCTGATCACACAGATACGGGTAGCCGACGGAACATACTATCCTTTACACAATGCTGCAGATATTACAACAACCGACCCCCGCGACAATGCGTTTGTCTTAGTGGCGGGAGTGAAAATTTACGGTGGTTTTGTCCCGAACAACCTGACTTCTCCAACCGACTTGCCTGCCTTTGGCACAGCAGGGCGCAACGGAACAACCATCCTTTCGGGCGACATTGACAAAGGCGGAACTATTGCCAACAACGCCTACCACATAGTGATCTCGGTAGGCTCTTTAGCCAATCCAATAGATGCAAACACGCTTTTGGACGGACTGCGCATTACGGGAGGAAATGCCGACGGTAGCGGTAGCAGTATTACAGTGAAAGGCAGCACGATAGATAACGATAAAGGCGGTGGAATGGTCAATATCGATTCTTCGCCCTCGCTCTTCAATGTATCCATGATCGGAAACAGCGCAAGTAATAGCGGCTTAGGCGGCGGAATGTATAATATGTCTTCGTCACCCATACTCACCAATGTAATCCTCAGCGGGAACAGTGCAGGCGCCAACGGCGGCGGAATGTACAATGACGCCTCGTCGCCTGTATTCACCAATGTAACCGTCAGCGGGAACAGTGCAGGCACGAATGGCGGCGGAATATATAACACAAATTCTTCGTCCGTCATCATCAACAACAGCATATTATGGGGAAATACAGCCGGCGCTGGCGACAATGTATTTAACAATGGCAGCGTCCCCCTATATAGTTATTCCTTAGTGGAAGGCAGCGGCGGCAGCAGCAGTTGGGTAGCATCATTTGGCACAGACAACTCAAACAACATCGACGCCTCCGCTTCGCCATTTGTAAACTGGCAAGACCCCTCCTCGGTAACCATGCCTACCATCGCAGGCAACTACCGCCTGAATCCCGATGCTCCCGCTATTGAGGCTGGCGACAACGGCTTGTATTTGTCAATCCGTGGAATTTCCGACTTCACAGGCGAAACCGACCTTGAGGGCAACATGCGCCTCCTGGGCGACTATATTGATATGGGAGCATACGAAACTACAGTCTACAAAGTGACGCTTATCAGTGAAACAGGGACGGTGGTATCGGGTGCCGGCTACTACGCAGCGGGACAAACGGTCACGATCGATATCGACCCGGGCACGGATCCTCCGGGACACCCGTTTTGGCGCTGGACAAGCCCTGACGTAACCATTGACTTTCCCCTCAACCGGACAGCATCCTTCGTGATGCCCGCTAACGATGTAACAGTCATCGCCGAATTTGTAGATCTCTTCGTGGTTATAGTTTCGAGTACAGGAACGGGCGCCACAGGCGATGGATACTATCATGAGGACGATATCGTGACCATTTTTGCAGGCGATCCGCCTGACGGTATGGAGTTTGCCAGCTGGACAGCCAGTTCTGAAGTAACTTTTGCCGATGCCTCCAGAGCTACTACCACCTTTACAATGCTTGACACAAATGTGACCGTCACGGCCAAATTCTGCATTGAGGGCGATAAGAAGAAATTTGAAGAAGCGCTACGTATCTTTGAAGAGAACGAATGGACAGTGGTCGAACAGAATATATTTACAGAAGAAAGGCTTAAAAACCTTCTTATCAACCAAATAAACAACGTGATCGACACGGCCGGCATTACGGCAACCTATTCCGACATTATGATAAGCAATATCATCCTGCCTGCTGTCAATGCAAAGGGAAGTTTCGAGTTTACCGTCACGTTGACAAAATGTGCCTATATCCAAACGTTAAGCCAGACCTGTGTGATAGGATATACACCTTATCCCCCAATAATCCGCTTAATTACCATTGATGCTGCGACGAATGGCCGGATCGAATCCGACAGGGAGTATGCGTCAACCCACGAAACTGTTACGCTGACCATCCTGCCCGAAACAGGCTATCAGTTAGATAAGATATCGGCATTCCATACCGCATACGATACTATCCCTGTTCTCCTCGCGGGCGAAGGTAATGTCCGTACCTTCCGGATGCCTCCGCATCCCGTAACCGTCACAGCTACATTTATATTGGGCAAAAGTGTCCATGCGCCGCAGACGAACAACGGCATGAAGACATATGTACAGGACGGTGTGTTGTATGTGAGTGGGGTTGCACAGGGCGCGTCGGTAAGAGTGTATAATATCCTTGGCGCATTGGTAGCAGCCCCCTCCAACTCCCCCCAAGGGGAAGAGTTTGTCCTTCCATTACCCGGACGTGGAATCTACATCATTACCGACGGGTACCAAACAATCAAAGTTAACAACTAACGATTTTGGCTAAGGCCGATTTACAATTCAATTCACTGGATTGCTTCGTTTCTCGCAATGACGACACGCGCCACCGTCATTGCGAGCCTGCGAAGCAATCCAGAAAGAAAACGCGCAACTTGATTGTACAATATAAAGAATATGAGTAAATATAAATTAAACAGCCTCCTGTCCGTTCCTGTCCTGCTGGTTGGATTTATATTCTTCATATTTTCCTGTGAGCGCGAAGAAGACATCCCCGCCAACGGTAAAGTTATCTTTGTACCACCGACAGGCGATCCTGTTGCCGTAAACTTTACAATAGGCGATCGCAACTACGGAACCAACGATGCCACCCTCCGCACAGCCCCCTCCCCCAACCCCTCCGAAGAAGGTGAGTCCTCTCCCCCCGTAGCAGCCCCGGAGACAGCCCCCATTTCCCCTGTTTCTCCCATTTCTCCTAATGCCCCCATCGTTCCTTCCTACCTCATGACCGCCACCATCAAAGACCCCTTCCCCGCCATCACCCTCCGCACTACCACCCCATTTAACGACCCCGGAAAAAAACTCCGCATTGCCGCCTATGACACCCTCTCCGTCCCACATACTGCCATCCTGCTCACTTACGCCGATTACGAAGTCGACGCCGGTGGCAACCTTGTCCCCTACCAAACCGACCCCATGTCCGTACCCACCGGAAGCGTCCTTTTCGTGGCATATTCATTCAATGACACAATCACCATGCCTCCCTTTGCCGCTACCGTTCCGACTATTGGGAATCGCGACCTGCTCTGGGGCGACACGCTTGTAACCATCGACCACGCCAACACAAACGTATATCTTCGGCTCGACCATCTGTTTTCCAAAATCACGCTCGAAGTCGAAGTCGACAACGGCCCTGCCGGCGCAATCCATGCGATTTATGGCGCGCGCTACGACCATACCTTCCCCACCCTGGACGTACAATCCGGTCGGTTGACCACAAACGTCATGGACATGGATACGATTCATTTCGCCGGCTTGCAGGCTACAGGCAGCCCAAGCATCTGGCAGAGCGAAGACCATTATGT
>Ga0099364_10006674_pt1 | contig 16724 bp, 16 predicted proteins | sample TergutTh196P3_FD_73070 | JGI IMG/M metagenome (GOLD analysis project Ga0099364, IMG submission 73070) | Microcerotermes parvus P3 segment gut microbial communities from Pointe-Noire, Republic of the Congo - Th196 P3 | ecosystem: Host-associated > Arthropoda: Insects > Digestive system > Gut ... | reverse complement strand
AGCCTATGAGTTTAATTCAAGGACAATTCAGACCAGCGACAATATGCTGGGGACAGCCACAACCCTTAAACGGTAATTTAATCGAAAATAAGGACGGAACGGGATGAGTGATTTTTTAATTGGTAATCTGAATATAGGCAGCCAGCAGTTTATCCCGTTCTCGGCAAGAAATAATCCTTATTCAAATAACCCTGCGGAAATGGCTGCAGGAGACAATTCAGAAAGTCTTTTTTCCCAAATGCTTGAACGTTCACAGCAGAGCGCTTCTTTATCTGCCGGAGATTCCGGTACGCCCATACTATCCGGAGGAAGGGCGGAGATTGACAGATCGAGCGAGTTGTTTGAAATGTGTCAGGAATTTGAATTCTTTTTGCTTAAAACCCTTATATCAAGCATGAGAAATACTGTCCAAAAATCCGAACTTTTGGACACAGGTTTTGCCGGCCAATTCTACGAAGACATGCTCTACGATGAATACACCAAGGATTTTGCCAGGAATGCAGGCTTCGGCTTTGCGGAAATGGCCTACCTTGAACTTACAGGCCAGCGCGGCAAAGTTCTAGGAAATACTTTTTAAGCCAAACCACACATACACAAAAATATTATAACACGCATGCGCCCAGGAAATTCCGTGCAGGGTTTTGTGTTTCAGAAATAAAACTGAAAGGTAAATTCCGGACAGCGCCGCGCTGATAATTCCCCAGGGACCTTCGTAAGAATGGCAGGCTGCAAAAAGCAATGCCGGAAAAAGAATTCTTGGCAGTGTAAAGGGAATACTTGTTTCAAATTTTTGCAAAAGATAAAAACGAAAATAGCTTTCTTCAAGATACCCTGTACCAAAACAGGCAATAATAATTATTATCCAGCCGGTAATGTTTTCCGGCGGTTCAAATATAATGCCCGGCAAAGACGGCGAAGAAGCCGTAACAAAATTCGCCAATAAAGAGACTGCTGCGCCAATAAGAATAAGGCCCGGAAAACCCAATGCAAAGGAAACAAGGTCTTCTTTTTTGGGTTTTAGCTCTTTTACTGAAACATAAAGGCTTTTTTTTTCAAGAATTAAGTACCATATAAGGGCAAGACCGGGAATTATATGAGTAAAAATCCGCAAAATCTCATTTATTGCCGAAAATGATACTATAGGATCTGTTGGCGGAACAGAAAAAACGCCATAAAAAAAGAGGATAATATATAACAGCAATGGTTCAAAAAGCGCGGAAACTGTCTGCTCCTTTATGCTTGTTTCAGGGCTGTTATATATTATAATATATTATTAATACTTGTAATGGGGAATTAGAATGTTTTTTCCAATCCTTGTAATTATTTTTGCTGCCGCAGGGATATTTTTACTGATTAAGTCAGGAAAAGGTAAAGGCCAGTCATGGCTGCAATTTTATGCCAAGGGCAAAGATTCGGGCTTTTCAATAAAAGAGATTGACTTGCTGCGCCGTCTTGCGGTTAAATCCAACCTTGAAGACCCCAGTTCACTTTTCTGGTCCCAGAATCAACTGGATATTTGTATACGCTCCCTTGTAAGAAATATACATCTTAGCGGCGGGGGCAATGCCCAGGAAAGCAATGATTTTCTTTCCAAATTATATGATTTCAGAAAAAAAATAGAAATGAATAAACCCAAGATAAAGAACGGGATTACCAATTCAAGGCAGATAAACGACGGCCAGGTTTTGCGTATACTGGTTGAAGGTACGGGCGTATTTAAGTCCCAGCTTATCAGAAATTCCGGCAATTATATGACAATCTCCCGGCCTGTAACGGATAAGCAGTCAGGATCATTTTCCTGGGCCAATATAAAAATTTCTGTTTATTTCTGGCGCGAAGATGATGCGGGTTATGTTTTTGACAGCATTGTCGAAGATGAAGTTTTTTCCAAGGGTTTGGCATCATTAAAAATAAGCCATCCGGAATCACTTTTCAGAACCCAAAAAAGGAAGTCAATACGCGTTAAACTTCATAAATCCGCATTTCTCTACCTGCTGGAAAATGAAGATGACGCGCATAAGCTGGAAGTAAATCCGGGCCTTAAATGTTTTCTTGCGGACCTTTCCGATACGGGCTGCGCCGTTACAATAGGCGGTAAAGCCGAGGAGGGGCTTAGAATCAAAGTTCAATTTGCCTTAAGCAACAGTCCCATTGTAATGCCGGGAATCGTACGCTCCATAAGTTACAGGGAAGACACGGATCGCTCCCTTCTGCATATTGAAGCGGATCCTCTGCCCATTGAAATAAGAAACAAAATACTGGGGGAAGTTTTTGGAATGTTACCTGAGGATGAAGAAGATTTACCCTTCCGTATTCTGGATGATGAAGCGGAGAATTCTGATTTTACTGCCACCGGCATGGGAAATACCGGGGACATAGACTTGTCAGATGATATTTTACAGGCGGAAGACTAGATTAAACCGGCGCTCCCAATTCCTTCAGGTTCAATTAATTCTCCAATCGTTTGCGCTGCATTGGGTGCGGCGCTTTCGTTTTATTTATTCCCTGTAATTACAGCCAATAATGACTGGGTTTTTGGTTTTATTATTTTTATTTTTTCTGCCGTAACGGCAATTTCTTTTTTAAGGGTATTGGTATCAAGTCCTTTCAAAGCCGCGCCCGTGATTCTTAAGTTTAATCTTTTTTTAATCGCAGGAATCGCGGGTTTATGTTTTGGTTTTTCCGCAAGGGCTTCCATGCCGGATACCTATATACCGCTTGCAAGGGATCGGGTAACGGGCCTTACCGGAATTCTGTCTGATGACCCAAGGGCATTTAATGACGGACGGGGAATGGGTTCTCTTGGATTAATCCAGGCAACAGGCGCAGGAGGCGTAAGGACAACAGCCAAAGGCAGGATAACGGTTTTTTTTCCGGCAGAAAGCATTCCAAGGATTAAGGAATTCGGCAGGGGCTGTGAAATTTATGTTGAAGGAAATTTAATTTCAGGCGAAAGGGGATTGGTATTCCGGGCCGGCCAGGTGCATATCCTTAAGCCGGCGCCGGCTTTGGAACAATTCCGCACGGGTTTAAGGACAGGGGCATTGGAAAGATTCGGCATTGCGGAAGACAGCTTGACAAGGCCTTTATGGTCAGGGCTTGCATCGGCAATGCTTTTGGGCATACGGGATGATCTTGATGCGGACTTGGCTTCTTCATTCAGAAGGGCGGGGAGCAGCCATGTGCTGTCACTTTCCGGCATGCACCTTGCGATTTTGTCAGGCGTAATTATTTTTTTATTGCGCTTGATTTTCGGCATACGCGGTTCCTCCCTCATGGGCGCTGTCTTTGTGGTTGTCTATATTTTTCTGGCCGGGTCCCAGGCTTCCCTGGTCAGGGCAGGGATTATGTCGCTGCTTGGAACTTTGGCGCTTTTGGGGCATCTGAAAAAAAATCCATTGTCAATTCTGGCCCTTGCTTTTTTGATTCAGCTTTTGATACAGGCAGAATCCGGTGCAAGCGTGTCATTTATTCTTTCCTATCTGGCGCTGGCCGGCATTCTTGTTACAGGCGAAACCATAAGGGAAATCCTGCGCGGAAAATTACCGGATATAATACTTTTGGGTTTTTCAGCTTCTGCCGGAGCCTTTATAGCCACTGCAGGAGCCGTTGTTTATTATTTTGGCGATTTATATCCCATGGGTTTAATTGCAGGATTTGCCATCATGCCCTTGTCAGCGCTTTTCCTGATCATGGCCTTTGTATCCCTTGTACTGATAAGCGTTATTCCTGTGCTTTTCGCGCCATTGAACTTTCTGCTTACACAGGTTTTCCGTGTTTTGGAATTTTTTGTTGCTTCAGCAGGAAGAGTCCCGGGTATTCACACATCTTCATTTATTCCGGTTGCGCTTGTTTCTGTATTAGTTGCAGCCCTGCTGGAAATTATAAAACACAGGGAAAGACAGAGAAGGAGAAGCATTGCATCCTTTGACACCTGAATCAACCAAAACAATTTACAACTCGCCCGGGGAACTTCGTTTATTCCTCGAACAAAACTCGCTTGGAATGAGGAAGAAATTCGGGCAGAATTTTTTGATTAACCCAAATATCAGGGAAAGGCTGCTTGATGCCCTTGAAATAAAGCCCGGTGACAAAGTCTGGGAAGCCGGGCCGGGCCTGGGAGCAATGACATCGGGGCTTTTGGAAAGAGGCGCGGAAGTAACGGCTTTTGAAATAGACAAGGGTTTTATAAAAATACTTAAAGGGTTTTTTAACGCAAATAATAATTTTCACCTGATAGAAGGCGATGTGCTTAAAACCTGGCCAAAGACATTGCGTGAAAAAAATCAAGGCAGCGATTCAGGCGCCGAATTAAGTTTTTTTGGAAACCTACCCTATAATATTGCGGCAATACTGCTTGCGGATTTTATCGAGAAAAAATGTTTCTTCAATAAAATGGTTATAACCGTTCAGTTGGAAACCGCAAAGCGCCTGACGGCCAGGCCAGGCACACGGGATTATTCGTCATTGACGGTTTTGTGCGGCTCTGTCTATAAAATAAGTCCTTTAATGACGATCAAAGGCGGCTCATTCTTTCCTGTTCCAAGAGTTGATTCACAGGGTCTTCGCCTTGACCTTATTCATGGAAGAAAAGATCCGCCAAAGTATTTTTATCCGCTTACAAGGGCTCTTTTTTCTTCCAGACGAAAAACCATAAAGAATAATTTATGTGGTTTTGTTTCTTCTATAATTAAAGGCACGCATATAATCAAAGGCACGCAGGGTGCGGATTCGCAGCCAATGAATATAGTTTTCAAGGCCCTGGATCGTTTGGGCGTATCCGCAAACCTAAGGGCAGAGACTCTGGAAACAGGCGATTTTATCAGACTTGCGGAAATCATTGAGAAATTAATAAAGGAACTTGTTGAAAATGGCGGATAAATTAGCCGGACGAATATGCAGAATACTCGATAAAATCAATGAAAGCTGCCACAGACTTGGCAGAAACCCGGATGAGATACGGCTTATGGCCGTGTCAAAATCTTATCCCCTAAAGGCAGCCGAAGAAGCCCATAAGCACGGGATAAAACTTTTTGGAGAAAGCCGTGTCCAGGAAGGGACGGAAAAGTTTAAGTCTTTCCGCGAAAATCATTTTTCAGCAAATGCTGATAATACCGAGATTCATTTGATCGGCGCTTTGCAGCGGAACAAGGCCAAAAGAGCGGCGGAGTTTTTTGACTGCATACAATCCGTTGACAGGGATGTCCTTGTCGATGAGCTTGGTAAAATAACCCTAGGAAGGGACAGGCCTTTAATGATATACTTGGAATATCTGACCGGAGAAGAAAGCAAAACAGGGTTCCGGGATTTGGACAGCCTTTTAAGGGCGGCGGAAAAAGTTCACTCGCTTGAAGGGCTAAGACCCCTTGGACTTATGACCATTGCGCCTTTTACCGGTGATGAGAAAGCAATCCGCGCTTCTTTCCGCAAGTGCCGGATTGCCGCGGAAGAACTTGGCAAAAGATTCGGCAAAGATTCATGGTCAAATCTTTCCATGGGAATGTCAGGTGATTTTGAAACCGCATTGGAAGAAGGCTCGACGCTTATACGCATTGGAACTGCGATTTTTGGAGAAGATCATTTATGAATAAAAGAATATCAGTATTCCTTTTGTTTTTTATACTGATGGGCTTTCAGGCAAACGCACAGACCAATGCCGCGGACTCTCCCGGCGCTTTTGACATGAGCGGTTCTCCGCAATGGGCCCAGGATCTTAGAAGGGGTTCAATCGTTGCTTTTGGTTCATTTCCCTTTACTTTTTTCTTTACAACCTTTTTTATGGATACCTCCCGTTTGATTTCAAATGACTTTGATCAACGTTATGCGCCCTGGCCTTTCAAGCCGGCGGGCGCGATAGACATGACACACGATCAGCAGATTATGAGCATTGGAATCGCGGCCGCCAGTTCGCTTGTTATTGCATTTATTGACTATCTGATTGTGAGTAATAACCGCAACAGACAAAGCCGTGAAGTACGCGGCATTGAACCGGAGCCGCCGCTGATAATACGAACGCCTGTTGATTCATGGCAGCCTTTGCCTTTGATTACAGAGGAGCCGGCTGCCGATCAGCCTGCCGAAGAACCGCCTGAAACAGAAACAGAAACTGAAATTGACGGGACAGATGCCTGATAATCCTGCTCAATCTGGTTCATGTCAATCATTTTCATCCATTGTTGAAAATGATATAAAATCCGGCCTGCGTCTGGATCGTTATATTGCGGAAAACCTAAAACTTTTTTCAAGGTCCAGTATAAAATCAAGAAAACTAAAAGCCAGGCTTAACGGCAAAGAAGTTAAATTATCCCGAATCCTCAAAGGCGGTGAATCCCTTGAACTTTTCTGGGAACAAAGCGAACCAACTGACTTGATACCGGAAGATATACCGCTTGATATTGTCTACGAAGATGAAAGGGTAGCTGTTATCAATAAGGCGCAGGGCATGGTTGTTCATCCGGGAGCAGGCAACCATACGGGCACTTTGGCTAATGCCCTTTGTTTCCGGCGCCTTCAAAAAAACAATGCCGTGCGGACAAGTCCCGGGGATTCAAGGCCCGGCATCATTCACCGTTTGGACAAGGACACCTCGGGCCTCTTAATCACGGCCCTGGATGCGGAAGCCCATGATTTTTGCGCCAACCAATTCAAAAAAAGAAAGGTAATCAAAACCTATGCTGCCATGGTTCATGGCTGCCCGGACCCGCGAAAAGGCATTATTGACAAGCCCATTGCAAGGTCTCGTCATAACAGAAAACTTTTTACGGTAAGCCCTTCCGGCAAAGCAAGCCAGACAGCATATAAGGTTGTCATTTCCTATAATAATTATTCGCTCCTGCTTGTAAGGCCAAAAACAGGGCGCACGCATCAGATAAGGGTTCACTTAAAACATATCGGCCATCCCGTGTTAGGCGATCCATTGTACGGTAAGCCTGTACATTCTTTAAGGGCTTCCGGCTTTCCCGATCTCTCCCTGATGCTTCATGCCAAACGCCTTTCCATCATACTGCCCGGCAAAGAAATATCGGGAAAACAAACTTTTAGAACAGCTTTACCCGAACGTTTTATAAATCTTATAAAGTTTCTGAAGAATGAATCCAAAAACACCTAAGCCGGCAATGCTGTCAATCAAAAATATTGAAGCCCCTCAAATTCTCGTTGAGAATAGAAATTTTCTTGTTGTGTATAAAGCTCCCAAAATGCACAGCGCTCCGGGGAAGGGTACAAGCCTTGTTGAATGGCTTATTGAAAAAAAACCGGAATCAAAAAGCATAACCGGAGGAGAAGCCGGACTGATTAACCGCCTTGATTTTGAAACACAGGGCCTTGTGCTTTTTGCAGGAAACAGGGATGCGTATTTTAATTTTCTGGATCAGCAAAACAAGGGCAGGATTATCAAAAATTACTCTGCGCTTGCATCCAGGATAGAAAACAGAAGGAGCGGGTTTCCTCCCTTTAACAATGAATCATTTGGCAGAAATTTTTTGGAAGCGCAAGTACCCTGCATTATAAAAAGTTATTTTCGCGCTTTCGGTCCCGGTAGAAAGCAAGTCCGGCCCGTGGAGGAAACCGCTGACAAAAAATACCTTAAAAAGCATAAAATTCAAGATAGAATTTATTGTACGGAAATTCTGGATAAGCGTTTAGTCGATATGCGTTTAATCGATAATGAAATATTATCTTTTCGAATCCGTATACGCCAGGGTTTTAGGCATCAGATACGCTGCCATCTTGCCTGGCTTGGCCGGCCTGTTTTGAACGATACGGTTTATGGCAGCGTCAAAAAAGGCATGGGTTTTCGAACCTTTGGTTCGCGAACCAAAGGTTCTATGGCTCTCAGGGCTTGCGGTATAGAGTTTAATGACCCGGAATCCGGAGAGCCATTACATTACAAGCTGCCGGAATTTAAGAATTTTACTTTTTCTTTCATCCGTGCAAATCCGTGGACCTTATTCTAAATCATCTATGTAAGGGCCAATTAAATCTCAAGGAAAATCTATTGGACCTTCATATGGGTCATCAAATCCTTCTAATATATCACTTCCAGGATCATCGTCTTCAAATAATAGCATCTGAGTCGCAAAATTGATTGTTGCGCTGCCGTTTGTAAAGGTAATGGGAACTATATTTACAAAACCTTTAACATATATATACTTACCAGCTTCGTCAACCATGCATTCCACAATACCCATACTATTTTCCGGAATAACTTCATTGCCTGAATAAAGACTTACAGAATTAGGTTCAAAAAAAAATTCATTCACATAAAGTGTTATGGAACCGCTTGAAGGAATTAATGTTCCGGTTACTATTTCAGAAGAAGGGTTGCTTGCATAAAGCAAAGTAAGGTCATTTGCAAATATCAATAATTTATCAAACATTCCCTCCCTCGTTTGCCCAAGAGTATAATTATTTGCAGTTAAACCAGGGTTGCCGGCAGAATCCACGGCAAAATTAACAATGGTTAGCCTTCCTTCAGGCTCGCTGCCCGTATCACAGGCAGTAAATACCATGGCAACGATTATTGCCAAAACCAACGCAAAAAATCCAAATCTGACTTTTCTTTTCTTCATAATGACTACTCCTCTTTACTATAAAATTAATAGCCCATACGGGCCATTATTGTCAATTCCTCACGCCACAACTGGAAACAAACCGGCATCGGGCGGGTAAATCGTGCCTGCAAAACATGCCGGGGAATCTGCTTGCGAAGCCGACCAGAAGCCTGTCGGGCTTGTAGATTTTCCCGCAGGCTGTATAGAAATATAAAAATAGCTTGTAAAATTGTTGTGCATCACAAAAGCAGGGGGGATTTTTCGCTTGCTGTGATTAGCGAGTTCTTGGGCATTAAACCCCTCGCCGCGAAATCTTGATGAAACTTGCAGGGTTTGATACATTATTGTCATGCTGGATAAAATTATTAAAGCCCTTTTTGGTTCCCAGCATGAAAGGAACCTCAAAGCGCTTCTTCCGATATTACATGCGGTAAACGAAAAAGAAAACTGGGCCCTAAGCCTTAAGGCCGAAGATTTCCCAAAAATGACAACCCGGTTCAGGGAACGTATTGCCAACGGCGAAAACCTTGAATCCCTGCTGCCCGAGGCCTTTGCCCTTGCCAGGGAAGCCAGCCGCAGGAATCTTGGGGAACGGCCCTATGACGCCCAGGTCATGGGTTCGATTGTACTGCACCAGGGAAAAATCGCAGAGCTTAAAACCGGGGAAGGCAAAACCCTTATGGTCGTTGCCGCGGCCTACCTTAACGCGCTTACGGGCAAAGGGGTTCATGTGGTCACGGTGAATGATTACCTGGCCGGCCGGGACTCGGAATGGATGCGCCCCATTTTCGGCTATCTGGGCGTAACGGTAGGCGTAATTCTTTCAAACATGGATAATGAACGCCGCAAGCAAAGCTATGCCTGCGACATTACCTACGGAACCAACAATGAATTTGGTTTTGACTATCTTAGGGATAATATGTGCCGTGACCTGGAAAGCAGGGTTCAGCGCGGGCATAATTACTGTATTGTTGATGAAATTGACTCGATCCTTATTGACGAGGCAAGAACTCCCCTTATCATATCCGGCGCCGCGGAAGACGACACCTTCAAGTTTGCGGAAGTCGACCGTCTGCTGGGCTCTCTGGAAGAAGTAAAGAAAAAAGACGACGGCGAATACCCGGACGAAACCAGGGGGGAAGTGATAACAGGGGATTATTTTCTCAAGGAAAAAAACAAAAACATATCCTTCAGCAACCCGGGGCTTGCCAAAATAGAAGAACTCCTTAAAAAACGCAATTTGATCAAGGGCGCAATCGTTGACGAAGAAAATTTTGAATATATTCATTACTTTACCCAGGCACTGCGGGCCCATAAACTTTTCCATATTGATGTGGATTATGTGGTGCAGGACGGTCAGGTTCAGATTGTTGACGAATTTACAGGGCGTATTCTGCACGGCAGGCGTTATTCGGACGGGCTTCATCAGGCCATTGAAGCCAAGGAACGCATAAAAATTGCCCAACGCAACAGAACCCTCGCAACCATAACCTTTCAGAATTACTTTAGGCTTTATAACAAAATCGCGGGGGGCACGGGTACCGCGGATACAGAGGCCGTTGAATTTGCAAAAATTTACAACCTTGACGTTACTGTTATTCCGACCAACCTTCCTGTTGCGCGCATTGACGAAGACGATGTCGTCTACCTGAACGAAAAAGACAAGTTCGCGGCCCTGTGCGAAGAAATTTCACAGGCCAATAAAAAGGGTCAGCCCATGCTTGTTGGGACTGTTTCCATAGAAAAGTCCGAAAAAATTTCCGCGCTTTTAACCAGAGCGGGAATACGCCACGAAGTGCTCAACGCAAAGAACCATGCGCGCGAAGCCTCGATAATTGCGGAGGCCGGAGCCAAAGGCGCGGTTACCATTGCGACTAACATGGCCGGACGCGGAACAGATATCAAACTTGGCGGAAACGCGGAACACAGGGCGCGCAAACGGGCCGGCACGGACGCGGAACCGGAAAAATATAACGCGGTTTTAAGGGAAGAATACCAAAAATGGCTTAAGGATTACGAAGAGGTAAAATCCCTGGGCGGACTTTATGTGATCGGAACGGAACGCCATGAAAGCCGGCGCATTGACAACCAGCTCCGCGGCCGTTCCGGAAGGCAGGGCGATCCCGGCAGGTCGAAATTCTTTATTTCCATGGACGATGACCTGATGCGCCTTTTTGGCGGTGAAAACATAAAAGGCCTTATGTCAAAAATCGGAATGTCTTCGGGCGAACCCATCTATCATCCCTGGCTGAACAAAAGCATTGAGAAGGCCCAGAAAAAGGTTGAAGAACGGAACTTTGAAATCCGCAAGCATCTTCTTGAATACGATGATGTCCTTAACCAGCAGCGTAAATTTATTTACGAACAGCGTGACGCAATTCTTGAAGACAAAAATCTTAAGGAAAGGGTTAATACCGCCGCGGAGGACATTACAGAAGGCTTTATCGAAGAATTCAGGATAAACCAGAGAAAAGACCCTGCCGGTGCCCTTAAAACCCTTGCGGAAAATATTAAAACCAGGTTCGGTTTTAATATAAGGCTAAGCGATGAAGACGCGAAAAACATTGAGGCTGTACAGAATCAAATCCTTGAAAACCTGAACCAGGACATTGAAGAAAAAGAAAAAATCATAGGACGCGATTATCTTAATTTTTATATAAGGTCCCAATATCTGATGATGATAGACCGCAAATGGCTGGATCATCTTGAAAACATGGAAGCCTTGAGGGAAGCCGTATATCTAAGAAGCTATGCGCAAAAAAATCCGCTTACCGAATATAAGCTGGAAGGCTTTAGGATTTTCGAAAACATGATCGATGATATACGCGAAGCCATTGCTTCAAGGCTTCACTTGATAAGGATTCAGACAGCGGAAAACCGCGATACTTCGCAGAAACAGCAGCGCGCTGTCCAGACGGCGAGCTACGGCACCGCCACCCACAGCAGCGTAAGCGCATTTAAGGCCGCCGCGGCCGCAGGCCAAAGGGAGCCGGCCCGCATGCAGGGCGGCAATGTTACAGTAGTCAGATCAAGTCCAAAGCTGGGGAGGAATGACCCCTGCCATTGCGGTTCGGGGAAAAAATATAAACACTGCCACGGCAGGTAAGGCTGGTATATGGAAAGATTTACATGGAAAGCACGGCTTCTTCCCGGGATGAAGGAAGAATACATTAAACGTCATGATGAAATCTGGCCGGAGATGACAGAGCTGCTTAACATGGCCGGAATACATAATTATACTATCTGGTGCGCGGGAGATGCGCTTTTTGGCTATTACGAAGCGGAAAAAGGCAATGACTTTGCTTCAAAAGTCCAGGCGGAAAGCCCTGTTGTTGCGCGCTGGAACGAGTATATGAAGGATATTATGGTCATGGACAAAGACCCGGTCACAGGCACTCATTACAGGCTGGAACAGGTCTTTTATCATCCCTGATCGAGGGTTAAATTAAACCGGAAATTAAAGCCCCTGCCTGACAAACGCATCGGAATAAATTCCCCTGAACCTGTGAAGCAAAGCCCCGCTCTCTCCTAGGTTTAACGGGCCGACAAGAACCCGGTAAAGGGGATTTCCCGGTGTACCGGCGTCCTGAACTACCATTGGGTAAGAGTCTATATGCCTTAACAGTTCTGATTCAACCGTATCAATTCTTGCGTAAGCGCCGATTTGGATATAGTACATTCCCCTTTCAAGACTGTAAATCATCGGAACCGAAAACTCGGTAACAGGAAATGCCGGGGAAGACGCCGCCGGAGCGGGAGTACTGTATGCCGGCGCGGGTTCGGAGGGCGTATAAAGGAATTGGGATAAAGGCGCGGGCGGCATTTCAAGCGGCGCTGCCGGAGCTGCCGGAGCAGGTTCGCTCTGGTGCCAGGTATCAACTATGTCAGCCGGGTCAATAAAATAATATATAAAATCAGGCGGCAGTCTTTCATGGTCAGGCGTAATAACAAATTCATATTCCTCAAGCCTGTCATAGAAAGAATGCGGGCTGTGGGCCAGCGGATCGGCTGACGTATAATCCGGAGGAGGAACTTCAACAGGTTCCGCCTGAACTATTACCTCTTCGACAGTTTTCGGAATTGATAATTCAGCGTCAGTTTTTGCAGCTTCCCCGTCAGAAACGGCTTCGGGAGACTCGGCGACAGCAACGGCAGGGGACCTGATTTCTTCGTTTAACGCCGACCATGCTTCATCGGTAAAAAGTCCGGGGTTGGGCTCCGTGGATGATATCATGGCCAGAGGATCATGATCCGGATCACCGACTCCATAACCCCCGATAAACCGTGAATAGGCAATTGAATCCGAAGGCTGGTTCATCCTGACCCTTCCTATGGAACGGGGATTAATGCCGATTGCGTCCGCCGCATCACGTGAAAGCACGGCCAAAAGACCGGGATTTTCCAGATTTGACATAACTATAACACGCACGGTTCTGTTGTTTTCCAGATTGGTTATGTCTACAACGGTATTGACCGGATATGAATTTGTGGCGGCATAATAACCGGTTTCGGGAAAATCTTCCCCCATGGAAGCCGAAGCCGTGCCTTCCCATACGGAAGCGCCGATAAAAACAAATAATGCCGTAACGGCAAAAATTATATTAATAGTCTTTTTCATTTTATTGTCCTTTTCCATGCTGTATCTTTTCCGCACATTACCAAATTTGTGCCGCAATTACCCTGCCTGCATCCTGGGCATTCATAAGTTCATCCCTTGGATTATTTGTGTCCCTGACGGGAATTTTTTCTTCATATATAAGAGCCCTGGTACCTGTATTAAATACTCTGATGGAAATTTCCCCGGGCCTGATCTGCCCTCCATCAGAATTGAATTCAAGTATGGCAAGGATGAAGAATTCAGCCCCGCCTTCCAGGGCATCGTTATAATCCGCAAGAATTTCACGGGGCAGTTCACCCCTTTCAAGTTCGGCAAGAGGCAGGTTTTCAAGCCGCATTACAGGACTGTTGCTTACTATATGGCCGGCGTCAAAAAACGCTCCCATAAGTCCGCCTTCCCAATGATAGGCATATTCACCGGCATTGGCGCTGGCCGGAATTCCGGCTTCTATAACCAGAAAACAAACCATGGACGCAGAAAGGGGAAAAATCAATAATCCCCATAAAAACAAAGCTATTCCAATACGTTTGGAAAACATGCATACCTCCTATTTGAATATCGGTAAAATAAAGTATATTCTGTAATTATGAATTACTATGCTTTACAGGTTAAGACAAAGGGAGAAGAAAAATTCATAAATGTCTTTAGAACCCTGCACCCGGAAATAAAAACGCCTGTATATTTTCCCCAGCGCGTCCTTGATATACGCAGAAAAGGCAAAATTCATCAATCACGTTCGGCTATTTTTCCGGGATATGTATTTCTTGAACTTGAAGATGAAGACAATATACATAAATATTACCAGGCTTTTTGCAGAACAAAGGGTTTCTACAGATTTTTACACTCCAACCAGAATATTTCCCCCCTGACTGACAGGGATTTGGAGCTGGTTCTGCATTTTATAAGGACAGCAGGCCCCCTGGCCGGCAAATCCCTTGTAACTTTTGATGAAAATAACCGTATTGTTGTTATAGAAGGCCCTCTTTACGGCCTGGAAGGAAAAATCATCAAGGTTGATAAAAGAAAAGGCAGGGCAAAAATCCGCCTTGATTTGTACGGCGATAGTTTTTCCATTGATCTGGCTTTTGAAGCCATAATAAAAGGTAATGATTGATGAGTAACCTGATGAGTGGTCAAAGAAAGGATTATTTAATATAATTAATTACCGTGTTTATAGACGATTATTCAGTTGATTCAATGTTTCATGCCATAATCCTTCGTTCTCCATTATCCCATGGCAGCCTGGTAGAAATATTTTGCCTCGATCTGCCGGAACCTTATGTCCTGATAACAGCCAAAGACATCCCGGGAATTAATGAACTTGATAATTTTTCCATACCAATACTGGCATCCGAATATCTTTCCTATATCGGAGAACCTGTGGGCATCCTGGCCGGCCCTGATTTGACAAGGCTCGATGAAATTGCATCCAACTGCATAGTAAAGGTAAATGAATATGTACAGGAAACCAGAAAAGAATCATTGCTGGATTCCCCGTCTTTCAAAAGGATTTCCTATAGTTCAAATAGTTCAAAAGATTCTGAGACCCGGGAATTGCCCCAGTTAATTGCATCCGGCACTTATGAAACCGGAATACAGGAACACTGGTATTCAGAATCCCAGGGAGCGGCGGCTGATTTTACAAAAGAAATGCTTACTGTTCATACATCAACCCAATGGCCGTTTAATGTACAGCGCTCGCTTTCAAAAATGCTTAAAATCCCCGTCAATAAAATCGAAGTAATACAAACAGAGCCTGGACTTCATTTAGACGGAAAAATCATGTTTCCATCGTTAATTTCCTGCCAGGCTGCTTTGGCGTCTTTTATCACAAAAAAACCGGTAAGACTTAAACTCTCTAGAACAGAGGATTTCCGCTTTACTCCCAAACGCAGCGGCAGTGAAACCCATATTGTAAGCGCCCTGGATCAAAACGGCAGGATCATTAACACGGAAATAATCACTGCCATTGATATAGGCAGCCAGGAAACTTTTACAAATGAACTGCTTAATCAAATCTGCCTTGGCAGCCTTGGCATGTATAAACTTGGACATATTAACCTTGAAGGCATTGCGTTAAAAACCAATAAGCCTCCCCAGGGACCCATGGAAGGTTTTGGCATTTCCCAGGGATTTTTCGCGCTGGAACGTCATGTTTCAAGGCTTGCAGAGTCCCTTATGAAGGATCCGGCGGAATGGCGGAAACAAAACAGCCTTAAAAAAAATGACAAACTGGCCATTGGAATACCCCTGAAAGAAGATGTCCCGATGACAAAACTCATAGATTCTGTTGCGGAAATGAGCGATTATTACAGGAAATGGGCTTCCTATGAATTGCTTAAAAAAAGCAGAAAAAAAAAATGGGAACTGAACGAACATGAAATTAAGCGGGGCATAGGAATAGCCGCGGCATACCAGGGCAGCGGTTTTCTCTGTACAGGAAGAGACAAAGGAGCTTACGGAGTAGAACTGATATTGGGAAAGGACAGCTCGCTAGAGATTAAAACAAGCATCATTCCAAACTCAAAGGAAAATGAGAAAATTTGGCGCGGTTTGGCAGGATCTATTTTGGGTGTTGAAGAAGGCCTTGTAAGCATAACAACAACAGATAAAGACATTGACTCGGGTCCTGACTGCCTTTCCAGAAGCATTACTGTTATAACAGGTCTTGTGGAACAATGCTGCCAGGAAATAAGAAAGCTGCGTTTCCGCGATCCCCTTCCCATTACAGTAAAGCGGAATATAAAACCGGAGAAACTTTTGGCCTGGAACCTGACCAAAGAAGACGGGAAAAACAGCGAATGCTGCGTTAATCCCCTTGCCTTTAACAGTCCTTCCTGGGGCGCGGCTGTTGCGGAAATAGAAATTGACAATATTTCCCTGCAGCCAATCATACTTGGAGTGTGGATGGTTGCGGACGGAGGAAGAATTCTTTCCCTGCAAGGGGCAAAAAGATCATTAAAACTGGGCATCATAAATGCCCTAAGCTGGACCATAAATGAACAGGTAATATATAAAAACGGTGAAATTCCGCCGAATATTATTGATAATTATAAACTTTTTGCACCGGTTGAAATAGCTCCAATTCATATTGACTTTCTGAAAAATGACAATGCAAAACCAAAGGGAATCGGAGAACTCCCCTACTCCTGTATACCCGCTGCCTATAGCCAGGCAGTTTCCCAGGCATTGGATCACCCTTTTGAAAAAATTCCTCTTACAGCAGAAGATTTATGGGATGTAATGAAAAATAAAACCGCGGAAATACCGGTATGAAAATATCCTTTATTTTGAATGGTGAAGATGAAGTTATACGCGCGGGAAGAGAAGAACGCCTTATAGATATATTAAAGGAATCATTCGGCCTTATCGGCGCCAAGTCCAACTGCTGTGTTGGAAGCTGCGGCCTGTGTTCGGTCATTTTTAACGGTAATGTTGTAAAATCCTGCCTTATTCCGGCTTTCAAAGTACGCGGAAGCGAAATTATAACAATAGAAGGATTTTCCCAGACCAACGAATACCAGGATATAATCCGCGGGTTTTCCGAAGCGGAA
>Ga0099364_10006673_pt1 | contig 16724 bp, 16 predicted proteins | sample TergutTh196P3_FD_73070 | JGI IMG/M metagenome (GOLD analysis project Ga0099364, IMG submission 73070) | Microcerotermes parvus P3 segment gut microbial communities from Pointe-Noire, Republic of the Congo - Th196 P3 | ecosystem: Host-associated > Arthropoda: Insects > Digestive system > Gut ... | reverse complement strand
GATTGATATTTGTAGGGCGGGGGCTCTGCTCCTGCCGCAGTGAATACATAAAAAATGTGCGGTTAAACCGCGATAGGAGAAAATGCTGTGATTCATGAAATTGACCCGAAAAAATACCATGTGGAATACGAGGACATCGCACCGGAGCCTGATGATACTATTTTCATGTTTGATGATGATGGAATCGTGTGCCAAGTTGAGGGTAACGAACTCAAGTATCCGAAACTAAAAGACCTAAAAGACACAAGCGGTTTGACATTTCGCTATCTTTTCTCAATTGATGGTGAAAGGTTTTTCATGCCAATTGAGGATGTTGCAACTGCTAAGGAATATCCTGATGGGTATGATCTGAAAGAGAGCGGCATTTTCCGCATGGCGGGGCCCAAGCATCTGGCTTTTGCGTCGGTGACTGCGCAGCAGTTGCACCTTTGGTATAAGCAAAATAGGTTTTGTGGCGGGTGCGGTGCCAAGATGGAGCATTCTTTGACTGAACGCGCTTGCATTTGTTCAAAATGCGGGCTTGTTGTTTATCCGAAGATTTCTCCCGTTGTTATTGTTGCTGTTACAAATGGCGAGCATTTGCTTGTTACTCGGTATAAGGATCGTCCGATTCGTCGGTATGCTTTGGTTGCCGGTTTTGCTGAGATTGGCGAGTCGCTGGAGGATACTGTGCGCAGGGAGGTTTTCGAGGAGACTGGTGTGCATGTGAAGAATATCAGGTATTATAAGAGTCAGCCTTGGGGTTTTACGTCTACTTTGCTTTCCGGTTTCTATTGCGATTTAGATGGCGATCCTAGTATTGTCGTGGATGATAAGGAGTTGTCGGAGGCGATTTGGTTGCATCGTAATGATATTCCTCCTGCGGACAACGAGGTTGCTTTGACTTCCGAAATGATGGAAATGTTTAGAATAAATTTTTCATAATTTTATCTTGTGGATTTTAATTTGTAGGTATATAATTACCATCGGTAAATATCGTTCAACTAGATTATAACTAATAATATTATGAGGAGTGTTAATATGCTTAATATTGAAAATGTTAGTTATCGGTATAAAAACAACGATAGAGATGTATTAAAGGAAGTTAGCGCAAATTTTGAAGGTGGGAAAATGCATGCGGTCGTCGGTCCTTCCGGTAGCGGGAAAACAACTCTGCTGTCCATAATGGCAGGGCTTGATAGCCCGAAATCCGGTACTGTTGCTATCGATGGTGAGGATCTCGCAGATATGGATCTTGATAGATATCGCAGAGAACGTGTATCTATGATTTTCCAAGCTTTCCAGTTGTTTCCGTTGCTGACTGCAATTGAGAATGTTTGTTATCCGATGGAGCTCAACGGCATGGATCGAAAAGCTGCTGAGGAGCGTGCTAAAGAACTGCTTGAAAGCGTTGGCATTGATGCTACCATGCATAAGCGTTTTCCTTCTAACTTGTCAGGCGGGGAGCAGCAGCGTGTTGCGATTGCGAGAAGTCTTGCTTCCGGGGCTCGAGTGATTCTAGCTGATGAACCGACCGGTAACTTAGATGTCGCCAATGGCGATGCTGTTATTGAGATTCTCAGCAATCTTGCCCATAATGACGGTTATTGCATCATCGTTGTTACTCACAACCTGGAAATTGCTGATGCTTCCGATGTAGTTTTTCGTATGTCAGACGGTGTCGTAAAGATGGACGCTGCTTAACAAGAAGTAAGGATGTTATTCCATTAAACGTATTTATCGCAGGTCCTGAAATTACTCAACCTCGCAGTTTGAATGAATGCGGGATATTTCACATGATCAGAGGTAGTTATGACAGATAGTAAAATTGAAAAAAAAGAGTTTCTTACGGGAAATTTGGTATGGTGGTTTTTTACGTTATTGACAATAATCTATGGCATTGTTCTGGCATTTATGGAGCATGGAGGCGGTGCTTTCCGGGTAATCATCGATGGATTGTGGACAATATACTCAAGCCCTGCTGTGTTGGTCCATGACTATTTCGCGTTAGCCGGCATCGGTCCTGCGCTAATCAACTCAGGTATGGCAGGAATCCTAATCCTCTGTGCCTTTAAGATTGCCAAGCTGCCTGTCGGTGGTTCGCAAATGGGTACAATGGGATTGGTAATGGGGTTCGCATTCTTAGGTAAAAACCCCGTAAATATGCTGCCGATACTTGTCGGAGCATTTCTGTATAGTTTGTATAAGAAAGAACCGTACAAGAATCATGTTACTGTTGCGGGTTTCGCAACGTGTTTAGCGCCGATCGTAAATCAAACCGTTCATATTCCGCAAATCGTCAATGTAATCGGCGTAACAGGTGCGATTATTCTCGGTGCGATTCTGGGTTTATTCATCGGGTTCATTGTCAACAGCATGGGTACATTTATCCGAAAGAGCCATGAAGGGCTCAACCTTTATAATATCGGGTGGGGAGCAGGGTTAATTGCTATTGCATTCGCTGCTGTCTACAATACCATTGGCTTGGATCGTTTCGGACCCGGTTCGAGCGTTCCCGGTGTTACAATCATGAGTGTGCATGGTATGACAGGGTACTATAATGTTGAGCTTCTCTTTTATCTGGGGTTGACTGCTGTTTTCTTTTTCCTGATGGGGTTGCTGTCAGGGGGGAGCAGCGGGTATAAGCTAAAAGAGATACTTTATATGAAAGCGGACGATAATCATTTCTACGCAAAATATGGTAGAGGTCCCACATATATAGCGATGGGTTTCTTGACTCTTGTTGCGATTGTTTTCTCATTGGTCTTTAAGATTCATCTCGATGCACCGATTATGGGAGCTATCATTTCCATGATTGGTTGGGGAGGTTTTGGAAAGGCAGTCGTTAATAGCGTTAATCTCATCATTGGAGTTATGTTGGGCGGCCTTGTTCGCTATCTGCTGTCGCTGGTATTAGCTCCGGGGTTATATCCGGAAACACCTGTATTGCTGTATATGTCAACACACAGCACTATTTGGTCGTCGGCTTTCTGGAGCACGTGCTTGTCGCCTATGGCAAAGAATTTCGGATGGAAATGGGCGCTGCTGGTTGGTATGGCGCATTTCATGTTTGCTTCGACGGTTGCTCAGTTCACATGGGGAATGAACCTATATAATAATGGGTTAGCGGCCGGGTTTGTGTGCGTGATTATGATTCCTCTCATTCGTGCTTTTGATAGAAAAGGGAAGTACCCTGCACTGATGTAAGAAACGTAGTGAACAGTCGTTGTGCTTGTCACTGTTCACTGATACCCTTTCCCGACTAACAAAGAACAGTTACTTCTGGTGAGATATGAGTTATCATTCGATTTATTCTAATACCGCGATTACTGAAACAGGGCGTATAACTGCGTCCTGTTTTTCACTTTTGTTTTAGAGTATATATTTGATAAGTGCTTGCTGAGTGTAGCATGTGTAATAAATAAGGATTCGCACATCTCATCGCCGCTCTTTCCTGCACACACCAGCGATACAATCTCAGTTTCTCGTTTCGTCAAACTAAAACTAGCGGCTGTTTTCATTACTTTGTCAGCGCCGGGTATGCCAACTAAAACAGAATCCTCCAGTAAACTGAAGAATTTACGCTCGAGAGAATCTTTGATTGCATTGAGTATATAGACATCGCGAACGGTGAAGTCGGTCGCATCTTTGTCGCGTTGTAAACCGACAATCGCAAGAGGAACGTCTTTGTGTACCAGAGCTGTGAATAAACCCCAGTACATGCCTTTTGGTTCCCATACATCACGATATACGCGAGTATTACGCCACTTACTCGGTTGAATTATGTCGGATTGGCGAAATACTGAACTATATGGGAGCATAAGGAACTCGTCCCAATGAGGGTAGTTACCTTCTATGAAGAAATTGTGATCTGTTTTATCATTGAGGTTCTCTGTAGATACAGGATTGCTCAAGGTTACTCTCCCTTTTTCCTTTATTGCTTGGAAAACCACTCCATTATGATATGGTATGAGTGCGCGAATTTGCTCCAGCAATGTGTTGCATGTATCAGTATATGTGTTGCAATAATTAAGCCTTGTAAGCATTTGTATCAGGAACTGCCATTCATAGTCAAAGAGTGTGGAACTCATATATATACTAATCCTTTCTGTAGCAGTAATGAAATACTACATTTATTATCTTCGCATACTAGCATAAAATCAGCACAATTACAAGAAAAAGTATGAAAAAAAGTAATATAAAAATCTGCATTTTACTCTATAATATGCCATATAAAGACAGAAAAGGTAGTAAAAATAGGAAAAGAAAGGAATGGTCGTAACATGGTTTTTTCGGAAAGGCACGATCTTGTCAGAAAGCTGGCTCGCGATTTTGCCGCGACAGAGCTGACCAATGATATTCTTGACGAGATTGAGGAGACCGGGCAGTACCCAAAAGAGCTTCTTGTAAAAATGGGAAATGCCGGTTTTTTTGGAATTAAGACACCAAAGGAATATGGAGGGCAAGGATCGGACAGTTTGTCATATGTTATTGTTCTCGAGGAACTGGGGCGAGTTAGCGCAATCACAGACATCTGGGTATCTGCGCCAAATTCACTCGGTGGAGGGCCGCTTATCTTTGCCGGTTCAGAAACACAATTGCAAAAATACCTAAAACCTATTGCTACCGGTGAGGGGATTATGGCTTTCGCGCTCACAGAGCCGGGAGCAGGGTCTGATGCAGGCGGAACTGTGACAACAGCAGTAAAAGACGGTGATTATTACATACTGAATGGTCGGAAGACATTTATTACAATGGCACCTGTCGCGGATTGGGCTATAGTTTATGCTAAGACTGATTTAAAACAAATGGGATCACGTGGCATATCGGCGTTCATTGTTGACATGAAGCTGCCCGGTGTGTCATGCGGTAAATCCGAGAAGAAAATGGGTATAATCGGATGTCCAACTTCAGATGTTATTCTCGAAGATGTCAGAGTTCACAAAGACGATTTATTAGGTGAGGAAAACAGAGGATTTCAAAATGCGATGCAAACGCTCGATATCGGGCGTGTTGGCGTTGCCGCTATGAGTGTTGGAGTCGCGCAAGGAGCGTTGGATGAAGCGATTAGGTATGCAAAGGAACGCAAGCAGTTTGGCAGATATATCGCTGAATTTCAAGCAATCAGCTTTATGATTGCTGATATGGCGACGAAACTCCAAGCAGCAAAAGAACTCACATACCGAGCAGCGCAGTTAATTGACATGAAAAGCTCCGAAGCAGGTACTGCTGCGTCTATGGCAAAGTACTATGCATCAGAGGCTTGTAATGAAATTGCTGCGAAAGCTGTTCAGATTCATGGCGGATACGGTTATATTAAAGAGTATAAGGTCGAGCGAATATATCGAGACTGCCGCGTGTTCACCATATTTGAGGGTACATCACAAATTCAGCAACTGGTGATATCCGGAAATCTACTAAAATAGTACATATATGGTAAATATTCAGCATACCTGTCATTGTAGAGCTTTATGAAGGATTTTTCTATACAGAAGTTCACCAAAGCAAGATTCTTCAATCTCAAGCTCCCTCGGAATGACATTAGAGATGATGAGAAAGGATTGGTCATAAGTTTCTATGAAGATTATTGTATGCGCAAAGCAAGTTCCGGATACAAATGAAGTCAGAATAGACCCTGTAACCGGAACGCTCATACGAGAGGGAGTACCATCGATACTTAATCCGGACGATGCCAATGCTCTGGAAGCAGCACTTGAGCTTCGTGATAAGTATCCTGATACTACTGTTACCGTGCTGTCAATGGGACCGCCGCAAGCAATGTATATGCTGCGTGAATGTCTCGCAATGGGCGCGGACGATGCGATACTGCTGTCCAGCCGTGCTTTTGGTGGTGCTGATACATGCGCGACATCAACGACGTTAGCAGCCGGAATAAAGAAAATCGGCGATTATGATGTTATATTCGCAGGACGACAGGCAATAGACGGAGATACTGCTCAAGTCGGTCCGCAGACTGCGCAGCGACTTGGTGTTCCATCAGTCACATATGTGATGAATATACGTGAAATAAAAGAAGAATCCATAATCGTGGAACGAGCCCTTGAGGATGGATATGAAGTAATCGAAATTCAAAGACCATGCGTCCTCACCGCAATTAAAGAACTAAACAAACCGAGATATATGACAATCCAAATGATTGAAGACGCATATAAGAAGGAAATCGCTGTTTGGGACGAGTTTTCCTTGGAAGTGTCGCCTGATGATGTTGGTTTGAAGGCGAGTCCCACTCAAGTATTTCGCAGTTTCACTCCTCCTCCGAAGGGAGCAGGGGAGATGCTCACAGGTACGATATTCGAGATGGCATCAACCTTGGTAGCTAAGCTAACAGATAAGCATGTGCTTTAGCGTTGAAAGGAAGTGAAAACATGGCTATCAGAGTTATTAAAGAAAAATGCGTTGGCTGCGGCAAGTGCGTGAGACTATGTCCGCAGGCTGCGATCACAGTTACTGATAAACTAGCATCAATAGGACTCGAGTGCAACTTATGCAACCAGTGCCTTGAACCGGACTTCTGCCCTTTTAGTGCATTTGAAAAAGTAGCAGACACATCAACAAAAGAACATATTGATATTTCGCAATACCACGATGTTTGGGTGTTTGCCGAACAGCGGCATGGAAGCTTGATGAGCGTTTCAGTTGAGCTGCTTGGGGAAGGGAAAAAACTTGCTGATGACATCGGATGCAAACTCTGCGCAGTCGTATGTGGGGAAAATATTGACGATTTAGTGGCGGAGCTATTTGAGTATGGAGCTGACATTGTCTATTGCGCGGACGCACCGGAGCTTGTGACATATAATACTGATGCTTACACTAACGTGATATATAAAGCAATCCTGAAGTATAAACCTGAGATTGTATTAATGGGAGCAACTCATATTGGCAGGGATCTCGGTCCTTGCATAGCAGTCAGATGCGAGACCGGACTGACAGCAGACTGCACGAAACTCGACATTGACCCTGTTGATAAGAAGTTAATGCAGACACGTCCGGCCTTTGGAGGCAATCTGATGGCGACGATATTGTGTCCGAACCATAGGCCTCAGATGTCAACAGTTCGTCCCGGAGTGATGCAAAAACCTGAACGTCTTGCGGGCAGGGGAGGAGAGCGAGTTGACCTCGATGTTTCTTTTAATGATGGCGATATTCGTATAAAGGTTCTGGAAATCGTCAAGGCGATGAAGGAAATGGTATCACTGACGGATGCCGAAATAATCGTTTCCGGTGGTGCCGGGCTTGGCGGACCCGATGGTTTCGCTGTGATTAAGCAACTGGCTGATCGGTTGGGAGGTGTAGTCGGTTCATCACGCGCTGCTGTTGATGCGGGGTGGATTGATCATTCACACCAAGTCGGACAGACCGGGACTACAGTTAAGCCGCGTTTATATATTGCTTGTGGTATATCAGGCGCTATACAACATCTTGCGGGTATGCAGACTTCCGATTATATCGTCGCTATCAATAAAAATGAGAATGCGCCGATTTTTGAAATCGCCGATTATGGCATTGTTGGCGATTTGTATAAGGTGATACCTGCGTTACTCGATGTACTAGGATAATATTAAGAATTAAGAATTAAGAATTAAGAATTAAGAATTCGGAATTCGGAATTCTCTCGTCTCTCGTCATTGCGAGGAACCCGCAGGGTGACGTGGCAATCCATAAATTCGGAATAACAACCCTGCCGCATACGCGGCACCTCTCCGCGGGAGGGAATTAACGGAATGCGTAAACCCATTGTAGGGGCGATTATCAATCGCCCGAAACGTCCGAAACGTTCGACAATCATATGAAGGGGTCCCAAATCTTGTGACCCCTTCATTGTTAAAATTGAAACTATGAAATTAACTAAAATTTTCCAAATGACTATATATGCAGGCAGACTTGGAAAGCTTTATTGACAGCAGAGTTGATGTTGCTGACTTCAACGACATCACCAACAAAGTGAACCGAAGTCTCCGGAGCACTACGGCGCATTGACTCGGCGGATTCACGTAATGGTTTCATGCCAATCGCATACAGAACAGTATCAGCTTCAAACTCAACAATTTCGCCGGTTTGGGTATGCTTACAAATGACCTTATCGTCAAGAATCTCCGTTACTTGGAGCTCATAATGAATGGGGATATCTTCCTCAGACATTATTCTTGGGAACTCTCTCACGGCAGTCCTTGCGCTCTTCATAAGAGCCATTCTAGCACCGTCAGGATCTAGCAGCTCAATTACAGTTACCTTCTTGCCCGCTCTTCTGAAATCGATGGCAGCTTCAAGACCGATTGATCCACCGCCAATGACAACAATATTGTCTCCGACCTGTGTTTTACCCATCTCAGCATCGGGCGCCCAACTGACATGCGGCTTATCAACTCCGGGAATATTCGGAACTATAGCCTCGGCTCCCACTGCTATTATTAAAGCATCGTAGTTTTCTTTATCCAGGAGTTCTTTCGTTGCTTCTGTATTCATCAGAATCTTAGCGGGGGCTTTCTCAGCTTGACGTACTAACCACTTGAGATAGTCTGCACAGTCGATTTTAAATGGTGGTGCTGCTGCTCCGATGAAGCTGCCACCCAGACTACCTGTTTTCTCATATAGCGTGACATCATGTCCTCTGTCAACCAGTGTTGTAAGCGCTGTTATACCTGCAGGGCCTCCACCAATGACTGCGACTCTCTTTTTCTCAGGAGCTTTTGGCACTAGTCCGTCAATGAGGTCTCGGCTCATGAAAGCCATCGGGTTTACTGCGCAAAACTGCGGTCTTGGGACCATAAGGTGTCCTGTGCACGCATCGCAACGCAGACAGGGACGGCGTTCTTCCGGCATATTATTTGCATATTTGCGCGGCATATCCGGGTCAGCAAGCAACGGACGCATCATAGCGACAAAATCGGCTTTTCCGCTTGCGATTATATCTTCTGCCATTTCCAGGCTGGTGATAGATCCAACGGTTGTGACAAGCAGATCGGGATGTGCTTTTTTTACCTTTTCAGCATAATGGACATTGAAACCACGTTCCATCATGTAGTTCTGGCACCAGTTGCGATAATAGAGCATTTCAAAATCGCTGTGGATACCGGCAGATATATGAGCAATATCAAGATATGGTTTCAAATACCCGATCATTTCGATCGTTTCATCGATGTGCATACCGCCCGGAGCTATCTCGTCTCCGGAAATACGCATCTCAATGACGAAATCTTCTCCGCATTTTTCACGGATTGCTTTGCATACCTCAATCGCGAAGAGAGCGCGTTTTTCGGTGTTCCCGCCATACTTGTCGGTTCTTTTGTTGTATAGAGGGCTTGTGAACTGTGAAATGAGGTTTCCGTGGCCACCGTGAACCAGTACGATGTCCATTCCTGCGCGTTTCATGCGATAAGCAGCCATCGCGTATTTTTCTATAGTCTCGTCGATTTTTTCCTGTGTCATTTCGATCGATGGGATTGGTTCGCGGCCAAGGCGTTTTGCGCGAGCCATCTCGGTAACTGATACGAATGATGATGATGAGAATGGTGCGTGCCCAACGGTTTCGAAGGCGGTGTTCTCGCCATTGTGGTTAATCTCGAATGATGCATGGCAATCGTATTCCTTGCACATGTCGGAATACCAGGTGATTGGCAAGACGCTTTGAGGATTGCTCAGGTCTAGCTGATAAGCTTCGTCGCTGCACTCTCTTCTGTCGATCGAACAGTTGCCGACATATAGTGTGCTGACGCCTCCGCGAGCGAACATACGGAAAAAGTTGACGAAATCTTTCGTCACTAAACCATCTTCGCTGGCAAGGTTTGGGGAAGGCGGTGCGAGTGTTACTCTGTTCTTGAAGTCGATTCCCCGGATGTTGATTGGTGCAAATACATGCTTGAAATTTGAACCCATTGTTACAGATCCTTTCCTTTATAGTAAATTTATTTATTCTTCATCACATGGATTTTCTTTAGTCTTGCGAAACGTGGCAACCCATTTTCCAGCACACGGGTATTCTCGCCTTGAATCAGAGGCAATACATAATCTATGAACTCCTGTGTCACATATGTTCCTGCATCATTAATCCATTCACGCGGTACATGTTTTTCAGCATTAGCGCATACTGAGAGCGGTTGGCGGATAATTTTACAATGATACGCGCCATCAATGATTTCACGTTCAAAAGCGATCATTTTACCGGTATCTCCCGATAGGGCGCACTCTACAGCGGATTTTCCCGCGAGGAAAGCTTCATCGATATCAGTCTGCGATGCCAAGTGAGCACCACAGCGTTGCAATAAGCTCATTTCGATGCCTCGAACCTTGACGCCCATTTTATGGTTGATTGCAAATGCCAAAGCTGACGCCAACCCGCCGAGCTGCTCATGTCCAAAGCCATCGGCTGCTGCCGGTCTTGCGTCTGCTACAAAACTACCGTTTGCATAGCGGATTCCTTCTGATACCGCGATTAAGCAGTTGCCTCTTTCGTTGTATATTGTTTCTACATCGTTCATGAAGTAGTCTGCATCAAACGGTACTTCCGGAAGATATATCAGATCAGGCGGTGTCCCGGCGAGGCCTGCTAATGCAGCGGCTCCGGTCAGCCATCCTGCATGACGACCCATTATTTCGACGATTGTTATCGTTCCTGTGTTATAGACGATGGAGTCTTTATAGACCTCTGCTACTGTGGTTGCGATATATTTCGCCGCGCTGCCAAATCCCGGGCAGTGATCGGTTCCTTCCAAATCATTATCAATCGTCTTTGGGACTCCGACAACGCGGCAGTCGTACCCGATTTTCTGCATGTAGTCGCTAACTCTCATGCAGGTATCCATTGAGTCGTTGCCTCCATTGTAAAAGAAGTAGCGAATGTTGTATTTTTGAAATATCTCATGAATGCGAACGAGGTCGTTCTCGTCACTTATCTTGTACCTGCAAGATCCCAGCTCAGAGGATGGCGTGTTCATTAGCAGTTGGAGTTCATATGCGTCTTCTTGATCAAGGTCATATAGTGTGTCGTTAAGGACTCCCGCAATTCCATGCGCTGCTCCGTATACGTTTGTTATTTCCGGTGCATCGAGCGCTGTTTTTATGACTCCGTATGCACTGGCGTTAATTACGGACGTAGGACCACCTGATTGTCCGAATACACATGCGCCTATGAGCTTTTTTGACATAGTGAACCTCCGGGTTTTTTATCATTTAAATTCTAATCACAGACCTTCATCGGTTAGATGTGAATTCTATCATATTTTATTATAAAAATAAAGAAAATTGTAAATACTCTGTTAAAGTTTGAACATATAGTGTATAATTCAACGTAGAGACAAAAAAGGAGGTATAAATAATGCCAATAGTCACATCAACAGAAATGTTTAAAAAAGCATATGAAGGAAAGTATGCAATCGGAGCGTTTAATGTAAACAACCTAGAGATTATTCAAGGGATAACAGAGGCGGCTGCCGAGCTCCGCGCTCCGCTGATACTCCAGGTTTCATCAGGCGCGAGAAAATATGCCAAGCATATCTATCTCATGAAGCTTGTCGAAGCTGCGATAATCGACACAAACCTACCTATATGTGTTCATCTTGACCACGGAGATGATTTTGAGATATGCAAGTCCTGCATCGATGGTGGGTTCACCTCTGTCATGATCGATGGGTCAAGACACTCATTCGAGGACAATATCGCACTAACAGCAAAAGTCGTAGAGTATGCGCATGAGCGGGGAGTGTCTGTCGAAGGTGAGCTGGGGAAACTGGCTGGTATCGAGGATGATGTCAACGTGTCGGAAGAAGACGCGAGCTTTACCAGACCGGAAGAAGTCGAAGAGTTCGTTTCTCGTACAGGCGTGGACTCTCTTGCAATCGCAATTGGCACGAGCCACGGAGCCTACAAGTTCAAACCGGGTCAAAAGCCGAAACTGAGATTTGATATTCTCGAAGAGGTGTCAAGGAGGCTGCCGGGTTTTCCAATCGTACTGCATGGCGCGTCTTCTGTTGTTACGGAGTATGTAGAAATCATCAATAAGTTTGGCGGCGAGATGCCTGATGCAATTGGCATTCCGGAGGATATGTTACGTCAGGCAGCAAGCATGGCGGTATGTAAGATTAACATTGACTCGGATTTGAGACTCGGAATGACAGCGGGGATTCGGAAGCATATGTTTGAGAATCCTTCAAACTTTGACCCGAGAGGATATCTATCGCCGGGACGAGATAATATAAGAGCAATTGTTAAGCATAAGATTGTCAATGTCCTTGGCTGCGACGGGAAAGCAGACTAAACATGATCGTGTGATATGTTTAGCTGTCGCATGACCTAGTCGGTTAACGTATCATTATCACATTGCTAAATCGGTGTTGGCATCGTTGTCGCTGTACTTAATCGATTTCGACTTCGCTGTCGTTGCCGATTATGCAAATGTATGTCTGGCCTTGACCCAATACAAGCTCGGTACCGTCTAGCAGAGTATATTCAAACTGCGAGTCTAAGTCCTCTCGCGACCATTCGATTTCGATATATTGTCCTCCGCAGAAGAAATACCCTTGACCGCTGCCGGTTGTATCGATTTCACGTCTGCCATAAGCATCGCCGGGAATATACGCAACTCTCGTCCGTAATGATAATACGTTTACGACCGAGAGTTGTGTTGCATCGTTCCCATCGATATAGTAATTGCTATGCTGACTGAGATAGTAGCGGCAATCTTCCTCGTCATAGACGAATGATGTGGATTTGCCGGGGGCAAATCTAACGGTAATACTTGACGCGTCCTCACCATTTTCAGGGGTGCCATCCTCTGTGAAACTGAGGGCGCGTTCGTATCCTTCTTCGTGTTCAAGTCTTAGACCGAGTTGCGGCAACCAATTGTTTATCAGAGTGCCGGATGTGACGGCAGTATGTTCTAAGCTCATTGTTTGCATTCTGGTTTGATCTCTGTAGAAGACATTAGCTTGGTCTCCGCCGTATGTTCCATCAATACGATCAGTGTTGCGGGAACGTAATGCACTATATGCTTGTTCGCTTCCTCCGGCGAAAACGTAGATTGCATCATATCCCTGTGCCAAATCGACAAAATAAAGTCTTGCACTGCGAATGCTGCCGATTATGTCCACATCGGTAACATCCTGATACAGTGCCATCATTCTTGTTATATCACCTTCAACTAGTGTTTCGTAAATAATGTCTGCCTTTGATATTCCGAGCTGCGGCATCGCAGCAGGGTTGTTATTAATCATAATTGCCAGTGGTCTCATGCCTGTCAAATCCGTTTCTGTCGGTAGACCTGTCAATGGGTTGAACGGTCCTTGCGGTTCAGGTTCCGGTTCGGGTTCCGGCTCGGGTTCAGGTTCTGGCGACGGACTGGGTTTCGGTGTCGGCGTTGTTGTTGCAGTTGGTGTTGGTGTCTCTTCCATAATGGCATCATCCGGTTCGTTGTCCGGCAATGGTTGTCTCTGTCCGCATGTTGCGAATGTTATTATCAATACAACTGCAATTATTACAAGCGGTCCGAACCTAATGAGTTGAGGTTTGAACTGTTTAACTTTCGATAGTAGTTTCTTTATCGATTCCATGAAACGCAATTCTCGAGAGGTTCTGACAGGTACTCCTTGTCTGCTTGTTCTAACTCCGAGATATCCTTTCGCTTTCGCTATGAGTAGCAGTATATTGTCTTGTGACTTTTTGATTAATTATTCAGTTTGATGTGGATATTTTACCTGTTTTTATAGATTATGTCAACTATTGTTCTTATGCGCTTGCTGTTCCGGTGCGCTACGTATTTATAGAAACAGGTAAAATCCCGGGAGGTTAATTATATCTCTCCCGGGATACTTCATAAATTTGTTAATGTATAATATGACATTGCGATTATTTGTTATAAAACAATATACCTGCACATATCGGTCCGCAATGGTTCGATATGACACAGCCTGCCTCGCAACAGATAATTTCCTCAAAATCTTTGCATGACTTTACTTTGTCCACAATCTTTGAGATTAATTCATCGGACATGGTTGGAGGGTATGTGACGAATATACGCCTTAGGTCGATATCATCTCTTACGGATAACTTGTCTTCAACGTATTGTAGAATGATTTTGTCGAAACTACCGCGATACTTTTTCCCGACATCCATCTTACCCCCGATGACCTCTATGCATGGGTTTAATTTCAGGATGTTCGCGCCAAGTGCGGCAAGGCCTGAACAGCGACCACCTTTATGGAGATACTTTAATGTACCAATCACGAAACTGGCATCCACTTTTGTGACGAGGTGTTCAAGCTCTTCGACGATCCGTTCCGGGGGCATTCCGCTATTTCCCATAAGCGCTGCATCAAGCACAAGCAGGCCGCTGCCTGTAGAGAGACTTAATGAATCGACGACATAGACGTTTTTAAGGTCTTCTGCGGCGAGTCTTGCATTTTGGTTGCATACTGATATGAAGTTGCTGATGCTGATGTGGATTATGGCATCATAATCACCCAGTAACGATGAAAAGTATTCTTGGTATTCAGAGACGTTTATTGCCGAAGAGCGGGTCATACCGGCACCGCTCTCGACATATTCAAAGATGTCGCTGACAGTGATCTCCAGCCTGTCTTTGTATGGTTTTTCGTCTTTCATGATGTATAGCGGCGTTATACCAATGTCATACTTGCTGACTATGTCGGGTGGTAAGTCGCAAGTGCTGTCGGCAGTGATTTTTATACGCATTTTCGCATCATCCTATATAATTATGTTATAATGATTGCTCCGCAGCGCATGTGCCGTCTCCGATGGCTGATATAACATAATTTGCAACGCAAATTATGTTATATTGTTGCGTTCTCCTCGTAGACGGACACGCATTTACGATAACGCCCCATCGGCTCAAAACGTACCCTGCCGCTTTTTAGAGCAAACAACGTGTCGTCGCTGCCTTTGCCAACGTTGGTGCCCGGGTGTATTTTTGTGCCGCGTTGGCGTACAAGGATGTTACCCGCCAGCACGTACTGGCCGTCAGCGCGTTTCGGTCCCAGGCGTTTGGACTTGCTATCGCGTCCATTTTTTGTGGAACCCATTCCTTTTTTATGTGCCATGTCGCAAACCCCCTATACTGTTATTTTGTCTATCCTGACTTTTGTGTAGGGCTGCCTGTGACCTTGCTTTCTGCGATAGCCCTTTCTCTTGTGCATCTTGAATACGATGATTTTTTTCGATTTGCCGTTTTTGACGACTGTTGCTTCAATGGAGGCGCCTTCAACGTATGGCGATCCTATCTTCGATGTTTCGTCGTCGGTAATTGCCAGAATGTTTCCAAATGAGACGGTATCATCGGCTTCTGATGTGAGCTTTTCGATGAATAATTCGTCTCCTTCTTTGACACGGTATTGCTTTCCTCCGGTTTCAAATATTGCGTGTGTCATGCCAGTTTTTCACCTCTTAGTTCATAGAGTCTCGCTATTGTAGGCGGAAGTTGTCTCTTCGCTTCTGTAACCTAGTCAAAGCGGCCAGAAGATATTATCAATAAAAATGGCTTCTGTCAATAGTTATTTCAATGTCCGACGATTGTTATTTCAATGTCCGACGATTGCCATTGTATCCCATGCTATGACTAGTTCTTCGTTTGTCGGTATGACAAGGACTTTAACTTTTGAATTTTCTCCTGAGATATCAACGAGAACATCGGTTCCTCTGAAAGCGTTCTTCACTCTGTCCACGATGATTCCGAGGCCTTTAAGTGGCTGGCAAATACCCAGGCGTGTGTATGGTGAGTTCTCACCGACGCCTGCTGTAAACACTAGTGCGTCCAATCCGCCCATTATTGCGCTATATGCTCCGATATGTTTAGCGACCTGATAGTTGAAGATATCAAGCGCGAGGGATGCGCGTTCATTGACCGGTGCTCCGGGTATCTTGCTGCCCGTGAGTATCTTTATGCCGGCAGCGGTCTCGACGTCACGGAAATCAAATGATACTCCTGATACGCCATATACTCCTGATTCTTTGTTGAGTATATTCATTGTTTTTACGATTGATAGATCGCCTTCCAAGCCGGAGATGATCTCTATGAGAGCGGGATCAACGCTGCCCGATCGAGTTCCCATCGGTAGTCCTTCGAGCGGTGTGACGCCCATTGTTGTGTCTATGCAGATCCCGTCTTCGATAGCTGCCAATGATGCACCGTTTCCAAGATGGCATGTGATGATTTTTGTTCCTTTTGCCGGGCCGCATAGGTATTCGATTGTTTTTGCGGATACATATCTGTGAGATGTGCCATGGAATCCATAGCGGCGGATGTTGTTCTCTACATAGTATTTATACGGAATCGGGTATACATATGCATATTCCGGTATTGTGTGATGGAATGCTGTGTCAAAGACTGCTACTTGCGGTACTCCGGGAATCGCGGCTTTGCATGCGGTGATGCCCATAAGGTTCGCCGGGGTGTGGAGTGGTGCCAGCGTTATGCAGTCTTCAAGAGCTGACATGACTTCGTCATCGATGAGGACGCTGTTGGAGAATCTCGGTCCGCCGTGTACGATCCGATGTCCAACGGCGTTGATTTCGTTGAGGTTTTTAATAACTCCATACTCTGCGCTTGTCAGTTTTTCGATGACGGCAACTATCGCTTCAGCGTGTGTTGGCAGGGGGATGTCGCTGTCGAAAATGGGTTTGTTGTTCACGGCGGGGGGGGGTTTCCAATGTCCCGCTATTTCAATACAGGCTCGCGCTCCTTTGGTGAGTATTTCTTCTCTGTCCATTCTGTATTACTG
>Ga0099364_10006672_pt1 | contig 16724 bp, 19 predicted proteins | sample TergutTh196P3_FD_73070 | JGI IMG/M metagenome (GOLD analysis project Ga0099364, IMG submission 73070) | Microcerotermes parvus P3 segment gut microbial communities from Pointe-Noire, Republic of the Congo - Th196 P3 | ecosystem: Host-associated > Arthropoda: Insects > Digestive system > Gut ... | reverse complement strand
AATGAGAATGATATTCTGAATTTGGAAACATGGCTTTTCTCAGGCTCTTCCTCGAAGCTAAAGAAAAATGTTTGACCCCATACAGGGCCTTGCCTCCAACGAAGGCAACGTATACCAAAGTTTCCTGACTTATGGGCCCGTCCGACTGCCTAATCTATGATTAAGTAGTCGGGCAATTTTTCCGTCGGTCTTCCCATCCAGCCCAATGCCGGACAGTGACCGTTGTGAATCAATAATTCATATGAATCTATGATTCATTTAGACGGAATCTTCCCAATTACAGTTACGGGATAGCGGGGGATTTTCACCCCTCTTCCTTTGAAATATACATGTATATTATACAGCTTTTCCAGAAACCTGTCAATATTGGCGAAGAAGCTAAACTTTTTCTGGTTTTATTCACACGGAGGCACGGAGAGGGAAGGTTTTTGTTTTAATGAAGTTTTACATGCTTAAGTTGCAGCATAATACCGCAACTTAAGCAAAAAGAGGCGATCCTTAGGCTTTTTTGTATAAATCGCCTGTCTCACCTAAAACAGTCATGGTCAAAACAGTGCCGGTAATTGAATATGTTCCTGAGAGTATAGTTTCTCCATCTAAAGTTATTGTAAAATTGTTGCCGGATGTAGTGATTCTAGCTCCAGAATCTACATTATTTACATAAACATGACCATTTGCCCGGATATCATAAACAAGGTCACCATCATCTTCTGCATTTGCAGATTCTTGTGATGAATACCATTTACCAACCAATCTGCTGTCAAAAGAATCGCCGTCATCATCACAGGCTGCCATTGAAAATCCAATTATCGCAACAATGGCGATAATCCCTAAAACACTAAATGTCTTTTTCATACTTAACTCCTATAAGTAATTATTATATTGATAAAAAATAATATAGTGATTACTGTATTAAGTCAATCGAAATAAGTAAATTCCATATACTATCATCTGCATGGTATCTAATTTCCGTAAAATACTGCGTGATGAACTGGATTATCAGGGTTTGACTGTTAAAGAATTGTCCTTAAAATCTACGATCCCCAAGGGAGCAATTGATAGTTATCTTGGAAAACAGGCATCCATGCCGCCGGCAGATACTGCTGTTCGCATAGCATCGGCTTTAGGGGTAACTGTAGAATATTTGGTAAATGGAGATGTTCATCAGGAAGTGCCCGTACAATTTATATCCAATCCCAAAAAGCGTTCATTATTGCGTATTTTTGATGAATTATTGCCAGAAGACCAAAAATTGACACTGGATTTTGCCAAGCTGTTAAAAAAGAACCGGGAAGAAAAAAGTAGTTTTTCTTAATAGGATATATTTCTCTCAGCGGTACAGCGGGAGAAAATCCTCTGCGCGTTTGTGGCGAGGTTGGTTGATTTTTGCCTTGTTTTACATTAATGTTTATTAGTGAGGGTTTTTAAATATAAAGGCTTTAGTAGATATACAAAAAAAGAAGGAATTATAGATGCTGAATTGCTTGAAGTAGTTAGCCAACTTAATGAAAATCAAGCAGATGTGGATTTAGGCGGTGATGTATATAAGGTTCGATTAGCACGGCCAGGGGAAGGAAAAGCAGGTGGATACAGAATTATTGTATATTTCAAGAATGAATTTAGGACATTTTTTGTTTATGGTTTCTCGAAATCAAGGCAAGATAACATAGACGAAGGAGAATTAAGGGCGTTTAAGATTGATGCCAGAGAAAATTTTGCTTTAACTGAAGCTCAAATAAATGCCTGGATAAAGCGTGGAACTTTGATAGAGGTTCCTATGGAGGATAGAAATGAGATACAAAAGTGACATCTTAGAAGTAATACATCAAAGTGCTGTTGAAAAATATGAAATCGGAGCAATTTCCAAAACTAAAATGCTGGAATATGATGAAATGTGCCTGGAAAAAGAAGACAAAATAAACCAAAATCTTGACTCTGCAAAAAAGCAAGCTGTCGATTATATTGCTGTTTAAACTCCCCTCTGTATTCTGTGCAGGGGTTGACCATTTTCCACATTTCCGCTATAAATAAGCCTACTAGTGTTTTGAAGGATAAAAATATGTACGTAATTGTTGAATTTAAAGGAAAACAATATAAGGCTGAAAAAGGGGCTGTCCTAAAAGTAGACAGGGTTGATGCAGAACCTGGTTCTCCTTTAGATATTGATTCTGTGGTTCTTGTTTCAGGTGATTCTGTAAAGGTTGGTTCACCCTATGTTTCTGGTGTTAAGGTTTCTGCAACAGTGGAAGCTCATGAAAAGGACAAGAAGATCATTGTTTTCAAATATAAGTCAAAGAAGGATTACAGGCGCAAGCAAGGCCATAGGCAGCAATATTCGGTAATAAAGATTAAGGATATTATCGGAGCCTGATGATCAAGGCAGAACTGGTTCTGGACAGGGGCCTTTTGAAATCCTTGAGGATTTCCGGGCATGCCGGAGCTGGACCTAAGGGCATGGACATAGTCTGTGCTGCGGTTTCTGTGCTGGCAAGAACTGCTTATACAAGCCTTTCCAAACAGGAAGGTGTAACAGTAAAGGGCCAGGCCCCGGAGCGGGGTGAGTTTTGGATGGAGGCTGATTATTCAGGCTCGCAAAACATGGAATTTATTTCAGGGGCAGTGACATTCCTTAAGGAAGGTCTTGTTTCAGTATCTGCTGAATACCCTGATTTTTGCAATGTAAGTATAAGTATAGAGGAGAGACAAGAAAATGGCTCGTAAAAAGGGCGGCAGCGGCGCGAAAAACGGCAGGGATTCAAATCCCAAATATTTGGGAGTAAAAGTATCAGGCGGCGGAATCGTAAAGGCTGGTTCAATTTTGGTCAGGCAGCGGGGAACAAAAATCCACCCAGGTCTTAATGTGGGCTGTGGCGGCGATTATACCCTTTATGCAAAGGTTGACGGTACAGTTTCATATACACAGAGCAAAGGCCGGCGCCTTGCCGCAATAATTCCCGCAAGCTCTTAATTAAAGAAATCAGCAAAAGGTAAGCTTAAGGCGAATGGAAAAGTTTGCCGACGAAGCACTAATTGAAGTAAGCTCTGGCAAGGGCGGAAACGGCTGCGCGGCTTTCCGGCGGGAGAAATATGTTCCCCTGGGCGGACCTTCTGGCGGAGACGGCGGCAGGGGCGGAAACGTAGTATTTTGCATACGCCGGAACCTGCGTACATTATCACATTTACGTTATAAACAATCATTCAAAGCAGAAAACGGACACGATGGGGAAGGCAAAGGACGCTTTGGCAAAAACGGCAAGGACGTAATAATCCCCCTGCCGCCGGGCTCTTTGATCAAGGACGAAGAAACCAGAGAAGTTATACGGGATTTTGGCAAAAACACAGAAGATTTTCTTTTTCTAAAAGGCGGTAATGGCGGCTGGGGAAACAGCCGTTTTAAAACATCGGTTAACCAGGCGCCGCGCAAAGCCCTGCCCGGAAAGCCAGGCGAAAAACGCCGTTTAAGGATAGAACTTCAGGTTCTGGCTGATATAGGTCTTGTTGGTTTTCCAAATGCAGGAAAATCCTCGCTGCTGGATTGCATGACAAATGCCAGGCCAAAAATAGCAGCCTACCCTTTTACAACAAAAATTCCCAATCTTGGGGTGCTTACTTACGATGACCTTGATATTGTTATCGCAGACATACCCGGCCTAATTGAAGGAGCTTCTGATGGATTGGGTCTTGGAATACGTTTTTTAAAACATATTTCCCGTACTATTGCTTTGGCCTTTCTTGTTGATTTGGGCGATGCTAATTATAAAGAAGCCTTTGATATTCTTTACAGGGAACTTGAGGCTTTTTCTCCGGACTTAATTGGGAAAAAACGCATAATCATCGGGACAAAAATGGACTTGGATGAGGCCAGCGAAAGACTTGAAGAAATAAAAAAACAGCATCCTAAAGAAAAGGTTCTTGGAATATCGGTTTTTTCCCATCTTGGCATTCCGGAACTTATAAAGGAATTCGCAGGTCTTGTTACAAGCAAAGATGATATGCCGGAACCCCTTCAGCAAGGAGCCTTAAAATGAAGCTGGCAATACTTGGAGGTAGCTTTAACCCTGTCCATCTGGGGCATCTTTTTGTTGCCGGTCTTGCGCTCCAGGACGGCTATGACAGGGTAATCCTTGTGCCGGCATTTAAGTCACCATTCAAAACAAAGGCAGAAGGAGCCTCTGCTTCTGAACGTCTTGCAATGCTAAGCGCCTCGATTGAAGGAGACCCAAAGTTTGGTATAGATAACTGCGAATTACGGCGAGCCGGGGTTTCCTATACCATTGATACAATTGATGACATAATCAAACGTTACAGGCTTAAAGAAAAACCCGGCCTTATTCTAGGTGATGACCTTGCTGATACATTTCATCTATGGCACGAAGCCCCTTCCATAGCTGAAAAAACTGACATTATTATTGCCAGGCGTCTCAAAAAGCCGGACAAAGAAGTACCATTCCCCTATTCTCATCGAAAACTGGAAAACAATATCATGGATATTTCTTCAGAGCTTATCCGCAAGAAAATCAGCCAGGGAGAAAACTGGCAATACCTTGTTCCTCAAGGAGCCAGAAACATTATTGAAAACCAATACCTTTATGGGTATAAACCACAGGATCAAGAGAAAAACATATCAGAACCCAAATACAAAGAAAATATTCAGGAGACAATAGCTCTGCTTGAAAAAACTGCCCGCTTGAGCTTAAGTCCTACGCGTTTTTTACATTCCCGGCAAACAGCACTTATGGCCTTTGACCTTTGCCTGCATTTTGGCCTTGACCCATGGGACGGGTATCTGGCTGGAATAACACACGATCTATGCAAAACAATGAATGATGATGAATTATTGCTGCTGGCAGAGTCAAATGGCTATGAGATAATGCCTATGGAAAAGGACACCCCTTCCCTATTGCATGGTCTGGCTGCCTCGCATAAATTAAAAACACAATATAATATAAAAGATGAAAGCATACTGGAAGCTGTGCGGCATCATGTTATAGGCCCAAATGAAGCAGCAACAAAAGCCGGGCCTTTGGCAAAAATTATCTATATTGCTGATAAAATCGAGGTATCAAGGCATTGGGTAGATTCAGAGCTAAGGGAAAAAGAAGCTTTCTCTGATCTGGATGAAATGTATAATGCAGTGTTAAATTATCAATATGAAAATAGTTAAGACTGATGCAAGCCCTATTTTTCTTATCCTTATAATCCTGCTTCTTGCAGGAGGTATATTCTTTGTTATTTTTGCATTCCGTACAGACCCTATAGAAGAATACCTTTCCGGAGACCAGGTAATAAACACGCTTTTTGTAATTGAAGATCAGGGGAAACCACTTGGTACTTATGTATTAATATATTATCCATCAACAAGGCGTGCGGCAATTTTTGATATACCTGGTTCTTTAGGCTTATTAATCCAGCAGGTTAACAGATATGATCGCATTGACCTTCTGTATGATAGTCAAAGAATCACTCAATTTCAGGCAGCTATTGAAGGACTTTTGGGAATAAGAATAAATTATTCAGTGCTCATGGAACTGGAAAACCTGACAAAAATCACAGATCTTATTGAAGGGGTGGATATCTTTATCCCAATACCCATAGATACTGTTTATATTACAGATGATGAAGAAAAAATCGCTCTCTTTCCTTCTGGTATAAACAGACTGGATGGAGATAAAGCCAGATCCTATATAACTTACCTTTTACCTGATGAAAACATGGAAATGCAGGCATTCAGGCAGCAGCGGTTTTTTCTAGGTTTAATAAAACGACTGGGAGAACAGAATCCAAGCCTTAACAATCGCCAGGTTTCACAATTTTTCCAATCATTAATCAGAACAAATATGGATACAAGAACAAGAACAAGGCTTTTTGATGCTTTTGCCCAGATTGATATTGACAGGATAAATATTCAGTCTGTTGGAGGCTTGCAGCGTGAGGTTTCAGGGCAAATTCTTATATTTCCGCATTGGGAAGGAAATTTAATAAGAGACATAGTAAGGCAGACAATAAACAGCCTTGTCATGCGTACAGAACACAGCATGATTGACAGGGTTTTTACTGTTGAAATACTTAATGGAACGCCGACAACAGGCCTTGCCGGCCGTACAGCGGATCTATTCCGTAGTTTTGGCTATGATGTTATATCCATTGGTAATGCAGACAGAAATGACCATTTACATACTGTTGTTATTGACCGCTCGGGTTATTTGGAAAATGCTGCTGCTTTTGGAGAGATAATCAATTGCCGGAATATCCGGTCAGAATCTCCGTACCCAGATGATATTGATCCGGAAATGGATCTGGACTTACGGAACTTTGAGTACAGGGCGGATTTTGTATTGATTCTTGGAAGGGATTTTGATGAAAGATATGTTACAGGACACTGAGACACAAAAGACTATAGCCATAGAACTTGGAAAATTGCTTACAGATCACAGAGCGGCTGACGTAACAGCAATGGATATGAGGCAGCTTAATTTCTGGACAGACTTTTTTGTTATTGCCACTGTTACAAGCAGCACACATCTCGAAGGCCTTGACCGGCATATAAAGGATTTTGCCGCAGAAAAAGAGCTCCAGATACTACGCCGCTCAAGGATTGATTCTAACGATGAATGGCGCATCATTGATTTGGGAAATATAGTGATTCACCTGATGACTGAAAAAAGCCGCTCCTTTTTTGAGCTGGAACGGCTTTGGAGTTCTGCGGTCAAATTAGATTTGACCGCGTAGTCAAAATTTAAGAAGATGATTTACTCGTCAAAATCGTCGTAATCTATGTCATCTTCATAATCATAGTCATCGTCTTCTTCTTCATAGTCATCATCATCGTCATCAAAATCATCGTCAAAATCATCGTCTTCTTCTTCGTCATCCTCTTCATCATCGTCGTAATCATCATCCATATTGTCAAAATTTTCATCTTCGTCGTCTTCGTCTTCATCATCAAAAAGATGAAGAATATAAGACTCTTCACTTACCGGTAAAAGGGCAAGTTCTTCTTCATTCATCATGTAATGCAGGCTCATAACAATCTCCATAAATTAAACAAGTTTTGGAACTTTAAAAAAACAGAAGTTTTTAGATGTTCCCTTATTTTTTTTATAAGCTTCTCTTGAAACATAAGTTAGAGTTTAAGTATCTGTCAAGCCTTTAATTTGATTTTTATGAACTTTTTTTTTATACTGTTTTTATGAGAGTTTTTGCTCCTGCCAAGATTAATGTGCATCTGGAAGTAAAAGAAAGGCGGCTTGATGGTTTCCATGACCTTGAGAGCCTTTTTGTATGCCTTGATTTCGGAGATGAACTTTATTTTGAATTAAGCGGAAAAAACGGGTTTTGGGACCTTAGTCTGGACAGAACTTCTAACCCAGACATTATCAAAGAGGATTTTCTGGGAGAAAATAACCTGATATCCCGCGCTGTTTGCATTTTTAGGGAAAAAACAGGCTTTGAGCATGGGATAAAATGCGTTTTGAACAAAAAAGTTCCCCTTGGAGCAGGTCTTGGAGGAGGTTCATCCAATGCAGCATCAACACTTTTAGCCTTAAACGAGCTTGCAAGTACAGGATTGTCTGAGAATGAACTTTTGGATATGGCTTTAAGCCTGGGAAGCGATGTGCCTTTTTTTATTAAGGCTGGTATGGAAAAAACTGGAAAAAGCAACGCAGCCTGGGTAAAAGGCCGGGGAGAACATATTTTCCCTTTACTTCTGTCTCCATCATACCCGGTTTTACTTGTCAAGCCTCCTTTTCAAAGCAATACAGCAGAGGCTTTTGCTCTTTTAAGCAAATACCGCAGAAAACAAGCGACTAAAGTTTCAGGCACTATAGTAGCTGCAAAAACCAGAGGATTATCAGAAACATCGGACATGGAAAAAATTTGGGCTTGCAGTCCGGATAAATGGCCATTTTTTAATGATTTTCTGGATGTTTTGCCAAACAAAGAAATTTATCAGGAAATTCTTTTGGAACTAAAAAACAGCGGAGCTCTTTTTACAGGGCTTTCAGGTTCTGGTTCTTGCTGCTTTGGAATATTCAGCGAAGAAAAAATTGCACAAACAGCAGAAACTACAATAAAAAGCAAAAAAATACATAAAAACTTCACTCATTTAACTTTTATTCTTGCAAAATTTACCAGATCAGTATTAAAATAAAGATGGTTGATCCTGTAACAGCATAAGGAGATACGCCATGGAGATTACTGATATTCGAATCCGTAAAGTAAGCGGTGAAGAAAAACTAAAGGCTTATGTAACTGTTACTTTTGATGATTGCTTTGTTGTCCACAATGTAAAAATCATCGAAGGGAAAAGTGGGGTATTTATCGCAATGCCAAGCCGGAAAACTCGAGCAGGAGAATACAAGGACGTAGCGCATCCCATTCATCCTGAATTCAGGGCAGAATTACAGAAAAAAATTCTCGAAAAATATGAGTCAGGAACAGGTCTTGACGATCAAAGCGTAGAGATTTAATCCGCACACTGGCAACTGGCGTAGTAAATTCTCAAGTTTTCTTATCTCAAGTAATTGCTGTAAAAAATAATGGATTATTTCCCCATCCCCTATTCAAATAAGCTGATTTATTGTATAGTTTTTTTGTATTGGGACGTCGGCAAGCGGTAAGCCCCCGGGTTTTGGGTCCGGTATTCATAGGTTCGAATCCTATCGTCCCAAAGGTCTACAGTTTTGAGATTGTGTAGGATTCGAAGGGTTCAGTCCGCCGACCAAGCGGGAGGAAAAGGCGCCATGGAGGGCGCCGAAAGGACTGAACCCCGGCCCGGAGTGAGCAAACAGGATGTTTGCGAATGAAGGGCGAATCCTATCGTCCCAAGTAACCCATTAAAATTAATATAGCAATTGAGGAGAGAGGAGAGTATATGAGTCAGGTAGTATTTAAAGCCCGGAACAGGAGCAGCAATGGATCACCGGAAGCCCGCAGAATGAGGCGCAGCGGCAGAATCCCGGGAGTACTGTACGGCCGCGCAGGAAAAGCGGTTTCCATAGATTTGGATACAAAGGAATTTGTCACTGGTATTAAAACCATTTCAGATACAACCATTGTCAAGGTGGATGTTGAAGGCAAAGCATATGATGCTTTTGTAAAAGATACCCAGAGGAACATTCAAAACAATGAAATTCTGCATGTTGACTTTTACGAAGTAGAAAGCGGAGTCATACTAAGGGCAAAGGTTACAATCCAGCTTAAAGGCCAGCCAATTGGCGTAAGGGAAGGCGGTATTCTTGAAACCCCGCTTCATGAAGTTGAAGTGGAATGTCTGCCAAAAGACCTTCCGGAAAGGATTACTCTTGATATTTCAGGACTTGGAGCCAATCAGTCCATACATGTAAGAGACCTTTCTTTGGGTGCTGGTATCAAAATTCTGTCCAACACTGATCAGGTAATAGCCTTGGTCAAATTCAAAAGAGAAGAAGCTCCTGCTGCAGTTGCAGCTGAAGCAACTGATGCCGCCGCAGCCGCAGCGCCAGAAGCAGCCGCTAAAGACAAAGAGGCAGCAGAAAAGGAAGCAAAGTAAGCTTCCCTGGAGTCTGCATGGTAAAAAATGCTCAAAAACTGCGTTTTTGAAGCTACAGTTCTTGCTGCCCTGGATCATCTGCCTTCTAGAACAATTCTGCTTGCAGCAGTTTCCGGGGGGGCGGATTCCACGGCAATGCTTACAGCTCTTGCCAGCTTACGCAATAATAAAGACTTTGCAAAAAAACATTTTTCAATACATGTCCTCCATGTAGATCATGGGATGAGGCCTGGAAAAGAAAGCCAGGAAGATGCCCTGGCTGTAAAAAAACTATGCAGGGATATTGAAATTCCCTGTTGCATTGCTTCTGTCAAACCTGGCCGCATTGACAGAGCTGCAAGCAAATACAGGCTTGGCCCAGAAGCTAGCGCGCGGCATTTCCGCATGGCTGCCCTAAAACGCGAGGCCAAGCGCATAAAGGCCGGAAAAATACTTATAGCGCATACACACGACGATCTTCTGGAAAATATACTTATAAGGCTCCTTAGGGGTTCAGGTCCTTGCGGCCTTGCTCTTATGCCCAAAGAAAAGGGCAGGTTTTTAAGACCCATACTGGAATTAACACGTCAAGATGTCCTTGATTACCTTAATGAAAAAAACATAACTTTTCGCATTGATTCAACAAACAATGAAATACGATATCTGCGCAACCGCATAAGGCATAAACTTATCCCATGCCTTGATGAATTTTTCCCTTCCTGGTCCAGCTCTTTATACAGGCTTGCAGAAACCCAAACACTGGCAGGGGATTTTATTGGCAAAGAAGCGCAAAAACGCCTGCCCTGGAAACAAGGTCTTGATAAGAGCAGCTTATGGGTCAATACAAAAGATTTTATGCAGGAATCCATGATAATTCAGGAAGAAGCTGTTTTTATTGCATTAAATTTATTGTCGGCCCAACACCGAGTGCTGGCGCAGCAACGAATGCTGCGGCGCCGGAGTTTAAGGCAATTGTTACAGGACTTTAAAGCAGCCAAAACCAAAACAGGCGATTTGGGACCCATAATAATTAAAAAAGACGATAAAAGGGTCAATATAACAAGAAACGTAACCAGTAAAAGCTCGAGTGGTTTTGAATATGGATTCTCATTAATAATTGATAAACCAGGAGAATATATTTATAAAGGAATCAGTATAAAAACAGAATTGCTTACAGAAAGTCAAACTGAAAATCACATAGAAAATGAATCAAGGAATGTATTTTACACCCAGTTTCCTTTAGTATTAAGAAATTGGGCAAAAAAAGATTTTATCATTAATACAGGACAAAAACGCTGTCTTAATGATATATTAGACAGAACAACTTACAAAGCATTTATCACAGCTTTGGACAAGGAAGGAACAGCGGCTTTTATAGGCCTGGCTAAAGGAAAACCCACACTTCTTTGCGCGAGGGATAGTAATAACAATCCATTGGATAGCAATCCATCGGATTGCAGGGTTAAAATCGGGAGCAATAATGTTTAACGAGCAAAATGACAATAAATCCTCAGGCCCGGCTTTGACTGGTTCAAAACCCTCAAGGCTTGCGCTTTTCTTTTTCCTGGCAATGGGAATAATCTTAACAGCTTATATATTCAGGCTTAATGAAGCTCCGCAAATATTGGCAATTCCCTATTCGGAATTTTCAAGGTCTCTTGAAGCAAATGAAATTATTGAAGTAACAATACACGGCAACAGCATTATCGAAGGAACGCGGCTTTATAACAGCACAAGGCAGCAATTTCGTACATTGATTCCGTACCAGGATCCTCTATTGCTTCAAACCATGCTGGATAAGGGTATAAGCATTACAGGCGCGCCTGCCCAGTCTGGTCCCATGGCTTTTATTACACAAATGCTGCCCTGGATAGTAAATATAGGGTTTATATGGATTTTATTTATCGTGCTCAGGAATATGCAGCAAACAGGAGCCAGAAACTTTCAATTTGGAAAAAGCCGCGCCAAACGCTATGAGGACCAGGGCAAAAAAATAACTTTTGCTGATGTTGCAGGTCAGGTAGATGCCAAGTATGAACTTGAAGAGGTTGTTTCTTTTCTTAAAGACCCCAAAAAGTTTACAAAAATGGGCGCACGCATACCCAAAGGCGTACTCCTAGTTGGCATGCCCGGAACAGGCAAAACCCTCATGGCCAGGGCTGTTGCAGGTGAAGCAGGGGTTGCCTATTTCCATATGTCCGGTTCTGATTTTGTGGAGATGTTTGTAGGCGTTGGAGCCAGCCGTGTACGCGATCTTTTTGACCAGGGCAAGAAAAACGCTCCCTGCATACTTTTTATTGATGAGCTTGACGCAGTAGGACGCACACGCGGGGCAGGTTATGGCGGAGGCCATGATGAAAGGGAACAAACCCTTAATCAGCTCCTTGTTGAAATGGATGGCTTTGATTCCAAAGACGGGGTCATAATCCTTGCTGCAACAAACCGCCCGGATGTACTTGACCCAGCGCTTTTAAGGCCAGGCCGTTTTGACCGCCAGGTTATGATAGCCATGCCAGATATCAAGGAGAGGGAAGCCATACTGGAAATTCATTCAAAAAAAATCCCTCTTGATGAAAATGCAGACCTTGTACGCATAGCCCGCGCAACACCGGGAATGAGTGGCGCTGATATTGCAAACCTTGTAAATGAAGCAGCACTTTATGCTGCAAGAAAAGATAAAACAAAAGTTGAAATGATAGATTTTGAGGAAGCAAGGGATAAGGTGCTTATGGGGGTAGCCCGTAAAACCCTTGTTGTCTCTGACAAGGAAAGGCGCATGACAGCTTTCCATGAGGCTGGACATGCTCTGCTTCATTATTATCTTGAAAACGCTGACCCTCTGCATAAGGTTACCATTGTTCCGCATGGCCGGGCATTGGGAATGGCCCTGTCCCTTCCGGAACAAGACAGCTATTGCAAGACAAAGGGCTGGATAAATGACAGGATTGCCATAATGTATGGAGGTTTTACTGCGGAAAAAGCTTTTTTCAATGAAACATCAACAGGGATCAAGCAGGATATAGAGCAGGCAACAGAATTGGCAAGGCGCATGGTCTGTGAATGGGGCATGGCTGATGAACTTGGGCCTGTAAGTTACGGCCAGGAGGAAGAACCTATCTTCCTTGGAAAGGAAATCGCGCGGCGCAAGGATTATTCAGAAAACACAGCAGAAAAAATTGACAGAGCAATAAGGGAAATCCTCGATACAGGTAGAAAAAAGGCAGAAGAAATAATCCGTGTTCAAAAGAAAAAACTGGAAAAACTTGCAGAAGCCCTGCTTGCTCGGGAAACCCTTGTAGATGATGAAGTCCGCTCTCTTTTGGATTTCCCGCCAAATGCCGCAGTATCGGAGTCCTAGTATGAATAATCGGATATATATTCAGAAGAAAACCTGGACAAGATCCAAGCTGTTTTTTTCTTTATTCTTCATTTTTCATTTATCATTTTTCATTTATAATTTACACCCCCAGGCCCATGATATAGAACGCGGAGATTCATCTGCCGCAGCATTATATGTCCAGTGGGCAGAAAATGCTATTGAAGAAGGCCGTTGGGAGCAGGCTCTTGTTGTACTTGAAAGAGGACAGGATTATGCAAATGTGTCTTCGGATTTGTCCTATATGCTTGCCATAACCAGAATCCATCTGGAAAAACCCCGCGGAGAGATCATAAGCGCCCTTAGACAGGCTTTGGCAACAAACCGCTGGAATAAGTATATTCCGGAACAGGCTCAGCTCCTTGAGGCAGAGCAGCTCATTGCAGTAAAGTCCTATCAGGAAGCATTAAATATACTGGCAAACATAAACCCAGGCCCAGAAACTTCAAGGCTAAGGATGCTTGCGCTTAGATTCAGCCAGCGCAACAATGATTTTTTAAGATTCACACTTGAAACATTAAACCGCTTTCCAAGGGCAACTGAGCCAATAAAAATATTTCTGGATTATTTAAAAGTCGAAGAAACAAGGGGTAATCTACCAAGCCAGACGGAAATACAAATCCTTGATCTTATTATGAATAGGCTCCCTGTATTAATCGAAGATGATGCTGATCTGGCCTGGATAACAGCGCCATTTATGCGTGATACGCGGGAAGCAGCCCGGCTTGTATCAGCTTATAGGGCAGAAGCAATTTCCAGAGCAGTACAGCCAGTTCCAGCTTCAATTCCAGTGGCATTAAATCTGGGAGTAATCCCAGACCATACTGCACTTGAAGAGCTATTCAGCATTGAAAACATGGAAAACGGCCTTGACATAGGTTTATTGGATGATGTCTGGGATTTACTAAGAAACGAAGGCGCAAGAGATTTATTTAGAGCTTATCTGGGGAATTATACAGGCATTATTACAATGGACACCAATTATGACGGAATCCCGGAAGCTCGCGCAGAATACCAAAACAGCATGCTAATAAGCTATAGTTTTAATGAAAATCAGGACAGGCTGCCGGAATTGATAATACACTTCAGGGCCGGGATTCCGCATTATGCAGAAATAGCCCAGCCCGGTATTTTGCTGCTCTGGGAAAGATATCCGTCTGTCGCGTTTGCTGAACTTGACGGGGAACGTTTTATTCCAAGACCTTTGGATTTTCACTTTGCTCCCATACAATTTCGAAACCTGACAAGCCGCCCGGTTTTAGATCAGGACACAGACAATATTGGAATTCTGTTCCCGGAAAGAGCAATGACAGCAGCACTTACAAGGCGTGTTCTTGTTGCAAATGCATATATGGTTGAACGCCCCAGCAGAGAGTTCGAAGGGGCAATTGAAGTAATTGAGCTGAATCAGAGCATACCTATAAGCGCGAGAGAATACATTGACGGCCGCTTAATATCAGAAACAGATTTTTTAAGAGGCAGGCCTATATCGCAAAGGGTTGATCTTGATTTAGACGGCCGCCTTGAAACTTATAGGCGTTTCAGGCGTTTTCCTCTTACAGAGGACAATGTTCTTCCACCGCCTGACATACTGCTGGATTATTTAAGGGATTTTGAATATGCTGAAAGCGACTGGCTGGGAGATGGAACCCTTGAAATTCAATATTTTTAGCGAATGAGGAATGAGAAGTGAGGAATATAAAGAATAAATTTTTCATTAAAATGATTTTTCCATTTTCTCTTTTCTCATTTTTTCTTTTCTCATTTATATCCTGCGACACACAGGCTGCGGCAGAAAGGCGCTTAATCCCGCCAAGGTCCATAACAGAAGTCAGGCTTAGTGATATTTCAAATTTTGTTTCAGAAGATCCGGCAATGGCCTTACACCTTATTGAAGTTTTTTACATCATTTACGGCCCTGATACTGTTTATCCTGACAGCCAAAATCCGGAGATCCGTGAACAGCTTATTCACTTAAGGGAAGAAGCTGTCCGCAATATGGTTAATATGCAGCTCCAAGCCATTGCAGAAAGACGCTTTACAGACGCAGCCTCACTTGCGCGATCTTTATCCGCCATAGGAGTTTTTGTAGAGAATTCAGGAGATGAACCTGAGATAACCCTGGAGTATGCAAAAGATCAATTGGGCAGAAATGACCTTATGGCTTTTCTGGCTGCTTCCCAGGCTCATGAACTAAAACCTTTAGAATATAATGATGCATTTTTATTTCTGGAAAAAGCAGTGGAGCTAAGGCAAAGAAGAACAGCAGCTTATTTTTTAGATATAGCTGATGAAGCAAGAAGAAGATTACCTGCAGCAGCTTCCGCAGCAATTATCCCAAATGAATATCGTGAATTTGCAAATGGCAGAGACTCTGCCTCTGAGATGATAAGAGGTGTTGCAACTGTTCTGGTGGATCGCGGAGTTCGTATTGAAAGAGGCCGCGCATTCCCTGAACGTGTCGGCGGCTCAGCATTTTTCATTGATTCTACAGGCCTTGCAATTACCAATTATCATGTTATTTCAAGTGAGGTAGACCCTACCTACCTTGGTTATTCCCGTTTATTTATACGCATGGGTGATGCAGCAAGCCCGCAAATTCCTGCAAGGGTTATAGGCTGGGACAAAACCCTTGACCTTGCCTTAATCAAGGCAGAGATTACACCAGAATATGTTTTTTCTGTAACAGACTGGGCTATTCCCAGAATAGGTGAATCAGTCCTGGCAATTGGTTCTCCTGTGGGGCTTGAGAGAACAGTTACCCAGGGAATAGTTTCCGCATTAGGCAGGCGTTTAATACTTCCCATAGGAGATATTATTCAGATAGATGCTGCGGTAAACAGCGGTAATTCCGGCGGTCCTTTGCTGGATGCCTCAGGCCGGCTTGTAGGCGTTGTTTTTGCCGGCATTGACAGATTCCAGGGCCTTAACTTTGCAATACCAGCAGAACGCCTCAAAGCAGCCCTGCCGGCAATGATTGCAGGCGGCAAGGCAGATCGGCCCTGGCTTGGCCTGAATCTAGTTGAAACATTAGTTGGCACAGAAATTATATACATAGCTCCTTTTACACCAGCTTCTGAACAGCGTATTGGAGAAAACTGGTTTATAAAGTCCATAAACGGTAAAGAAGTCAGTGCAGCTCAGGGAATGGTAATTGCAGCTTACCAGGATATACTTTTCCCATTAAAGCCAGGCGAGCTTATAAACGTGGAGTTGATTGACCAGGACGGTACTGTTATCAATAGGTTGATTCGCATGGATACAAGGCCGGAAGTCCCGCTGGCACTTGCTGCAAGAAGAGATACTAGAGAGCGAATTGCAGCAGCTTTATACGGCATGGTACTTGCTCCTGCACCATCGGGCAATTCTTTTTCACCTACCTTTCTTGTAAACAGGGTAATACGCGGCTCCATAGCTCACGAAGCAGGACTATCTGAAAATGATCCGGTTATTATAAGAGGTTTTAGGGTTTTCGAAAACGACGGGTTTGCTGTACTGGATATCAATGTAAGGCAGCGCCGCATGGGTTTTATGGAGACAAATATGTCGCTTCCAGCCTTGCTGGACTCACCTGATACACTGTAAACTTAATTATAATGAATCAGCCTGACTCAATCAAAATCAGTAATATACGTAATTTTTGCATAATCGCACACATAGATCATGGGAAATCCACGCTTGCTGACAGATTAATTCAAAAAGGTCAGCTTGTAGATGACAGGAATTTTCAAAATCAAATCCTTGACAATATGGATATAGAACGTGAAAGAGGTATTACAATAAAAAGCCAGGCTGTAAGAATTCCATATACACACAATGGTGAATAATATGAACTTA
>Ga0099364_10006671_pt1 | contig 16727 bp, 15 predicted proteins | sample TergutTh196P3_FD_73070 | JGI IMG/M metagenome (GOLD analysis project Ga0099364, IMG submission 73070) | Microcerotermes parvus P3 segment gut microbial communities from Pointe-Noire, Republic of the Congo - Th196 P3 | ecosystem: Host-associated > Arthropoda: Insects > Digestive system > Gut ... | reverse complement strand
AATCGCCGCGCAGCAAAGATAAGTGGCGGCGGCAATACGGTCGGGTATGACGCTGTATTGCGTGCTTCTCAGCTTTTCAACGCCTTTTATGTACACGGTCCCGTTTTCCCCGATTGTGATTTTTGCACCCGCCGCGTTTAGGAATCCCGCTAAATCTTGAATCTCAGGCTCCCTTGCCGCGTTGTGGATCACAGTGTCGCCCTCGGCAGTACAGGCCGCCAGCATGATGTTTTCAGTCGCGCCCACGCTCGGGAACGGCATGGAGATTACAGCCCCGCGAAGCTTGCCGTTTACCCTGCAATCGAGGTATCCGTGGTCTTCGGTGATTTCGACCCTAAGCTTTTGCAGCGATGAAAGGTGCATATCAATCGGCCTCGGCCCCAGCTCGCACCCGCCCGGCAGCGATACCCGCGCCCTGCCGCACCGCGCTATAATCGCGCCTAGAAACACCACGGATGAACGCATTTCCCGCATCAGATTGTCCGGTATCTCAAAGTTTTGCACGTTCCCGGTTTTTGTCGTCACGCTGCCGCCGCTGTACTGTACCTTGCAGCCTAAATGTCCCAGTATATTACACGCTGCCGTCACATCTGTAAGCGCCGGGCAATTATGTATCGTGCATTCATCCATCAAAAGTGTACCCGCTAAAACCGGAAGCACGGCGTTTTTCGCGCCGTGAAGTTTTATCTCGCCATGTAAACGGGCGCCCCCCTCAATGTAATACCTCGCCATCACGCACACCCTTTCACCGTGCTTGGCGGGAAAACAAAAGGCGGCATAGCCGCTCTTATGCTTCATTCAACCCCGCAAAACAGTCTATGCAAAAGGTATGAAAGTGGTGCCAGACACCGGATTGTAATGACGAACCCAAATATCGCGGCGGCGTCAGGGTATGATGCTGATCTCACCCGCGTTTAACGCGCCGGCTTGCCCGTCCGCGCGTTTAACAAGCAGGCGTCCCGTATCGTCAACGCCAGTTACTTCGGCTTCGTATCCTCCGCTTTTCCCTTCCACCTTGACCGTTTTGCCGATGATGAAAAGCCGTTTTGTATACTCATCGAGGATTTCCTGTTTTTTGCCGTCCTTGATAAAGCCTGCGTATACTTGTTCAAATTGGTTTAATATCCCGGCTGCCAGCCTGTTGCGGATACCCTTTACGCCTGAGGCTTGATAAATCGACGTCGCAATATTTTTGATTTCAGGCGGGACGTCCCCCGTGTTAACCCCGATACCGACAATCGCGTAATCAACGCACTGCATTTCGGCGTTCACGCCCGCCTCGGTTAAAATGCCGCACAGCTTTTTGCCGCCACAGTAGATATCGTTTACCCATTTGACTTCAGCCTTGACGCCGCAAACGCCGTTTACAGCGCGGCAAACCGCGACGGCGGCGCAGATGGTGAGGAAAGCGGTATCAGAAAGCGGTATCTGCGGTTTTAACAGGCAGCTTATATAAACGCCGCTTCCCCCGGGGGAGTAAAACATCCGGCCCTGCCTTCCCCTCCCGCCGGTCTGCTCATCGGCGATAACGGCGTGACCGTCCGGAAGCGAAGAGGTATCCTTTCGTTTCAGATAAGTATTCGTTGAATCCACCGATTTTAGAAGCTCCATGCTCCTGCCCAGCTTTTCGGTTTTAAGTCCGTCGCCAATTGCTTTTAAATCAAGGCCGTCGCTTTCATGGTTCAGCCTGTACCCGCTGCTTTGCGCGGATTCAATCTCATGGCCTTTCTCCCTGAGCGCGGCGATTGTCTTCCAGACCGCTGTACGGCTTACTTTAAGCTGCCTTGCAATCTCGCCGCCTGTCACAATCTTGCCGCGGTTTTGCTCAAGCAAAGCAAGCACCTGTTCACAAAGCATCTGATTGCTCCCCTATTTCTTTTGGCCGAATTTGTTTTCCGTGCCGTTTAACAGCCGCTTGATGTTGCTTCTGTGCATGTACAGTACAATCACCATATACACAACTGCAAATACAATGTCAAAGATGGACGTGCGGCCCCTTAGATAGTCTGTCAGCCATGTGATTATGGGGTACGCAACCGCTCCGAGAACGGAGCCTATCGATACAATTTTAGTGATAAACATCACAGGAATGAAGACAGCCGCGATAATCAGGCACACGAGCGGGTTGATTACAAAAATAATCCCGAGCGTCGTCATGACGCCCTTGCCGCCGCGAAAGCCGAAATAAATCGGGCGGATATGCCCAAGCAGCACAAAAATCCCCGCGATGTAGCCCGGGTCTATCATATCGCCGGGCCCGAAATAGCGAAACAAAAGCCTTGCCAGCGCAATCGCCAGTATCGCCTTTGAGAAATCCCCTATCGCTGTGATCGCAGCGGGGACTTTGCCGTAAGTGCGAAGGATGTTCGTCATACCCGCGTTCCCGCTGCCCTTCGCGCGGATATCCTCCCGCGCCACAACCTTTGATACAATGATGGCGAAATTGACGCTGCCTATCAGGTAGGAAACCGCCGCAATGCAAATAATGGCGATGATCATATTCATAGCTTATGCTCCTTTTTACGCTCCCTTTGTGTCCCCGCGCTCGCGTATGACAAGCCGTACCGGCGTCCCCGCAAGCCCGAAGGATTCCCGTATCTGGTTTTCGATGTACCTTTGGTATGAAAAATGGAACAAATCCGCCCGGTTGCAGAAGCAGACGAAGGTGGGCGGCTTTGTTGACGCCTGCGTCATGTAGTAAATCTTGAGCCGCTTGCCCTTGTCGGTGGGCGGCTGCACCCGCGCCGTCGCATACGCCAATAAATCATTGAGCGCGCCGGTCGTGATGCGCATGGCGTTTTGCGACGCCACGGAATTGATCATCTCATAAAGCTTGTTTACCCTTTGCCCCGTCTTCGCGGAGATAAAGAGAAACGGCACGTAACTCATGAACGAGAAATCATGCTCGAGTTTTTTTGTATATTCCTGCATGGTCTTCGTCTCTTTTTCCACGGCGTCCCACTTGTTTACGGCGATGATGGAGCCCTTTCCCTGCTCATGGGCATACCCCGCGATCTTCGAGTCCTGTTCCGTAAAGCCCACCGCCGCGTCGATCATGATCACGCAGACGTCTGCGTGGTCCACGGCCATATACGCGCGCAAAACGCTGTACCGCTCGATGTTCTCCTCAACCTTTGATTTCCGCCGGATTCCCGCGGTGTCCACAAACACATACTTGCCGTATCCGTTTTCTATCACGGTATCCGTGGCGTCGCGGGTAGTCCCGGGGGCGTCGGAGACGATCGCGCGTTCTTCCCCGGAAAGCGTGTTGATAAGCGACGACTTTCCGGCGTTCGGCTTGCCGATTACCGCCACCCTGATATAGTCATCGCCGTATTCACCGGCTTTATCAAAATTAAGGTGCAGGAACACCTCGTCGAGCAAATCGCCGGTGCCATGGCCGTGCGCCGCCGAAACCGCGACCGGATCGCCTAACCCGAGGTTGTAAAACTCGTAGAACTCAGGCGGCGGCTCCCCTACCCTGTCGCATTTGTTTACGCAAAGGATCACCGGATTTCCCGATTTCAAAAGCATCGCGGCGACGTCCTTGTCAGTCGCGGTGACGCCTGATTTTAAATCAACCACAAGGATTACAGCGTCGGCCGAGTCGATTGCCACCTGCGCCTGCCTGCGCATTTGACCGAGCATCGGCGTATCGGCGCGCGGCTCGATGCCGCCGGTGTCGATTAGCATTACCTCTTTATTAAGCCATTCGCACGGAGCGTAGATGCGGTCGCGCGTAACGCCGGGCGTGTCCTCCACGATGGAGATGCGCCGTCCCGCAAGCTTATTGAACAACGTGGATTTGCCCACGTTCGGACGCCCCACGATTGCTACAACCGGTTTTGACACGCTAACATCCACCTCCAATCATCATGTTCAAAAGCTCGTACCCGTCGTTTTTGACAGCGCACAGCTTTACCTGAAGCTTATCCTCCGCCCCGGATATGCTCACGCCGTCAAGAAACAGGTCACCCCCGTGCCGCAGCATCGCGGACGGTATCAGCACCGTGCCCGACACGTTTTGCGCTTTTAGCTCCCCGATTAAATCGGCGCCCGTCACAAGCCCCGCCACGGTTACGTTCTCGCCGAAGAACCTGTTTTGAACCGCTATAACGGTGACCCTTAGGCCTCTGAACCGTTTTTCGGCGTCGTTTGCCATTTTTTCGATAAACGGCTTTGCTAAAACCCCCGTGGCGATTGTGAGCTCACGGTTTATCTCGCGCGGAGCCTCGTCCTTCAGCGCTTCGTAAAACTCCCGCTCCAAAAGTTTAAGCATCCCGACGCCATTCTCAAGCTGGTCGAAATCGCCGTAGCTTTCATATTCCGGCATGTCAAGCCCCGCCAAAATATAAAACTCATCCGAGGGGTAACAGATACGGCTCTTATGCTTTTTGAGGTTTTCCTCCGCGAACATTCCGGAAATTGCGATGACCGCGCGGCTTTCCTCTTTCGTGTATGGCCGAAGCGCGAAAAGCCCGTCCCTGTATTTCGTGAGCCCCGCCGGCACGAGCGCGATGCTTCTAAGGCCCGGCGCAAGCTCCGACAGCTCCTCAAGGCTTCGCGCAAGCTCTTCGCCGTCATTGATACCGGGGCACAGTACAAGCTGCGCGTTTACGCTTATCCCGGCGTCTGTCAGCTTTTTGATAAAACGAAGCGACTTTCCCGCGTTTTTGTTGTTCATCATCATAACGCGCAAATCAGGGTTCATTGTGTGCACCGAAATATTAACGGGGCTGGTTTTCATTGATATGATGCGGTCAATGTCTTCATCACAGAGGTTGGTAAGCGTGATGTAGTTTCCGAACAAAAACCCAAGACGGCTGTCGTCGTCCTTAAAATAAAGGGAATCGCGCATACCTTCAGGCATTTGGTCGATGAAGCAGAATATGCATTTATTTTTGCAAAAGCGCTCGGAATCCATCAGGTATGTCTCGAATTCGAGGCCGATGTCCTCATATTCCCGCTTTGTGATGCGTATATCGCGCGTTTTACCCCCGGACTTGACCGTAACCTCAAGCTCGCGCTCGGTTAAGTAAAACCGGTAATCGAGCACGTCTTTTATCGCGTGCCCGTTGATTTTAAGCAGCGTATCGCACGGGGAAATCCCGGCTTTCCCCGCAAGTGAGCGCCGTGCTACATTTTTAACCTTTACAGCCATTATTCCTCTTAACAAAATAAGGGTGGGAAACTTTCCACCCTTACCCGTGTTTACTTAGCTTTTACGCTTCCGCTTCCATGTTGATTACTTGCCTGCCGTTGTAGTATCCGCAATTTTTGCAAACCCTGTGCGGGGTTTTAAAATCGCCGCACTGCGTGCATTTCGACAATGCGGGCATGGAAAGCTTCCATACGTTCGAGCGCCTTTTATTTTTGCGCGCTTTTGATAATTTTCTCTTTGGTACTGCCATTTATGGCACCTCCTTTACAGGCTCCAGCCATTATTGTCCCTGAATAAATTCCCGCAGGACTTTAAATCTTGCGTCTTTTATCGTGTGGTCGCAGGCGCAATCCCCGCCGTTTAAATTTTTGCCGCATTTCGGGCAAAGGCCGCGGCATTTTTCATTGCAAAGCAAAACCTTGCTAAACTTAAGCAGGATGTCGGAAACCACAAGCTCGTCCAAATCAAGCTCGCCGCCGGGAGCCGGGATAAATCCGTCGGAGGGGCCGTCGTCTTTCGCGTCAACAAGCACCGTATGCGAAAACTTATCCTCGATTTCATTGATCACATCGGATAAACAGCGCGAACAAGTCCCGTGCATCTTAAACCTCGACGTGTATGAAACCGTGTAAATTCCCGAGCGGCAGGTAACGCGTCCGGTGACTAAGACCGGCTCCGGAAACGGAAGCTCACCCCACAGCCGCACCGCCGACAAGTTAAGGCTGTGCGTGAAATCAAGCGATTCCTCAGCCTTGGTAGAGCCGCTGCCGAGATGTTTTAAATTCAGCAGCATATATGTTGCTCCCCTAACCAAACTGATTTAGAATCTGTTCCCATAGAGCGAAATCGTTGGATTTGCGAGAGATTTTTTCTCAGATTGAAGAGAAAAACCGCCGCTTTTGCTGACGCAAGGCAAGGATTTTCGACAAAGAGATGCGGAAAAATCTCCGCCAATACGGCGGTTGAGCCTATGGAACAGGTTCTTAAAGCGTACCCAAATATTATAAGCAGTCACAGGCGTTTTGTCAAGGCTTTGCTACAAATATTAAAAGCCAAATAATTATCTTTAGAATTGTTACATTTACTTTGCCGTCCGGCTTGAAAAAATTCCAAAAATAGGGTAAACTAGAGTTACATAAAATTGAAGGGGTATGTGAAATGTCATTAAAACTAAACAGCAGCTTCCTTGATGGGTTTATCCGCCCTCATGAATACGATGGTATAGCGCCGGCCGTTTTGGCGGCGCATGAAACGCTTCTTAACAAAACGGGGCCGGGCCGCGATTTTCTTGGATGGGTGGATTTGCCCGAAAGCTATGACAAGAAGGAATTCGCCCGGGTAAAGGACGCCGCAAAGCGCATCCGGGAAAGCTGCAACGCGCTTGTCGTAATCGGAATCGGCGGCAGTTACTTAGGCGGCCGCGCGGCCATCGATTTTATTAAGTCGCCGCTTTACAACCAGCTTCAGAAGGATACCCCCGACATATATTTCGTCGGCAATACCATCAGCCCCGACGCGCTTTTGGAAGTGATCGACCTGTTAAATGGCAAGGACATATGCGTAAACGTAATCTCGAAATCCGGTACGACAACCGAGCCTGCTTTGGCGTTTCGCGTTTTCAGGACGATGCTTGAGGAAAAATACGGCAAGGACGGCGCTAAATCGCGTATCTTCTGCACAACCGACAAAGTCCGCGGCACTCTCAAGGAGCTCGCGGACGCCGAGGGCTACGAGACCTTTGTCATTCCCGACGACGTTGGCGGACGGTTTTCAGTCCTCACTCCCGTTGGGCTTCTGCCAATCGCCGTTGCAGACTGCGACATCGACGCCATCATGAAAGGCGCAAGAGAAGCAAGAGCCGCATACGCAGTGCCCGATATAAATAAAAACGATTGCCTTTTATACGCCGCGGTCAGGAACATCATGTATCAAAAGGGCAAGTCTATCGAGATTTTAGTCGCATACGACCCCGCGTTCGCTATGATGGCGGAGTGGTACAAGCAGCTATTCGGCGAAAGCGAGGGCAAGGATCATAAAGGGCTGTACCCCGCTTCTATGATATTCTCGACAGACCTGCATTCGCTTGGCCAGTTTGTACAGGACGGCACAAGGACGATGTTTGAAACCGTCGTCAACATCAAGAAACCGAAACGCGACATATTTTTAAATCCCGACCCTGAAAATTTCGACGGGCTTAACTTCCTGTCAGGGCAAAACATGTCCGTGGTAAACCAAAAAGCGTTTGAGGGAACGGTTCTTGCCCATGTCGAGGGGGGCGTTCCGAATGTGATACTGGAGATTCCCGGGCTTTCTGAATACGAATTCGGTTGGCTTGTCTATTTCTTTGAAAAGGCTGTCGCGGTTTCAGGATATATGCTTGGCGTAAACCCGTTTGACCAGCCGGGAGTCGAAGACTACAAGAAGAACATGTTCGCGCTTTTAGGCAAGCCCGGGTTTGAGGAGCAGAAAGCGAAGCTCGAGGCAAAGCTTGGATAATCATCCGTTCACAAGGTTTTTAACTTTTTAAGCGGAGCAATCACGCCTGTGGCGTTAAATAAAACCGGAAAGGGAGTAGATTGTTATGGTTAAGTTAATTGTAGGAAGTAAAGGCTTCGGAAAAACAAAAATTCTCATCGACCTCGTAAAGAAGGCAGCCGAGGTTTCAAAAGGTAATGTCATTTGCATTGAGCGCGGCGACGCGCTGAAGTTTGGGTTGAGCCACCATATCCGGCTGATTGACATCCAGGAATACAGAATCAGCGGGGCCGACGGCTACTACAGCTTTATCGCCGGGCTTTTAGCCGGGGATTATGATATTACCGATATTTTTGGCGACGCTACGTTTAAGATTCTTTGCGGCAAGGATTCAAAGGATTTTGACGCGCTCGCACAGTTTATTGATAAAATCGACGCGCTTACAAAAAACGGCCCGGACGTCACGTTCACCGTTTCCTGCGAGCCCGGCGACTTGCCGGAAGGTATGCAGAAATATATCGTGAAATAATATACGCAAAAGAGGCCGGCTGCAACACGCCGGCCTCTTTTGCGCAATTAGAACCCGTCTTCAATACTCAAAGCACTATCTCAGCGGCGATTTTTCCGCATTACAACGTTTAAATATGTCCGCTTGCGTACTCTTTCCTTGTCAACTGTCAACTGTCTTCACACCCACCCGCGCAGCTTTATAGCGTCAGCCACACGGTTGATAGCGATGATGTAAGCCGCGTCGCGCATGTAAAGCTTTTCGGCATGGGCCAGCGCGTACACGGATTCAAACGCGTTTACCATCTTGCTTTCAAGCCTTTCGAGCACCTCCGTTTTCTCCCAGAAATAGTTCATGTTGCACTGCACCTGCTCAAAGTAGCTGCACACAACGCCGCCTGCGTTCGCGAGAAAATCGGGGAGCATCACGATACCGCGCTCTTTTATCAGCGGGTCGCAGTCCGGGGTGACAGGGCCGTTCGCCGCTTCGGCGATGATTTTAACGTTCCTTGAGATAACCGGGAAGTTCGCGGGGGTAATCTGGTTCTCAAGGGCTGCGGGAATCAGGATATCAACGTCCTGCTTGAGCCAGTCGTCGCCCGGCAGCCTCTCGTAGCCCAGCTTTTCCGCCTTTTCCTTGTCGATGCTGCCAAACTTGTCTTTAATCCCTGAAAGCTCTTCAGCGTCTATTCCTCCCGCTTTTTTGTATGTATAGGACGTTTGGTCCCCCGCATCCCAGCACGAAACCGCTATAACTTTGCCGCCAAGGTACGTATACAGCTTCGCCGCATATTCAGCCACGTTTCCGAACCCCTGGATACTGGCGGTTGTCTTTCTCGGGTCGATATTCATTTTGCCGAGAAGCCCGCGCAGGACATAAACCACGCCGTAGCCTGTGGCCTCCGTTCTGCCGAGGGAGCCTCCCGCGCCGACCGGCTTGCCGGTGATAAAGCCCGGGGATTTTTCACGCGCGATGGTTTCGTATTCATCGAGCATCCAGATCATATGCTGGCTGGTTGTCATCACGTCGGGCGCCGGCACGTCCTCAAGCGGGCCTACAACGTCAAACGAGCGCCTTACGTACCCGCGGCAGATTCTTTCCTGTTCCGTCAGCGAAAGCGTCCTCGGGTCGCATATGACGCCGCCTTTACCACCGCCCAGCGGGATGTCGGCGACTGCGCATTTCCACGTCATCCACATGGCGAGCGCGCGCACCGTGTCAGCCGTTTCATGCGGGTGGAAGCGGATACCGCCCTTGCCCGGGCCCCTTGCGTTGTTATGCAAAACGCGAAACGCCTTGAAAACCCGCGTGGTGCCGTCGTCCATCCTGACCGGTATCGTAAAATGCAGCTCTCTTTGCGCCTCCCGCAGCAAATCCCTCGTCCCTTTGGGAAGCTTTAGCTTTTCGGCTACCCCGTCAAATTGAGTCTGCGCGTTTTCGTATGGATTATACGAATCTTTCGGCATTTAAAATATCCCCCTTCTGTATTCCAGGGCCTGTGTTCACAGGCCCTAACATAACTATTATATAGAATTGCCATTTGTAAATCAATAGGCATGGTGCTATAATTAATGGAATGAAAAAAGCAAAACGCCGAAAGGTCTGAGGGGTATGGGGTATAACAAAGACGTCCGCGAGATTTTCTATCATCAGGACGTCAAAAATAATAAGATGGTGGCGGGGTTTTCGTACCTTGTATTTTTCCTGCCGTTCCTTTTAAGGCCGCACTCAGCCTTTTGCCGCTTTCACGCGAACCAGGCGCTTGTACTTTGGATTTGTATCGCCGCAAATATTGCGCTTCGGATGTTCCTTATCTTTTTTCCGGTATTTGGCAGGGTTTTATTTTATATCATCGGCATTTTCCTGCTGTTTCTGATCGCGTTCGGAATGATCTCCGCCTTTAGCGGAAAAGCTAAAAAAATTCCGGTGATCGGCGGTATCAGATTATTGCCCTAGTGCCGTGACCAGGGCCTGTTCACATAAAAATCCGACCATTCCATTTATATGAACAGACCCTAATTTTCATCAATCTGTTGCTTTTTTTCTGATAATAATATATAATTAGACAAATAATTAAATAATAATTATATCAGTAAAGACATAAATAGGGGAGGACATCTGTTGTGAAAGTTAAAGCTTTTGCAACCGGTCTATTCATTGTTGTTTTTATTCTCAATTTTCAAGCTTGGGGCAGAACGTATACCGACGACATGAACGAGTTTGATATGAACCGCATAAAGCAGTACTCGGGGTTTATACCTTACCGGTATTCGCTTGCCAGCGGCATACCCGACAGAACGGTGTTCCAGTTTGAAAATACCTCAAACCCGTCTGCGTGGGCAATGTACCGCGTAAACGACGCAACGCGGGTAAGCGTTGCTATTTATTCTAAGGTTCCATTAGGGACGTTTTACTCGCCATACTTGCAGGGCGAGCCCGGGGAATATGCTATGGGCATTCACGATGGCAACTTAACCTCTCTTGTTGCACCTGCAATGAAGCAGGCGCTTTTTTCAAGAATTACAAACGCGGCCTATATAAACGAAGGCGGAGTCTTAAAACAGCTTTATAACAACTCTCCCGCGCAAATGTACCTGTTCAGGCCCGCACCCGGCCCCGCGGGGGATTTGATTGGCTTCGGCGTAAATATATATCACTCGCAAAACGGCGTAAACTTTACAAGGGTGCAGCCGGTTCTTACAGATGTGTCTTTTGTTGAAAGCTACGCGTTATCTTATGAAGAATATACGGCGGCGGTGCCGTCGTCGGCGCTTTACATAAAGGTTGAGCTCAATGACATTTCGGCTGTGCCGGTGGAGGGCAATGATTTTATTTCCAACCCGTTTCCAAAAATAAGGACCAGCCAGGAAATCTGCCCGTTTATGTCGCTTGCCTCCGTTACAATTTACGGCGTGGATCTGACGCTCGGCGAACAGGAGCCGCTTGAATTGGAGCCGCACGACCCCGTTTACAATAATGGAGACGACTGGTTTTATTATTTTATCGAAAGGCTTTTCGGCCGCGAGGAGCCGGCATCCTACAGGGCGTCAGCCGTCACGGCTGCGCCTCCCGAACAGCCCGGGCTTGAGGAAATCAGCCCGCAGGAGACTCCGGAAAACGAGCCTGCCCCGAAGTTTTCCGGGACAATCACGCAGCCGCAGCCTTCGGGCAGGACACAGCCAGGCGGCGCCCGGCGCGAGCCTGAACAGGAAACGGCTCCTGACGCCTTAGAGATCATCCCGCAGCCAATGAACAGCGATATTTTTGAAATCCCGCGTGAGCCCGTTCAGGAAAACGGGTTTTCAAGGGTAATGACAGGGTATATCGCGGCAGTGACGGGCGCGATTGTCTTAATCAGCGTGATGCCGAAAAAACAAGGATAAGGTGAACCTTTTGCAAGCTTTGTATCTTGTCGCGACGCCTATCGGAAATTTGGGCGACATGTCGCAAAGGGCCATAGATACGCTTTGCGGCGTGGATTTTATAGCCGCCGAGGACACGCGCGTCAGCGCAAAGCTTTTAAACCATTATCATATCAAGAAGCCGGTTTTAAGCTATCATGAACACAACGCGCAGGGACGCGGCGAAGAAATCGTGAGCCGTATCCTTATGGGCGAAAGTTGTGCCGTCGTCACGGACGCCGGCACGCCGTGCATCTCAGACCCCGGCGAAGAATTGGTAAAGCTCTGCGCTAAAAATAAAATCCCGGTTATCGTCATACCGGGGCCGAACGCCGCGATCTCAGCGCTTGCGGCTTCAGGGCTGCCCTCCGGAAGATTTTCCTTCGAGGGCTTTTTAAGTGTGAAAAAGACAAGCCGCATCGCGCGTTTAAACGAAATCAGGGACGACGCCAGAACCCTTGTTTTTTACGAAGCCCCGCACAAGCTTTTGCGCACCCTTTGCGACATGCGCGAGGTTTTAGGCGACAGGCGCGTCTCGCTTGCGCGGGAGCTGACAAAAATCCACGAGGAAATCATCCGCACCACCTTATCGGAAGCCGCCGCTTATTACGAAGAAAACACGCCCCGCGGCGAATTTGTGATTGTCGTGGAGGGCAAAAAGCCGGAGGATAAACCGCGCATATCTTTCCTGGAAGCTGTGAAAATGATGGAAAGCCTGATTGAAAACGGCGAAAAGCCGGCGGCGGCGGCAAGGCTGGCCGCACGCGAAACAGGATATAAAAAAAACGAGCTGTATAACCGGCGCCACATTACGGGCACAAAGTCAGATTCAGAAAACAAAATATAATATGCCGCAATAAAATGCCAATATTTTTGCACTATATATCATGTAGCGGTATTGCCGCCCGGAGTAATATGTTTGCATTTTTATCTTTTAAGCTTTTGTTCACAATGAAGTCAAATATTTATTGTAATATGTTTTTGTTATCAGTTTTTTTAGCTGTTATGGCAATCGCGCCAGTATCCGTGCTCAAATCCGCGTAAGCTATATTTTTGACATTTTTGAAATGAAATCACTATTTTTTCTTAATTTTATGTTGCAATTTAACCAAATTTGCTGTAGAATAGTAGCTGGTGAAGTTGCGGCTTTTCGCGCCAACTTAAAATTACGGAATGAATGGAGATAAAAGGGAATGTCAAACAGGTTGTTTCAAGGCATAGTGCATCAAATGAGGGATTCTGTAGACCGCATAATTGGTGTTATTGACGATACATCTACGGTCATTTCATCGAGTAACCTCACAAGAATCGGGGAGACATTTGAATATATCACGCTTGGCTCAAACGAATCTTCAGATATTTTCGTAAGGGATAACTATACGTTCAAACCCTTCGGCAGCAAAATGAAGCCCGAGTACGCCGTTTTTGTAGAGGGAGCCGACGAGCTTGCCGCGAAATTCTGCAACATACTTGCGATTTCGTTTTCAAGCATCAAGCAGTACTACGACGAAAAATATGACCGCAGCAATTTTATCAAGAACGTCATCCTCGACAATATCCTGCCCGGCGATATCTATGTGAAAGCGCGGGAGCTCCACTTTAATACAGACGTGTCGCGCGCGGTTTTGCTGATACGCATCGTTTCGTCAACGGACATCTCGGCTTTTGACGTCATACAGAACCTGTTCCCCGACAAGCAGAAGGATTTCGTCTTTAACATCAGCGAAAGCGACATCGTGCTTGTAAAAGAAATAAAATCCGATATTGACCCGAGAGACCTTGAAAAACTTGCGCGTTCCATCGTCGATACGCTTGGCAGCGAGTTTTACACGAAAGTCGTCATCGGCATCGGAACCTCAGTCGTAGGCGTAAAGGATCTTGCGCGCTCGTTTAAGGAATCCCAGGTCTCGCTTGAAGTCGGCAAGGTTTTCGATACCGATAAATCTATCGTCAGCTACGACAACTTAGGCATCGCAAGGCTTATATACCAGCTTCCGACAACGCTGTGCGAAATGTTCCTGCGCGAGGTGTTCAAAAAAGGCTCAATCGAAAGCTTAGACCAGGAAACGCTGTTTACAATCCAGAAATTTTTTGAAAACAACCTAAACGTATCCGAAACGTCAAGAAAGCTGTTCGTACACCGCAATACCTTAGTATACCGCCTTGAAAAAATCAGGAAGCTCACAGGGCTTGATTTGCGCGAATTCGACCATGCCATCATATTTAAGGTCGCTTTGATGGTGAAGAAATACCTGACTTCCAACCCGGTGAAGTTCTAAACCTTCGCCGGAGAAACGGAGAAATCATGTCTTTAATCGATTTTTCAAACGTGTCCAAAAAATATAAAAACGGGACCCATGCCCTTAAAAACGTAAGCCTTAAGATTGAAAAGGGCGAATTTGTCTTTATCGTCGGCTCTTCCGGCGCCGGTAAGTCAACGCTTATAAAGACGATGCTGCGCGAGGAGGTTCCAACCTCCGGCACCGTGTTTGTTAACGGAATGAACCTTTGCCGCATGAAGCGCAGGCATATCCCGAAGTTTCGGCGCTCGCTCGGCGTGGTGTTCCAGGATTTCAGGCTGATACCGAACATGACCGTGTACGACAACGTGGCGTTCGCGCTTCGCGTTACGAACGTCGTCGGCAAGGAAATCCGCACGCGCGTGCCTTATGTTCTGAAGCTTCTCGGCATCGCGTCGAAGGCGAGGAGTATGCCCGACCAGATTTCCGGCGGTGAGCAGCAGCGCGTAGCGCTTGCCCGCGCGCTTGTGAACAACCCGACAATCATCATAGCGGACGAGCCTACCGGCAACATCGACCCGGAATTAAGCTTTGAAATCGTCGACCTTTTATCTGAGATAAACGCGCAATGCGGCACCACAATCGTGATGGTAACGCATGCGCATGAGCTTGTCTCTTATTTTAACAAGCGCGTCGTGACCATAGAAGACGGCGTTATCCTGTCGGATACATCCCAGAGCGAAGGCAAGGAGCTGTTTACCGGTTCCGATTTGATGGAGGATTACAGCCGCAACCTCGACAGCAAGGAAAAAGCGCGCGATTATTCCGAGCGCGAATACACGGCAAGGCCGGGCATTGTAGCCGACGATTACGGATTTGACGCCGGCGTCGCCGATGACGGCGACGATTATTCAGGCTCCTTCGACACCGCGCGGACAGTAGATTTCTCCATCCGGACGGCTGAGGAATTGATTTCAAGCTATGAAAAAAGCCGCCCCGCGTATGAATTCCCCGCAAAGAATGAAAAGGTCGCTCTCAGGAGAAAGGCATAGCCGATGAGGTTACATAATTTATTTTACCTTTTTAAGGAAGGTACGAAAAATATATTTTCAAACAAGCTCATGAGTTTCGCTTGTATCGGCGTACTCGTGGCTTGTCTTTTGTTAATCGGCAGCGCGGTCATATTTACGCTCAACGTCAACAACATTGTGGGCGTTGTCGTCGCACAGAACGAATTCATCGTATTTTTGGACGACAACATGACTGAAGACGACATCGGCATCTTTGACGTAGCGCTTGATTCCATCCCGAATATCGCGTCTAAAACGTTCGTCTCAAGCGCGGACGCCTTGGAGCAGGAAAAAGAAAACTTAGGGGACGAGGCTTATATCCTCGAAGGAATCGACGCCTCCACATTCCCGAACAAATATGTGCTTAGGGTAAGCGATTTATCCCTGTTCGACGACACGGTTTCGCAGGTGGGCTCATTAAACGGCGCGATGCTTGTAAACTCCAAGAACGACGTCGTCGATATGCTGGTCGGCATTAAAACCGCCGTGCAGTACGCGGGCGCAGGGATCGTGCTGATACTGGTCGTGGTTTCCATCGTTATCATCACGAACACGATCAAGCTCACGGTGTTTTCGCGCCGCAAAGAAATCAATATCATGAAGTACGTCGGCGCAACCGACAGCTTTATAAGAATGCCGTTTCTCGTCGAGGGCATGATGATTGGCCTGATCTCGGCGTCGATTGCCTTTTTGGTGCTGGGCGCGGGATATACATATTTTGTGGAGTACCTTTCTCAAAATTACGGCAGCCAGTTGGGCGTGGTATTTGAAAACACGGTCCGGTTCATGGATATCAGCCTTTACATGTTTGTGGGCTTCGCGGTTCTCGGCGTCTTTATCGGCGTTGTGGGCAGCGGCGTATTCGTTAGAAAGCACCTTAAAGTTTAGGGAGGTTTCGGTCTTGACTAAAAAAACCTTTTTGTCGCTGGTTTTATGTATAGCGGTTTTGCTCGCGGGTTCGGTGCAGCCGTTTTACGGCTATGCCTACGAGGCCGACTCCGCCACTTACGGCGACGACGAATACTACGAAGATGATTACATGGACGACTACGACGACGGCAGTTACGACGACGATGACGGTGACGATGATGACGATGATGACGAGCCGGAGCCGCCGCCGCAAAGTTCCACGGAAAGCAAGTATCAAAACCAGATTGACAATATCAGCAGCCAATTATCACAGCTTCAAAAAGAAGAGGAAAAGCTAAAAGAAAATATAGCGGGCGCAAAATCCGAGCTTGAAAAGGCGCAGGCCGAAAAGGCGCAGATTGACCGTCAGGTGAACCTCACGCAGGAGCAGATTGCGCTTTTATTCGAGCGCATCAACTATCTGGAGCAGGACATTGAGGACAAGATGCAAAGCATCGCTCAAAAGCAACAGGAAATCGAAAGCAAGCAGCAGGAAATCGATGATAATTTTGAGCTTTTGTGCAAGCGTCTCCGCGCCATGTACATGCAGGACACCACCTCGTCGCTGGGGCTTATTCTGGGCTCCGACAGCTTTTCTGATTTTTTGGCGCGCACCGAGCATATCAGGCGGATTGCCGACCATGACCGCAGCCTGATGGCGGCCCTCACGGAGCAGCGCATCGATCTGGAAAATGAAAAGCTGTCTTATGAACACGAAAAAATGGCGATGGAGCAAGTGAAATTATCGGTGGAGGCAGACCGGCACGAAACCGAGCAGAAAAAGCAACATCTCGGCGTCCAGCAGGAAAAAGCGCAGCTCCAGATTCAGGACATCAAATCGATGGAAGAAGCGTTCCTTGCGGATCTTGAGAAAAACAAGAAAATCCAGGACGCGGCGCAGGCCGAGCTTGACCGCATATTCCGCGAGATTGAATGGAGCAAAAACGCCTACGCCGGCGGCGT
>Ga0099364_10006670_pt1 | contig 16728 bp, 8 predicted proteins | sample TergutTh196P3_FD_73070 | JGI IMG/M metagenome (GOLD analysis project Ga0099364, IMG submission 73070) | Microcerotermes parvus P3 segment gut microbial communities from Pointe-Noire, Republic of the Congo - Th196 P3 | ecosystem: Host-associated > Arthropoda: Insects > Digestive system > Gut ... | reverse complement strand
CGCACTATTTTTCGTAACAAACTCGTTTTGGAACAGTATTATTTCCAGCGGAGCGGTTCAGGAACGGCGATGCCTGCGAAGCCCTTGTTCAAGCCGGAGACCGTCGGCGATGCCAAGTTCGCCGCCGCCGCACTTATCGGAACGGAAAATCCCGATGACTTCAAAGCGGAAACCGACGACCGCTTGCGTTTGCGTCTCGATATGTTCCTCAAGGCCGCTGCAATAAGCGTACATCAAAAAGCCGCCGACGCGGCGGAAGGATTGTTAACGGATGCCGAAGTCGATCAAATCAAACGTCGTCTCGGTGCATCTGCCGGAGAAGGCTGGCAGGAAACGCTGCTCGGTATCTATTTCGAAGACATTTTCAGGCCGCAAACACTCAAGGCCGTCGACGAAAAGGGTATCGATGCCGTGTTTGGAATCGAACAGTACAAACAATTCGGTGTTGATGCGACCCAACTCGAAACGATGCGAAAGCAGTACGAGCAATACGTCAAAAACTTGCGTAAAGCCGAGGACGCCGCAAAGGAAGACACAACATCGACGGAAGAGAAAATCGCCTGGATTCTCGATTACGTCGAGCGCAGCCTTTTAACCGGCGAAGGCGCAAACCTTCTAACCGCCGCTGGCGTGGACATGACACGGGGGATCGCTTATTTGCGCAACCAAAACCGCGAGAACGACCTTGCCCGACTGGAAGCCGCCATCGAAAAAGCCGGAAAGGAAGATCTCCGTATCTTCCTGTCAATGGCAATCAGCACCATTAGGCAGAATCGCGACAGTATGCTTTATGGCATCTATTTTTCGCCTGGCGGCGACATTGATGATGCGTTATCGTCGGAGGAACGTTTTGCCGAACTGAAAAAATGGCTGCTCAAGGCGAGGGACGGATTTGTGCGACAAAAAGGCAAACCGTCATCGGCAACCGGTGGAGCACATCTGCTCAATACGCTGACACCGCAGTCGCTTGCGTACTTTATCAACGCCGACATTCAGCAAGACCTTGCATTATTGCGCAAAAATCTCAGCGACGAGGCAAAGACCGTTTTCAATGAAGCCGCGGCGGGTCCGCGCCGTGTTGTGCGAGTCGTCGGCGGTGTACCGATCGTCGGCGGACAGATGGGCAACGTGCCGGAGTCCGCCAGGAAGATTACGCTTAGCGACGACGACATCAGCGCACTGTACGAATTCGAGAAGCGGATTTATCGTAACATCGATCTGTACTTTGAAATTTGCCGCGATGTGGACCGTCTCCAACCGCCGCCGCGCCGTCAACCTCCGAAGCGCGGGGCCTTGTCGTCGCCGGTGTTACAAAATATCGATTTCCTCCTCAGCGAAAGCGGACCGCGAAATCTCGAATACGTAACACAGCAGTTTTTTAACGTACAGGGAAAAAGTCCGCTGTTCGACGCGGGAATCGGCGCACCGACGGTACAGGTATTAGCGCAACTCGACGGTCTCGTGAAAAGTGATCCGGCAAGAAAAGACGATACCGAACTCAAAACCTTCCAAAGCCGATTCGAGGAATATCTGTCCGAAAAAGCGAATTCCGGTGACGAATTTCTCCGCAGAACCATCGGCGACTACGCCGCCAATAAGACAATTGCCGACGCACTGCAATCCAATGACGTGAAAAAGATTCGTGAAATGGTCGCCGAACAAGTCGAATCCGCACGAAAAGCCGATGTCGAACCGCCGGAAAATTTCGAGATTCTCCTCGCCGTTTTCGATTGTTGGGACGGAAAGTACGAAAAATCAATGGAAGCACTGGACGCTCTCAAAACGACTTCGGCGGCGGAAATCAAAACGAAGGAACTCTTGATTATCACGCTCTTTCAACAGCAACCGAACAGCAGTGCCGCTTCGAAACTCACGCAGCGTACCGATCAGGCACTCGATACGCTGCTCGGCTTGCAACTGACCGACAGGGATTTGGTGAAACTTCAACATGTTCTTCGTGTTTGCGGACGACACAGCGATGCCGATGCCGTTCAGGAAAAACTGTACGCAACGGCAAGCGATTTAAGTACGCAATATAATCTTCTCAATCAGTTACAAAATGACGCGGAGGCCGGCAGGAACGACCGGGCGGTGGAATTTGCGTTGCGCGTTTTCCGAAACCCTGCCGTTTCAGGGCCGAACGCCCAGCGGCGCGATAATGATATTGCGACTCATGCCCGGCGTTCTGCGCTGGAAATTCTCAAGCGGGCGGAAAAACTGGACGAGATCGTCGGGCAACTCGAAACGCAGTACGAGAGTTCGCCGGACTCCATTGATCTGATGACGCTGCTTGCCGACGTGTATTTTCGTGCGGATCGCAAGGACGACGCAAAGAAGATTGCCGACAAACTGGCGGCGACGATTCCCGACGATGCCGACCGGCAGGCCGCGTTCGCCAATCTGCTCACACAAATCGGGATGACCGCCGAAGCCGCTGAGTGGAACGCCAGGGCTTTGGCAGCGAAACCGGAAATTCTGTTCAATAATTTTTGGGAACACGAACAAAAATACCGCGAGGCGAAGAAAACCGGCGAACTTATCGAAATTCTCAAGAAAATGAAGCCGGAAATCCTGTCACAGCATTTCAACAATTTTTCGTACAGAATGTCCGAATGGATGCGCGAAGAGCAAACGAAAACGCAGGCAAAGGAACTTCTCGACGTTCTCTGGAATCTCGAAGGCGTTGCCGGAGCACAGCGGCGGCAAATGCGGATGAATCTTGTACGAAATATGTCCAGCGGAAGCAACGCCGAATTGTATCCTTATCTGCGTGAAGCAATTATCGATGTCGCCTCGCCGCCGCCGAAAGACGAACAAAGTTCGACTCTTCCAATGCTCAATTACGGCGGTGCCGACAACCCGTTTTATGTCAACAGTTGGGGAAGCGATAAATTCTATTATCCCGCCGATACCTTGATCGAATCGGCAATTACGGCAAACAAACTCGGCGATCTCGAAAAGGAAGTCAAGGAAATTGTTGCGCAAAATGCCGAGTCCGTCAAGGATGCCAAACCGTTGCCGGATTGGTACGTTTATGCCAAACTCCTCGAAGCAGTGATTGAGTTACGAAAAAACAATCACGATGCCGCCTTTGCGGTTTTCAAGGAACTCCACGAAGATGATAGAGCGGCTGCAACATGGGTGGCCAGTGCCACGGTTCTCGGTCAGGAAATCGGCAGGATCGATAAGCCTGAAGCCGTGAAACTCGCCATCGAAATGTGGGAAAAAGCGATTGAAAGTCAAAACACCCAAGGATCGGACATTGGCGAGCAATTCATAATGCCGCGACTTCTTGTACTTTATCTCAAGTCCGACGATCCTGAAAAGGGACGCGAAAAAGCGGTCGAATCGCTGACCACGACGATGAACCGCCTCAAAATGTTCGGCAGTCAGGATAACATCCAAATCGGTAACAGATATTATTATAAGTATTCAGTGCTTGAATCTGCATGGACGATGTTCGATGCCTTGACGAATAACGGTTACGCATTGGACGCTCTGCTGATTTACCGTGAACACTGCGACAGTCAAACATGGTTAACCGAACTGCGCCAGAGCCGGAACTTCGAGTATTATGAGCAACAACTTCAAACACGAATCGATTCGATCTTCGACAAACTCGACATTGACGATTTTGTAACGAATATCGATTCGCTGCTTCCGGTTAAGCGTAGTGACGAAAATTCGCCGGTTCTCGTCGAACTCGGCATCGTTTGCAAGGGAGCATCACCGGATGCGGACGAAAACGAACGGCTCGTCGTTTCCATGCTTCAAGACGCGCTGGCGGTCATTGCGTCCGAAAATCCGGTGAAGTACGCCGAACTCGATCAACAGGTTCAGCAATTGCGTAACGAAAATCCGAAGAATCCGAGCGTTCTCATTGCCGACGCCTTTTTCCGTTTTGCCGCCGCCGATGCCGATGCCAAGCGGGATGCCGTAACCCGCCTTGCCGAAAGGATTAAGGAAGACGACGGAGAAAAGTTTTCCGAATTTTCTGAACAGGTTCTTCTCGGTTGTTGGATCGCCGCACGGGAAGGATACGTTCAACAGTTGCCGAATCTCGATGCGGTGCTGGAATCATTGGCGGCGTTTTCCAGTCGATACATTGCTCAGCGGACGGAGGCGGACAAGGCTGCCGCACGTTATCGTCCGCGCAATCCGCGAGCGGTCAATCCGATTGATTCGCTCCAATCGGATTATCGCACGTTTTTGCCGGAATCCGTTGCGGAAAAACTGACCAATGCCGTTGCCGCCGTTTCACTGCGAAGCGTGCTGCTTCAGGACAATGGTCGTCCCATTGCGGATTTGCGTTCCCGTTATTATTCGATCCGCGATCAGTTCGTCAACGCCGTCAAGTCGGGCAAACGCAACGAGGTGATGGAAATCTTCCGCAATTACTATCACGGAAATCCGGCAACCGGTTACGACGAAGCGTATCTGATGCTGTTCATCTTCGATGCCGTAATCGATGCCTTGCCAAAAGATGAGGATGATTCCGGCTTCCCCGACTCGTTCGACTTACTCTATGAGATTGTGTTTGCGGACGAAAAATCGAACTACAATTTCCTCTTTGTTTATGACGACCTCGGCGGACGCAACGGGACTTTTCGTACACCGTGGATTCCATTTGCCGATTGGATGGCTGCGGAAATAGACCCCAGCGTTTTGGCATTGCTAATGGAGTTCCCGGAGGAAATGCTTGGGGAACTAGGAACCGAAGGCGCGGCCCAGTATGACGTAGTCAGGCGAATTTTCGCACTGAAATTGAAGGAGTGGGAGCGATTCAAGTCGATTCCGGTTGAGAATCCGACGTATGCGTTGATTTCCGTTTCGCCGATTCTCGACGACGACGAGGCGTGCAAACAAGTTGATGCCGATGCGTTGATCGATCAAGCGTTACCGAAACATGCCGAAGGAAAGAAGTTTTCGCGTTTTGCCCATCACGTCATTGAACGGCGGATTCATTCGGTGCTTGATTCCGGCGATTTGGCAATGGCCGTCCGCTGGGCAACGATTTATCGCACGATAACGCAATCGAACGGTGTGCCGAACGGCTTCCGCTTTATTTTGGACGAACGCCTCGAAAAAGCCGCCATGCAGACCGACGATCTCGAAACGGCCGTTTCCGTGCTGAAATACTTTTCGGACGAAAACGCCGACTCATTTCGTTACAGGAATCTTGATCCGCTCGTCAAACATCTCGAAGACAAGAACGCACCCTTTGGCGATCTCGATGTTACGAAAATCCAGCGCAATGTGCGGCGGGAGAAAAACGTCGAAGCTGGTAAGCCGACCGTCGAAAAGCCGAACGCTTTTCCCGCTCTGCCGACGGGAACCATTGTGTACGAAAACGATTTTGAAACGGAAACCGGCAAACATTGGTCCGTCGACCGCCGCGACGTAACGCCGCACGGTTTAAGGACTTATCTCGGCGAGTTTTTCAACGACGACGTGGAATTCAAACTCGACGGATTACCGGAACATCAATTCGTGCGAGTCCGATTCGATCTTTTTATGTTGATGGGACTCGACGGCCTTGTCGGCGTACCGCGTGGCTTCGGCGAAGACGTTTGGACGATGACGGAAGGCGGCAACCGGCGGCTCATTGCCTCGACCTTTTCGAATTTCAATCGTGATCCGAACGCACAGAAGCAGAATTATCCTGACGATTTTCCGCAGGAATTCGGCCGCAAGCCCGATTGGAACGCGGATTTTGAGAACGATAATCTTTGGGGCAATCAGTTGCGTCCGGGTTATTCGTGGGGGCGGACCGGTGCCGTGGAGGAGAACAATTTCGGTATCGAAAAGAGTGCGGTCTATGCGATTGATCTTGTGTTTCCGCACGATAAGTCGGAACTCGTGTTGAAGTTCACGTCGCGTTTCCGTGACGGCACCTACGAGGTCGGCAAGTTACGGCTCTGCGAAGGGGAGTGTTGGGGTCTTGACAATTTCCGTATCGAAATTTTGGACGGTCCGTTGGTTCTTTCAGACGAGGAGTTCGAGGCATGTTGGAATGCTCTGCTTGCGGAGGAACCGATTTCGGCGAACGCCGCCCGTTCTCGTTTGACTGCCGCAGGCGATGCCGCTGTTGCGTTTTTTGAAACGAAAATCGGCGATCGTGCGCGGGAGTTTGCGAGGCCAGCGAGCATTCCGGGCTTCCGTATGATGCGTGTTCTCGATATTATCGATACGGATAAGGCACGGGAATTGAGGAAGAAGGTTTTTAATTGAATTGGTCAACATTATTTTCATTTTATGCATACCACACTTTCCGAAATTTTTGGGTTCCGTTCGTTCCGTCCGCATCAGGAGGAGATCGTCCACGCGATTCTCGATAACCGTGACGTTTTTGCCGTGATGCCGACCGGCGGCGGGAAGTCGCTGTGCTATCAACTGCCCGCCGCAATGAAAAAAGGCGTCTGCGTTGTCGTCAGTCCGCTCATCTCCCTGATGAAAGACCAGGTCGATGCCGCCAATGCCACGGGACTCCGTGCCGGAACGCTCAACAGTATGACGCCGCAAGTTGAACGTAACGAAGTCGGGGCTGCCATCCGACGCGGCGAACTCGATTTGCTCTACGTTTCGCCGGAAAGATTCAATACCGATCTGTTTATCGAGAGATTAAAAACAATCGAACTGGCGTTCTTCGCCATCGACGAGGCGCATTGCATTTCGGAATGGGGACACGATTTTCGTCCCGATTATTTGGCTCTGTCCCGAATCGTACCGGAGTTTCCGAACGTTCCCGTAGCGGCGTTCACGGCAACCGCCACGCCGCAGGTCGCACAGGACATCGTTCAGCGACTCGGCTTACGTTCGCCGCACATCACAAGGGCATCGTTCAATCGGGCGAACCTGTTCTATGCCGTTCAACCGAAAACCAGTATCGATCTCCAGATTTACGAATTCCTCCAAGACCGCAAGGGCGAATCGGGCATCATCTACCGAACGACGCGGAAGAATGTCGAAGCAACCGCCGAGTATCTGCAACGGCAAGGCTTGAACGCCAAGCCGTACCACGCCGGAATGTCGGACCAAGACCGGGTTGCCGTTCAGGAAGCGTTCCGCCGCGATGAGTGTCCGGTTATCGTTGCAACAATCGCCTTCGGAATGGGCATCGACAAGTCGAACGTCCGGTTCGTCGTTCACGGTGACTTGCCGAAGAACATTGAAGGATATTATCAGGAAACGGGCCGCGCAGGCCGCGACGGCGAACCGGCACGATGTTTATTGTTCTTTGGCCGAGGGGATATTGTTACGCTAAGATACTTCATCAAGCAGATTGAAGACGCACAGGCCAAGGAAGTTGCGCAAACGCAACTCGATCAGATGATTCGGTACGCGGAATACGACGGTTGTCGCCGTGCCGAATTGCTGGCGTATTTCGGTGAGCAGTTTCCCACTTCGAACTGCAACGGCTGCGACGTTTGTTGCGGCGACGTGGAACGGACCGACGCAACCATTGAGGCGCAGAAAGCATTGTCCGCGATGCACCGAACCGGTGGACGTTTTGGAGCGACGCACATTGCGGACATTTTGGTCGGAGCGAACACGGAAAAGATTCGGGAGCGCAAGCACGATCAACTTCCGACCTACGGCGTCGGCAAGGAACACGACAAGGCGTATTGGCGGCGTTTGATCGACGCCCTGCTCGCTCAGGGTTTGGCAAGCGTTGACGATCCGCAGTACCCAACGCCGAAAGTTACGGAAGAAGGCTGGAAGATTCTCCGCAAGCAACGAGACTTTCAAATGATCCGCTCGGCGCCGTCGAAAAAGTCGAAGGCGAAAGCGACTGGCGGGACCGTTGAAAAATACTCCGAGGAACTGTTCGAGCGGCTACGGAACGTTCGCACGGATTTGGCAAGGGCAGAGAACGTTCCGCCTTACGTTGTTTTTTCAGACCTGGCGCTGCACGAAATGTCCGCTTATTTTCCGACGACACCGGGCCAACTCCTCCAGATCAGCGGCGTCGGCAATCACAAACTCGAAGCCTACGGCACGCCGTTTTTGGATACAATTTGTGGTTACGTAATGGGGCATCCCGACGAATACGCTGCCCGACTGACGTTACCGACTCAGGAGGAACGAGACGAGTTGTGGCAACAAGAATACTCATCGAAATCGCTGAATACCGAACGGGAAACGCTCCGAATGCTCACGGCGGGCTTGACGCTGGAGCAAATCAGCGAATTGCGCAACATCAAACGCAGCACGGTGCTTGGACATATTGACGTTCTGCTGGAGGCTGGTTTCGAGGTTCCGCTCAAGCCGGACATTTCGCCGGAACGGATGGAACAAATCGCCGAGTGGTTCCGCCGGGCGAATTCATGGAATCTGGCACCAGCCGTTGAAGTGTCCGCCGGTCAACTCGATTACGATGAGGCCCGACTGGCGCGGATCGTGCTGAAACAACGGCAAAAGGCGGAGGAATCGTCCCCTCCACCGAACAATACCGCTGGTCGTCAATAACCTGACATTTCCATGGCCGCTTCATCCTGCCGTTTGCCCCCGGATAAAAGAACGTTGATTGCCTGTCGACGGGAACAATCCGGCCGGTGATGACGGGAGCTGAAACCACAATTTTAGGTTTAGTCAGATGGTCGTCGAATTCGACTTAAAATGTCCTCGGGCGCATTTTGCCTTGGATGCGTCCCGGCAGACCTTGAATCCGCAGGAATCCCGTCGCATCAGTTTGATTGTACGCACCTCCGCCTTCCATCGTTGCCAAGCCCTCGTCGTACAAACTGTTCTCGCTGCTCCGACTCTGTACACTAATGTTGCCTTTGTACAGATTCAAAACGACCGTACCGCTCACCGGCTTTTGAGCCTCCCGAATGAACGCCCGCAGAGCGTCCATCTTGGCGGAATACCAAAAACCGTAATAGACCATCTCGGCAACCTCCGGCGACAAACGGTCCCGAAGATGCATCAAGTCCCGATCCAACGTCAGTTGTTCGAGACAACGATGAGCGGTGTACAGAATTGTCATACCGGGTGCCTCGTACACGGCACGGCTCTTCATACCGACGAATCGGTTTTCGACCATATCGATCAAGCCGATGCCGTTGCGTCCGCCGATTGTATTCAGTTCCTTAACAATGCCGACGGCATTTTTCTTCTTGCCGTTGACCGCAACGGGCACGCCGCTCTTAAATGTAACGGAAACCTGCTCGACCTTGTCCGGTGCGTTTTGAGGCAGCACACTCATTCCGAATTCGACCGATTCGACGCCGCAAACGTCGAGTTTTTCGAGAATACCGGCCTCGTAACTGATATGCAGACAATTTTCGTCACTGCTATACGGTTTCTTGAGCGATGCCTTGACGGGAATCTTTTTCTCTTCGCAGTATCGAATCATTTCGCTGCGACCGGGAAAGGCCCGTCGAAAATTTTCGTTGCGCCACGGAGCGATGATTTCGATGTCCGGATTCAGTGCTTCGGCGGCGAGTTGGAATCGGCATTGATCGTTTCCCTTTCCCGTTGCGCCGTGAGCGTAAGCGGTCGCACCGACTTCCTTGGCGACCTTCACGCAGCATTTCGAGATGACTGGCCTCGCAATTGCCGTTCCGAGCAGATAGATGCCTTCGTATTTCGCTTGGAATTGCAGCACCGGGAAGGCGAAGTCGCGGCACAGTTCTTCTTGGGCGTCGACGATCCGAGCGGAGACGGCACCGCAGTTTTTCGCCTTGTCGAGCACCGCCTGCCGATCTTCGCAGGGCTGTCCGAGATCGACATAGACGGCGTGAACGTCATATCCCTGATCGATGAGCCAGCCAAGAATCACTGAGGTGTCGAGACCTCCCGAATAGGCTAAAATAGTAGATTTCTTCATCGTTATACGTCGCACGTCAATAAGGGGACATTTGGAATCAAGAGCCGCAAGTGTGGCGCAGCGGGACTTGTGGGTGGAACCTGCCTATGAACGGAGGGCTACACGTTGCCGGTTGTGGGCCAAACCGCTCATTGCGCAACGGCTCCCCACAGACCGGACTTCCGAGTGAGATCGCGGCGTTTCCTTCTCAGACGGCGCCTTGTTGCATCATTGCCTCGGCAACTTTTTTGAAGCCAGCGATGTTCGCGCCGACGACAAAATTGTCCTTGCAGCCCGCCTCGGTCGCCGCTGCGGCGATGTTGTTGTAAATGTTCGTCATGATACCTTTGAGTTTTTGATCCACTTCCTCAAAGGTCCATGCGGTCAACATGGCATTCTGGCTCATTTCCAGCGCCGACGTGGCGACGCCGCCCGCATTAGCGGCTTTGCCCGGTGCAAATAAAACGCCTTTCTGCAAAAACACCTCGGTGGCTTCCAATGTGCTGGGCATGTTCGCCCCCTCGCCGACCGCGATACATTGGTTTTTCACCAACATTTTTGCGTCGTTTTCATCCAGTTCGTTCTGTGTCGCACACGGCAACGCAATGTCACACTTAACGCTCCAGATTCCTTTGCCATCAACATACTCCGCTTTGGGACGGTAGTTTTTGTAGTCCGAAATCCGGCCTCGCTTGACTTCTTTGATCTCTTTCACCGCAGCAAGATCAATGCCATCGGCATCAACGACATATCCGTTTGAATCGGACAATGCGATCACCTTGGCGCCCATTTGCTGCGCCTTTTGTGTCGCATAAATCGCAACATTGCCTGAACCGGACACCACGACGGTCTTGCCTTCAAACGACTTGCCGTGCTGACGGAGCATCTCCGCCATCAGATACACAAGGCCGTAGCCGGTCGCTTCCGTTCGGGCAAGCGAGCCGCCGTACACCAAACCTTTTCCGGTAAGCACGCCTTCAAAACTGTTGACCAAGCGCTTGTACTGTCCATACATGAATCCGATTTCGCGTCCGCCAACGCCGATGTCTCCGGCAGGCACATCGGTTAATCTTCCGATATGGCGAGACAGTTCGGTCATAAAACTTTGGCAAAAAGCCATAATTTCGCGGTCTGATTTGCCCTTGGGATCGAAGTCCGATCCGCCTTTTCCACCACCGATGGGTTGTCCCGTTAAGGAATTTTTGAGAACCTGCTCAAAGCCCAAAAACTTGATGATGCTCAGATTGACGCTTGAGTGAAAGCGCAATCCACCTTTGTAAGGACCGATAGCACTGTTGAACTGTACCCGGTATCCTTTGTTGACTCGTATTTTCCCGGAATCGTCCACCCACGGAACGCGGAACAGGATTACACGTTCAGGTTCGACCAGACGTTCAAGAACGCCGGCCTTCTCGTACTCCGGACGTGCGTCAACGAAAGGCTGTAGCGTCTCCAGAATCTCGGTCATCGCCTGATGAAATTCCGGCTCATTCGGATTTCTGCCGATTGCCTGTTCCAGTACCCTTTTTGTGTAAGACATGTAAAAACCTCCTTTTTGAGTAAAACCAAAAAAAAGCGTTCACCGGCCCAATGACAATCAACGGGGCCGATGAACGCCTTTGTCCACCGCACAGGTGGAGCAGTATAACACAAAATTCGACCCGTCAACAGGGGGCAGTCCGGGGATTGTTCCGTTTTGTCGGCAAACGCCGAACTGTCTTTCCCTATCCCATCGGAAAAGGGAGAGAGGCATTCGATATTGCATTTCGCAAGGCCAACAACCTATTTTGCCCCAATGGGCCACTGAACCTCAACACCCCCTTGCTCCTCCCGTCTCTCACAAAACTCATCGATTCCCGACTGCTCGGCCTTGGTAAAATCCTCTTGACGAATTGGCGTGAGATCGATATTCTCCGCTCGGCGGGCGATTTTTTCCGCAGAAAACGATGCTTTCCGAACAGAGAAAATCAATTGGCCGACGATTGATCTCAGGATTCCTCTTCCTGATCGTCTGCTGTTGCGCGGTCTCCTGTAAACAAATTCCTGAGCGGGAACAGGGCGGTGAATTGTTACATCGTTCCGCGCCGCCGCCGGATACCGTCGGCGTCGACGTTTATTTCGTTCGCATTCCGTTCCAAGACCGTGAGTTGCTTCGGCAACTCTGGTCGGAAGTCGACGAACAATTCGGTTCGCCGTCGCTTCGGCGTGAGTTGATGGATCAAGGGCTCCGGATTGGCATCCAAGGTGTTGCGCTTTCGCCGACGCTGGCAACACTGATTAACGCAACGGCGGCGGCGCCGCCGACACGGGACCCCACGGAAATTTCCGTGGCCGAGTTGCAGAAGGACCCCATTATCAGACGGCAATACTGGCAAATGGCGCCCGGAATGCAGATTCTTCTTCGTCCCTACCGTGAGACCGTTCCCGAAATGCCGCTGTTTTGGTCCGACGGCGGACAATTCTGCGGCAAAACGTTCAAAGACGCCCAAGGACTGATCGGTGTCGTTACAGCACCGCTCAAAGACGGAAAGGTTCGATTCACAATCACACCGGAGGTCGTTCACGGTTCTCTGGAAACGAAATATAAGTTCGAAAGCGGGGTCATGTTCCCGGAAATTGCCCGACCAAAGCACATTTTTCATAATTTGTCCCTTTCACTCGACCTTCTTCCCGGTCAATGGATCGTCATTGGTCCGGTCTCGGAACATTGTTCCGGCATCGGGCGCTGCTTTTTTATCCAGGATGTCGGCGGAACGGAGCAAAAAGTCATCCTTCTTCGGCTGGCCAGAACGCCGCGTGACATCGTTTTTGAAAACACGCCGCTCCCGGAAATCAACCCTGTCGGCGACTCACAATTCTTTGATCGGAATTAACCGACGCCTTTTCAACAGGGCAATCGGCGGGTATCATAATCCGCCTGTGGACGCAACCTGCGGACACAGTCCGCAGTTCCGTTTTTTTACTCCGGCCACTATGCTTGTTTTCTCGCTGCCGCTCGTTGTTGTCTTTTCACTCTGCTATGCCGCCACGAGGCATGAGGAGATGAACTTGATTCTCCCCCACGCCGCCCGGTTCGGCGGATGGCTGACTTTTTTCCTGCTCGTTGCCATCGGAATCATGGAACTGTTGAATTGGGTACAGTAAGGGAGAGAGAGGGGGACTTCTCTTCTATCTTTTCCCTTCCCCTTGTTTTGGTCTGCGAAACGGGATAGAATCCGTCGAGACTTTGTTTTTCACGAATTGTTGCCATCCCATGCATTTTTCCCTGATCGACCGCATTGAATCGTTGGAACCCGGCGTGAAGATCGTCGCCACGAAGTCGCTCTCTCTCGCCGAAGAGTACCTTCAAGACCACTTTCCGAACTTTCCCGTGATGCCCGGCGTATTGATGCTCGAAGCATTGACGCAATCTTCGGCCTGGCTCCTCCGGATCAGCGACGACTTCGCCCACAGTATGGTTCTGCTCAAAGAAGCCCGGAACGTCAAGTACGGTCGATTCGTCCAGCCCGGCCAAACGCTGACGCTCACCGCAACCATCCTCAAAACGGAAGGCGAACTTGTTACCCTGAAGGCCGAAGGAACGATGGACGGGCAAACGAATCTTAAAGCCCAACTCGTTCTCAGGCGGTTCAACCTTGCGGACACCCATCCCGATGAAGCGAACATCGACCGAAAAATCATCGCCGAACTTCGTGAGCGGCTGAAATTGGTCTACAGAAAATAATCCCAAGCCATGCGAACAACGATCGTCATTGTCCTGTCCTGCGTTCTGGGCGTTTTTATCGGATTCGCCGTCGCAAAATCCGCCCTAACGATCAACGCTTGGAATCCGGAACTCGAATACAAGAAACACGAGGAACTTGTTCGGGAGATCGCGGCCCGGATGTTCAACGAAAACGCCAAAGTCAGCGTTTCCGAAACGCTCTATGACTTTGGAATCAAGGACGTTCAGGAAAAAGGCCAACACGTTTTCTCGGTTACGAACGTCGGCACCGCCCCGTTGACGCTGGAGGTCAATCAACTGACCTGTACCTGCACCGGAATTGAACCATCGAGGCAGACGATCGCACCGGGAAGAACGGGAAACCTGACGGTCAAATGGGATGCCGAGCGGGCAACCGGATTTTTCAAACAAGGCGGAACCGTCGTTACAAACGACCAAAGTTATCCGGAAATCACGTTCTCGATCCAAGGAATCTTCACGCCTCCGATTATGCTTTCGCCGTCGTCGGTTGCGTTTCCGAGCATTTCGCCCACCGAAACCTATTCCTCGAAAATCCGAATCTACGGATTCGAAAGAGCAACGCTCGAAATCCTTGCGGCGGAATGGAACAATAAGGAACACTTTGATTTCAAGATTGAGCCGTCGGAACTCGACGAGACGGAGAAGGAAAACGCCATCCACCGGAATGCCAGGTCCGTCTTCGAAGGAACCGTAACCGTCAAACCCGGTCTTCCCATCGGCTTCTTTCAGGAGAAGTTCTTGATCCGAACGAATTCGGTCGGGGAGCCGAACGTCGAAATCATTGTTCGCGGCCAAGTTTACAGCAGTGGAATCGCGATTACCGGTATGGGATTCAACAAGGAGTCCGGCGTCATCCTCCTTGGCAAAACAAATACCGGCCAACGACTCGCCAGGGACCTTACGATCACGTTTTCCGGTTCCACGGCTTCGCAGGCCGACCTCAAAGTCAAGGAGGTCAAACCGGACTGGCTCAAGGTGTCGTTGACCGAACCGCGGGAACTTGGCGCCGAATCGTCCCGAAGACGCTTTTATTCGCTGACTGTCGAAGTTCCCGCCGGCTCCCCGGTCGGCAATTACTTCAAAGCCGATCAGGACAGCACTGCAATGGTTGTCCTCGATACGGGACTCACCGAAACGCCGACCCTCAGAATTCCCGTCCAGTTCGCCGTCGAACAATGATCCTAGACGTGAGACAGTCGAATTTCCTCACGCCCCATGCCTCGGTATGAAACGCTTACCCCTTGTTGCCGGTCTCCTGTCCGTTTCCGCTCTTTTTCTGATCGGCTGCCCCGTTGCATCGACTCAGCAGGCGACGCACAGTCGGGAATCGGATGTTACCCCGGTTGCCGGGCCGCCGCCCATCGACCCCTTCGTTCCTCGCAGTCCGCTCGACGGTCTGCAAGACGCAACACCGGCGAGAGTTCCGGTTCCCCCCGCTCCGATTCCGGAATCACAGATTCCGGCTCCCGAACCGGTTCTCGAACCGCAGATTCCGGAAGCACCGATTCCGGCTCCCGAACCGGTTCTCGAACCGCAGATTCCGGAAGCACCGATTCCGGCTCCCGAACCGGTTCTCGAACCGCAGGTTCCGGAATCACAAATTCCGGCTCCCCAACCGGTTCTCGAACTGCAGGTTCCGGAGTCACAGATTCCGGCTCTCGAACCAACTCCAGAACCGGCTCCCGCGCAACTCGTTGAGCAGTCCTCGCCTTCCGAATCAATGTGGGCGCCCCTAATGCAACCGTCGTCGTTCGTCGATGTTCCGGCGACGCCGGTTTCCGTCCAAGCGGAAGCCCCCCAGTCGTTTGCAGAACCCGTTGCGGAAGTTCCTGTTCCCGAAACTCCGGTCCCCGAAGACAGCAGGCCGCAGATCGTTGAGGGGGATCCCGCCCCCTACGATCCGATCAAGGCCAACGGCGAATACTTCGTCGACTGGCCGAAACCGAAGTTGTTGCTCGTCTTTACGGGCTTCATTGACGGATACGTCGAACCCTGCGGTTGCGCCGGGTTGGAACAGATGAAAGGCGGACTCAGTCGGCGGCGAACGTTCTTTCAGGAACTTGAGAAGAAGGGCTGGCCGACCATTCCGATCGACGCCGGTAATCTCAACAAGGGCTTCGGACGCCAGGAGGAATTGAAATACAACTTCGTCGTCGATGAATCTCTTCGTCAGATGAAATACGAAATGATCGGTCTCGGCAATCGGGAACTTTTGTTTCCGACCGATGCGTTGATTCTTTATTCCGTGGACGTTCCCGGCAGTCCGCGGCGATACACCTCGGCAAACATCGTGCTGCTGGACGATCCGAATTGCACGACCCCGTTTCGAACACAAACGATGAACGGCGTCAAAGTCGGCGTGATTTCCGTCATCGGCAAGTCGATGTTCGGAAACATCAACAATCCGAATGTCAGACAACTCGATGTTGTAGACAGTTTGAAGGAGGTTCTCCCGAAGTTCGATGCGGAAGAATGCAATCAGCGAGTCTTGATCGTCCACGGCAGCAACGCCGAATTTCAAGCGGTGCTCAAAGCGTTTCCGAATCGGTTTGACTTTGTGCTCTGCTCCGCCGGTCCCGCCGAGCCGCCGAGAGAACCTCAGTGGATCGGAAACACGATGAACGTCGAAGTCGGTGAAAAAGGAAAATACGCCGTCGCCGTCGGGTTATTTGACGGCGTGGATCGTCCGATGCGATACCAGCGGGTCGCTCTGGATTCCCGTTTCAAAAACTCGCCTGATGTTATGCAGGCGATGGAGTTCTATCAGGAACAACTCAAGGTTTCCGGTTTGGAAGGACTCGGTATCAAGGCGATTCCGAACCGTCGGGCGGCGGAAAGCGGAAAATACGTCGGCTCTCAAACTTGCGCCGACTGTCACGAACCGGCACAGATCGTCTGGAGAAGATCGAAGCACGCTCAGGCTTGGAAGTCGCTTGCGGACACGGCAAAACCGGCTCGAACCTTCGATCCGGAGTGTATTGCCTGTCACGTCGTCGGTTGGAGTCCCGGCGAATTCCTTCCGTACGAAAACGGATTTATGAGCGAAGAGGAGACGCCGCACCTGATTGACGTCGGTTGCGAATCCTGTCACGGTCCCGGTGAAAAGCACGTTGCCGCTGAAAAGACCGCCGACGACGCTTTGAAAGCAAGACTCCGCAAAGCCGTTCGTTTG
>Ga0099364_10006669_pt1 | contig 16728 bp, 8 predicted proteins | sample TergutTh196P3_FD_73070 | JGI IMG/M metagenome (GOLD analysis project Ga0099364, IMG submission 73070) | Microcerotermes parvus P3 segment gut microbial communities from Pointe-Noire, Republic of the Congo - Th196 P3 | ecosystem: Host-associated > Arthropoda: Insects > Digestive system > Gut ... | reverse complement strand
CCAGAATCCGCCGCGCATAAATTGCTTGATCTTCGGCCAGCGGTCGTCGTGTTCCATATCGAGCCGCAGGGTTTCGAGTTCCTGTTGCCGTTCCGGTTGCAAGGCCCATTCGGTCATTTCGCGGTAACTGCCGTCCGGAATATAGACTTTCCCCAGCGGCGGCACCGAGGCAATCGCTTCCGACGGCGTGGTCGTTTGAATCCAATCGGCGTTCTCCGACAGAGCGTCAAAGAATTCGTGCAACCATTGATCTTCGTAGACGTGCTTAAACGTTTCCGGCCAGGCCCCGAACTTTTCGCCGTCGTCGCCGTGAACGACGACCGCCTGCGGATGCGTCTCGGCAATTTCCGCAAGGTATTGGATCGTCTCCTCGACCTTGCCGAAGGGAATCATGTAACGCAATTTCTCACTGCCGGGAAAAACATTGAGCGTCCGTCCGTCGTCTTCGGTGAGATAATGCCGAGTCAGTTCGGATTCCTTCAACCCGGCGTTACGGAAATGCGTGTCGTCAAGAATCGTGTAGCGCATTCCGGCGTCGACAAGGTCTTTGACGTAACTCTGTTCCCAAACACGCTCCGGAATCCACAGTCCGGCGATGTTGGCACCGACTTTGCGTTTCAGCCAATCGGAGTACATTTCGATTTGGCCGATGCGGTCCCGCGACGGAAGCATGGCAAGGATCGGCTCGAAGAACGGTCCGCCGACGACTTCGATACGGTTCTGGCGAACGAGTTTGGCGACCCGCTCCAGATATTCGGGATGTTCCTCGAACAACCATTCAGCGAGGGAACCGCTGGTGTGGAGCGTCAGTTTGATTTTGGGATACGCCTCGAAAACTTCAAGGAACGGCAGGTAACTTTCCTGATAAGCCTGCTCAAAAACGTGTCCAAAATTGCCAATCGGTTGATGATTGTGCAGCGCGAAGATAAATCGAATGGAGGGCATCGGGGGAGATGGGGAATCAAGGAAGAGAAGCGAAGGGTGACAACAAGGGCGGCGTTTCGACGCCTCAACCGACTAAATCGGTCAAGAATTGCGATTTCATCAATTCCGCAGGAAAGATTTTCATCCGCTCTCACGAATACGCCGGTTCCGGGTTGATGGAAAGCAACAATACTGAACTTGCCTAAAATGCCATGCAAACGTAAAAAACATATCAAATAGGAAATTTACATAGGGCATTCTGGTAAAATAGGAGACACACCGCCGGATTTTATGCCGTTGATAAACGACCGGGAAGAGCCTTGTTTATTTTGTCGCCACGGATGATTCCACGGACAATCCCATCCGTGTCCCTCCGTATTCTTCTGCGGCCAAAAACAATTTTAGAACTGGTGGGGGCCTACAACAGAGCGGCGTTGTGAATATGGGCAACTTGTCCTGACAGGGTGATTTTAAGACGACCAAAGGATAAACAGTGCCTTGCGAATCCCTGGATAGCTCAAAACGCCGACGGCCTTGTCCAGTAGTTGCCCGCCGTTCATCAACACGTCGAAATCGTCGACAAGCCTTTCGTCGTCATGGAATTCAAGAATACATTGTCAGGAGAAAATGGAATCCGCCAAGCCCTCAAACGGATCGAAATCCGATGCAAACAACAAGTCTCTGGCGCCATCGAAACCGAACCCTTTTCCCCAAGAGAACTCATCGTTCAGTGGCGTTTCGATCGGCAATGTGGACGATGCCAAACCGTTGAGGAACTGTGCGTGTTCATGAAGGTCTATTGTGCTTGGCTCCCATACACTGAACGCAAAGGAGGAGCCGAAAATCGGTGCCGCCTGTTGCGTTTGCGTCGAAGCGCCGTGCGTGAAGTCAACCGCTACCGAGTGAATCTGTGACGGATCGACCGCGATGCCGTTGCGTTCAATGTCGATTGAACGCAACGAAAATCTAACGACTTGATCCGTTGCCAATGTCGCGTCCGGCGTGATCTTGACCCGGAGAAGCAAAAGGTCTCCGCCATCCGAAATCGGAACGGTTCCGGAAGCCTCCAACTGGACGCCATAGGACTTCAACTCCACGTCGCCGAGGCCGTAGTCGATTTCCATCTCAAATTGTCCCGTCGGATTGACATTCAAACCGAAACTAATGGAGTAGGTTCCGGCATCACCGAAGAGATCGCTCGCCCAAACCTCGATGTAATATGATCCGCCGATCACCGAATTGATTTGGCCTTCCGTCGGCTTTGTACCGCCGGACGGCTGTGCAACCGGAATAATGGAAAGCCCGACGGTCTGAGCGTCGTCCATCGAAAACGCAAATTCTTTCGAGCAGGTTCCCGCATATAGATCGTTTGCCGTAACGATAATTTTGAGGGGATCCGTATTTGTCTTCCAATTGAAGTCCTCCGACGAAATATACGTGACGATAAGTTCGTTGCCGACGATTTTCACGCTTTCAATAAACGTGTTCGTCGCCGTAAATTGTTGCATCGAAAAACTCAGCAAGTCGCCGTCGGCGAGATTCTTGTCGGTGAAATGCTCTCCGAGGTCGATGCTCAAAACCCGTTTCTCCATTGATAAGGACTCGAGGTAATTCGACGATTTCTCCGTCGGCGCCGGCAGATGGTTGACGCCTTCCATCGTAATATTGATCGTTCCGCCCGCCGTAGCGCCCAACACGTCGGCAACGGTGTACCCCAAATCGAATCTCGCCGTATGGCAGTACCCGTCGGCGTTTTCATCTTCGGCAATCAAGTCTGAAAAACGTCCGTCTCGCTGCGGAACGAAACGCAGAAATTGTCCCGCCGCATCGCTGCCGCGAGTGAATGTTCCATATTCTATAACATAAATTGAGTCCGTTCCGTCGAAAGCGTAAACATTGCCATCGAGTGTAATCGAAACGAACTGCAAGGAGTCGCCGTAATCGACGTCATACGCCAGTTTGTCAAGATAGTATTTGCTTCCTTCCGTCGAATCGACTCGCAGAGGATTACGGTCGCGTACCGCATCCTCCTTCACGACAGGAGCATTGTTTTTACCGACGATTTCCAATTGGATGACACCGGTTGCCGAAACGGCGAACACGCTGTCGGAAATCATGTATGTAAATTCCAGCCTCAATCTTTCATCCTCGGCAAGAAAATCGAAGACGCCGTTCGGCAGAAACGAAAACGCGCCGGTCGTCGTATTGAATTGCACGCAATCGTTCATTTCGTCGGTCCACACGACGTTTTGTCCGCCGGAAGTTACAATCTCCGTCGGCACCGTCAATTTACCGAGCGTATACTCATTCGACGGCGAGGTGAATTCCGGCGTTACTGAAAATCCGGTCGTACAATTTTCATCACAGGAACCGCTGTGCGGCGTTGCAGCGGGAACCGTTGCGGTCCGGACTTCGACCGTCAAAATATGTGTTATGATATTCACGCCGTCCTTCGAGATGCCGACGGTGATTTCGCATTCGAAATTCCCCGTTGCGTTCTCGTCAAGCGTTATCACGCCGGTTGCCGGATTGATCGAAAAGTACGAACGAATCGTCTCTTCGGATAGTCCGCCCGATGTTACGGCAATATCGGCAATCGAATAAATGTACGTCGGGGCGCGGTCTGCATCGAGAATCGTGAAATCGGGATCGAAGACAAAGGAATCCGCTTCCCGCTTGTTCGTCCAAATCGAGAAGGAACCCCGTTCGACCTTGGAAATCGAGTGTTGCGACGCCTCACCGAGGATTGTAATGTCCTGCGTCAGTGTTTCCGTAACATCATAATCCGTATCGTGAACCGTAAATTGGATGCGGAGCGTCAATTCATCGTCCGCGTTCAGGAAGTCGAACAGTTCCGCCGTCGGTCGGAAAACGATTTTGTAGCCTTCGGCGGCGCTTCCGACGATTTCGTAACCGAGTGATGTCGAATTGATGCCGGGATTCGTGTAACTTGCTCCGTTGAGTCTTATCGAGAGAGACGGTGGTCCGATGCAGAACCAATCGTTGCCGATCCGCTGCACCCACGAGTCAAAAGATTCCGTCGGGTCGCCGACGCCGATGACCCATTCCGGTGCGAAAACGCCGTCGAAATCCGATTCGTTGAAATTGAAGGCGGGCGGCGTCAAGGTAACGGTCGGCGTCCGCTTGGCATGAACCGTCACGGAAATTTCCTGTTCGTCCGTTGTGATTCCGTCGCTGACGAAAACCGAGAATGTAAAGGTCGCTGATTCGCCCGGCGCCAGAGGAAGATTCGTATTCGTCAATGTCAATCGCCCCGTCGCTTCATCGATTGCAATCGGCGGCAAGGAGCCGAAATTTTTACCCGCCGTGCATGCGACGGGCCCGATGGCCCAAGTATGCTTGTCGTTGAGATCAAGATCGAACACTTCGAAGGATGCAATATCGATGATCGCTCCCGATGCGATACCGCTGTTTGTGATCGAGAAGGACGAATTCCCAATAATCTCCGGCGCGTTATTCTGCCCGAAAACCGTGACAGTAATTATCGCCGTCGTTTGGCAGTTAACGAAATCGTTGTCAAAGACCGTGAACTCGAAGACGAAGTCCAATGTTTCGCCCTCTGCAAGATATTGAAAATGTTGCCCGGGCGCGAAGGAAAAAACGCCGTTCTCGTCAATCGCTGCAATGTCAGGCGGCAACGTTCCGGACTGAAGAATCGGTGTCGTATCGATGGAATAGGTTCGTCCCGGTATTTTCGTAACAATCGTTGTCAAATCGAAAGTCTTTGCGGAATCATTTTCATTGACGGCAAGCGTTTGATTGTCAACGATCGGATTCGGTTCCGCCTGGATGCGGACCGTCAGGCTTTGCGTTGCCGCACCGCCGTTGCCATCTATTAACGTAACGGCAATTATTTTATCGCCGGAGAGTTTCGCCAGGTCCTCGTTGCGGATCGAAATAACACCCGTCGTTGAATCAATGGTGAATCCCCGATTGATTGACGCGATGTCGAGACTGTACGCCAACCGTCCGGCATCGTTCAGGTCAACATCATAACCGTAACATGTCGGATCGATTTCCAGTACGGGGATTTTGGAATTATTCCGAAGCTCAAAGAATGTTTTTTGTACGGTAAATATCGGTGCGTCATTTCGACCATTGACGACGACCGAGAACCAACCGGCTCCCTCGCCGCCGTCCGGATCGCAAACCGTGTACTGGAACGTCAACTTGACGGACTGGCCTTCGCCGAGTCTGCGGAAAACATCATGTGAGGTGACGAAGGAAATACTCCGTCCGTTTGGATCCAGACGAAGAAGTTCCGATGCCGACTGGAAAATTTCGTCGCCGAAAAACGAGTTTTCATCCAACACGGAAAAAATCGCGACGTCCTTGACGTTTAATTCCGTACGAGAATGATCCTTGTCGCTCCAGCGTTGCAGCAGCTCGTCGAAGGTAATGACATCGTTCGGCTGGTCGCTTCCTTCCGTTACGTTAAACGTCGGGACGGGACCGTCGAAAACCGGCAGACTGTTGACGCCGTTGATCCGAATGTTCAGCGAAACCGGCAGGGATTCGCCGTTCGTTTTGCCGTCGGTGATCGTAAAGACCAGTGCGTCGAGTTCGGCGACATTTTCGTTCAGATAATCGAACATTCCGTTCGGATCATACGTAATGTTCAAGCCGTTACCGGAATAGGAGACGATCGCGCCGCTTTCCAGTTCGACCGAAAGCGTTCCGCCGAGGTATCGAACTCCGCCAAGCGAACAGATCGTATGCACGTCGCCGACGTTGGGATCGCTAATCGTCAGATAGTCGGCGAGGTTAATTACCGTTGCGCTGTCGTCTCCCTTAACGGAAGGTCGAGTCGATTTTACGATGACCGTTGGCGTGGTGTTCACACCAATGATGGTGCATGTCGATGTCCCCTTATTGCCGGAGATGTTGCCGTTGAGCAGAATATCGTACTGCATCGTAAACTCGGCGACGATGCCTTCGGGAAGAAACGACGTAACGTTCAATGTCGGGTTGGCGACGAATTGAAACGTTTCGTTCAGCAATTGTCCGTTGCCGACAACCGTTGGAACATTGACCGTTTGTCCGCCGTAGGAAAACGTTTGCCCTGAACCGGAATAGACGATGTTTCCGCCGATTTTGATTTGCGTAACAGTTGGACCGTTTGCCGTGTAAATCTTTTGCGCTCCGTTATATCGGAGCGTTATCGTTGCGGTGGTCGTTCCGCCGTGGGCGTCAGCAACGGTGTACGACAATACCGTAACGAGTTCCTGTTCGATGGGCGTCTCGGCAAGTTTTGCGGCATCAGGCGTGAAGGTCAAAACTCCGTTGGCGTAGGAAACAGAACCGGTTCCCGACTGTACGGAAATCGCCGAAACGATCAGTTTGCCTTTATCGTTGGCGTTGACATCCTGGGCGTTGCCCCGCGAAAGAATCTCCGCCTGAGAAATGGTGTACGGTAACGTTGTCGGCTTGTCGACGAAATTCGAGGCGGCCGGGTTGTCGTTGGCTCCGTTGACAACGAAGGTCAAATATCCCGTAACGTTGGCGCCATCTCCATCGGAAACCGTGTAAGCAACGCGGACGGTCAGCGTTTCGCCTTGGCCGAGTTCCTTGAGCAACGAATTCGTTGCCGTGAACGTAACCCTGCCGTTTTGATTGGATAGACACGATGCCAGATAAGCCGCACTGTACGTTTTGATACTGCCATCGGAGCACGTTACGGAATTGATGGATGCCGTCGTAACCGTCAGCGAGGTTCCGTAATCGGGATCACTCCAGTTTGAGAGTAACGCCGTGTGCGTGATGGAATTGCTCGTTCCGCGATTCAGGGTGATTTTTTCCTCGGCAACTCCGCTACGGACCGGCGGATTGTTCGCGGCAAAGACACTGAATACGACGGGTGTCGTGTACGTATTGCCGACTGAATCCTTTGCAACGACTTGGACGGAAACGGTTGCCGTCGTGTTTTTCGGAATCGTTTGGTAGAAATTCGGATCGACGGCAAAGGACAACGTTCCATCGGCATTTTTTGTAACCGTTCCCTTACCGGAAATCGTCATTTGATTGCTCGCCGGGAAAAGCGTTCCGTCAATACTCTGAATCTGCAAGCCGTTGCCGAGAGAGACCTTGCCGGTTCCGTTGTCGCTGGTCGGTGGATTCGTGATCGTTTGCCCAACGTATGTAAACGTCAGAGATTGGCTACCGGTGTTGCCCTTTGTGTCGGTTGCTTGAACGACGACCGTGTAAGTTCCGTGCGTCGTGACCGCCGATGCCGGAATCGTGTAGTTTCCGCTTGTGTCAAGTGAGAGCGCCGCCCAGGTTATACCGTTGTCGATGGAATAGCGACTGGTCTTGATTCCACTCGCATCGGTGATTTTGCCGGTCAAGGTCGGATCCGTCGTTGCCGCCGTAGTGCCGGTTTTCAAAGCGAGGCTGATCGTCGGTGCCGTCCGGTCCTGCGGAACGACGGTTGACGAAGTAATTGTTGCCGTTTGGGGATTCGTCGCCTGTTCCTTGGCGATGTCGAGGTCTGCGACCGTGATTTTGCCGTCGCCGTTCAAGTCGAGCATCGCTTTCTTCGTAGTGTTCAGATTCTCGTATGACCCCCAGCCGAAGTAGGGCTCCAGTAGTTTCGTATAACTGTTCCGCACGGCGGCCCAACCATCTTGCTGCTGGAGAATTGCCGCTTCGATGAGATAAGCCAAGCCGGGCGACGTTAAAGGAACCGACGCAATTTCGAAAGTCAGATTTCCGGCGGTACCGTTTTCAGCGTAAACAAAAGCCGTGTAGGAGCCGGGACCGAGGCTAATCGTTCCGGTACTCGCGGTGGTTGTCGTCCCATCTGTTGCGCTGGTAAATGCCAAGACGGTCCCGCTGCTGTTCCGGAGTTCGATTTTCGACGGATCAAGCGACCCGCTACCGTAGGCTTTCAGTTCGACCGTCGCCGGTTTGGCATCGGCGGTCGATAGAGAGAATCGGATTTCCGCCGGATTATCGGTTTGTGCGTAAGCTGACAGAGCTTGGAACGGATCGGCTGCAAGTAATTCACGGCTTTCGAGGGACTCGAATTGCAACGAGCGGCCCGATTTCCTAGCGTTTTTTTTCAGAAAATCCATTTTCCTGTCCTTGGGCGGAGAATCATGAGCGTCCGACCGAACTTTTCGGCCGGTGCGCGAAGGGTAGTGAATTCCGCCGTTTCGATCAAGGGAATTTTCCGAAAAAACCGGCCCAGGGAGAACTGGGAAGTTAAAAGGCCTGGGGAGGACGCACATTCACACGATCATTGACATGTTGGTAGGTTGCCCTATTGGTAGATTGCCGACCGCCGGGCGGCAGCGGGCGGTACTCCGCACTTGGGGAACATTCCGCTCACGATTATTGCCAAGGGATACGGAATGTTCTACAATGTGGTCTGTTCGAACGCCGGAGCACCGAGTCGTAGACCGCCGGCATGACCATTGGATCACAAAGGAGACTCTATCGATGACGACCGTTACATTCCAGGGCAATCCCTTGGCACTTCAAGGACAGCAGTTGAAAGTCGGCGATAAAATGCCGGAGTTCACGCTGACCGACAATGGACTCGGCAGCGTCCATTCCAATGACCTTACGGGACTGAAAGTTTTTTTGACCGTACCGTCTTTGGACACTCCCGTCTGCGACTTGGAAGTCAGAAATTTCAATCAGAAAGCGAGCGAACTGCACGGAGTTCGCATCTATGCCGTCAGTAGGGACCTGCCGTTTGCCCAGGCCAGATGGTGCGGCGCACACGGGATCAATAACGTCCAAACGCTCTCCGATTACAAAGGACACAGTTTCGGCAAGGCGAGCGGCACCTGTATTGAAGAATTGGCTTTGCTGACCCGAGCGGTCTTTGTTGTCGATAACGACGGGATTGTACGCCACGTCGAATACGTGCCGGAAATTACAAACCATCCGAATTATGACGCGGTCTATGCCAAGATAACGGAGAAAGGATAGCCTGATATGCAGAACGTTGCGCAATGGACGGTGTGCTCGTTCTGTTACGCCGCCTTACGATTGCGGCTCCCACTTGACTTGCGCGGCGATTCTGCGACAACGGAGGCCATGAACGTATTTATCAAACACAAGCGGACGGGCCTTTTCATGGTCGCTTTGGTGATCATGCCGCTGTTGTTCGGTCATGCGTTTCATTGTCTGGTTCCGTGTATAAGCGACTTTTACAATTCCAACACGTCGCCCCTATCGGAAACAGGTCCTCGTACCGTCTGCAAACTCCTCGCAATGCCCCGCGACGTCGCTCACCACGTCGCTTGGGATTGCTTTCTCGATCTCGTCGAACACCGACATTCGCACGATCATTGACAGATCACGGCAAACGAGTGAAACGTCCGTGTCGGTCGTTGCATTTTTTCATCGTTCGGTGTACCATACGTTTTTCGGCTTTCTTTTTCGCCGCGACCATGATAAAAACCGAAGAACTGACGAAGCAGTACGGCAAGTTGTTTGCCGTCGATAATTTGACCATTGATCTCGTCGAAGGAGACCTCTACGGCTTCATCGGACCGAACGGTTCCGGCAAAACAACGACGATGAAAATCCTCGCCACGCTCCTTCAACCGACTTGGGGCGAAGCCTACGTTTGCGGAAAGTCGATCTACACGCATCCGAAGGAAATCCGGCGGCTCGTCGGGTATATGCCGGACTTCTTCGGCGTCTACGACGATATGAAGGTCATCGAGTACCTCGAATTCTTCGCCGCTGCGTACCGGATCAAAGGCGAAAAACGCAAGAAAGTCTGCGACGAGATGCTCGACCTCGTTGACCTCGGATACAAACGGGAAGCCCTGGCAACCAGCCTGTCTCGCGGAATGACGCAACGGCTCGGCTTGGCAAGGGTTCTGCTCCATGACCCGCAGGTTCTGCTTCTCGACGAACCGGCCAGCGGTCTCGATCCACGGGCGAGGATCGAGATGCGGGAGCTGCTCAAGCGGCTCGGCGGACGTGGAAAAACCATTATGGTATCGTCGCACATTCTGCCGGAGTTGGCGGATGTCTGCAATAAAGTCGGGATCATCGAACGCGGCAAACTGCTCGTCAACGCCGATGTTGCCGAGGTCATGCGAAAAGTCCGCGACCATCTCGTTCTCAATATCGAGATTGTCGGCGACTTCGATCAGGCGGCGAAACTGTTGGAACAGCACGGCTCCGTTCAAACGGTCGACATTCAAACGCGGCTCGGCAAACAGTTCCTTCGGGTCTCGTTGGCGAAGGAAAAGGGCCTCGACGACTACTGCGATTTACCGACGATCCTCGTCGAAAACGGTTTCAAGATCCGATCCTTCAAAGAAGACGAAATCAACCTCGAAACCGCCTTTATGACGCTGACGCAAGGAATCACCGCGTAAAACAATCTTACTCTTCGCAGACGACCCGAAAGCCGACGTCGTTGATAAACTGCCATGGCTCGTAGGCCCGGCGGATGCCGCTCCGTGCCCGTTGCGGACGGTCATGCCAAGAACCGCCGCGAACGACTTTGCGGGACGTCGGATCAAGTTGCGCATCCTTATACGGATACGGTTTGTAATCCGATGCCGTCCACTCCGCAACGCTGCCATGCATGTCGTGCAAGCCCCACGGGTTCGCCAAGTAAGCGCCGACATCCTGTGCAATCATATTGCCGTCGTTGACGCCCTCCGCTCTGGGAATGAACGCTTCAATGTCCGGAGGATTATTGACCGGCTGCGGATTCACACCGCGAACGACGAACAACTTCGTGCTCATATCGGCCAAGTTCTCGAACTTGCCGAAGTCCGCGTATTGGCCGGATTCCGTCCAAATATCGCCATACCACATCGGCGTCGCCGTGCTGGCGCGACAGGCCCATTCCCATTCCGCTTCGGTCGGCAAACGGAACTTTTTGCCCGTTTTGTCGCTCAACCATTGGCAGAACGCGACAGCGTTGTTCCAACTGATTCGGATGACTGGCTGCTTCGGCTTGTTGGCGGGATAACCGGGCAGCGTGTGGTCCTTGTACCACTGATCGATGTACCGGCTGTTATGCGACGGATCAAACTTGGCGTACAGTTCGTTCGTTGTTTCCGTCGTTGCCATCCAAAACGGTTTCTTGATTTCGGCGGCACTTCGCGGCAACTCGTCGGGATCGCCGCCGACGTCGCCCATCACGAACCTGCCGGCAGGAATCCACGTCATGTTGAACGACAGGTCATCGACCTTGACGGTCTGTTTCGATTTCGTCTGCATCGCCTTCGCCGTTGCTGCGTCGAAGGGCCAGTTCGGAACCGTCGGCGCCGAAAAATCGAGTTGGACCTCCGGCGGCTTTACGAACTCGATGCTGTCCGGCAACGTGAGCATTGAGTAGGGTTCCTTTTCCGGATCAAGATCAATTCCGGCGTACAATGTCCTCAGTTCGTTGTACCGTGCGGAAACGTTTGCGATTACCTTCTCATCCTTCTTTTGATGTATGGCGGCGACTTCGATCCAAGTTCCGAAATAGGGAACATTCAGATCGGCCCAAGCGTACAGTTTTCGCATCGAATCGGCGTCGACCTTGACGCCGTGGTGTCCCTTTTCGAGCCGCTGGAACAGTTCACTGGCCGAAACATGGTATTCAAGCGGCTTCAACATGTGAGCGTCGCCTTCAGGACCGGGGCGCCGCACGTAAGGATGCAAGGCATGATACGACTTCGAGAATCCGCGATGTCCCGGCGATTTGTCGGCGAAGTTCGGACGATCCTTGTTCGCTTCGGAACCATCGTGGCAGCCGACGCAGTAGCGGTCGAGAACCGGCTGGACCTCGTAAGGATACGAGAACGGACGCTCCGGTCCGAGGAACGGTTCAATCGGCGTCGGCGCTTTGCCCATCGCAACCGTTCGTTTGTTCGGCGTTACGGTATTTTGCGATTCGTGGCACCCCGTACAGGATTGGCTTTCGCCGGGCATTCCGACGAACCAGGAACGCATCAGCTGGAGAGCGCGGCCCTGTTCGTCCAGCGGTTGGATGGCAACCGGCGTATTGGCCGGAATGATGAACGACGCGCTGCCATCTTCGTAGACGGGAACTTCGCCGATCATCCGTCGGGGGTCCCACGCACTTTCCATACCGAGGAGATCGTGTCCGCCGAGTCCGCGGTATCCGAAGCTGTACGAAAAGACCCGGAACTTCCTGACGGTTCCCCTGGGAACGTCCTTGAGTCCGTCGCCGAAGTAGACGTCGGTGAGGAAGACATTCGATTCCTTCGACGACAGATCGACGTTGACGGGGCGAACCGGCGGCTTCGGCCTTGGGATCAGCGGTGTCGGCTCGTAGAGACCGTACCCCCTCTCCTCGCGGATTTTCAGCATATTGTCGAAGGTATCGACGAGGTAGAGACACCACGGCGAACCTTGCGTCAACTGGGCCGAGACGAGATGGTAATTTTCGTCCAGAGGATGCGGGAACAAGAATTTCGGCCAGGAATCGTCGACGAGCTGGTCCATGATGATCGGTTCGACTTTTTTGCCGTATCCCGGAATCTGTTGAACGGCCCCGGACGCCTCGTGCCGGCCCTTCTGGAGGTCGAACGTATGCAACTCGCCGATCCTTGCAACGCCGTGGTGCCCCGTGACAATGCTGACGAACTTCGTCGAACTGCCGGGGATCGGCTTGGCATAGAACAAACTGTTCGGCCAAAACGAGTTGCTACCGTAATACTCGACTTGGTTGGTGCCGTCCGGATTCATGTGGAACAGAATCCGCGTGAAATAATGCGGCGTGTCGGTGTATTCCCAGCGCAGATAAAGGATTCGACCGTTCGGCAAAAGGACCGGACACCAATCCTGGTCCTGTTCAAAGGTCAATTGGCGGATCGCTTTGCCATCGGCTTCGAGTCGGTAAATGTTTCCGACCGGACTGCTGCCGTCAATGCACGGAACGCCCAGCATTGATGCCGTCGAAATGAACAGCGTGGAGCCGTCCGGAACATAACAGCCTTCGACGTTGTCAACGTCTTGACCCATCGACGGCGTCACCTGTCGGAAACCGGAGCCGTCAACATTCAACTCGAAGATTTGCCAGGTCTTTTCCTCGGAAAGAGCCGTAACGAGAATCTTGTCGGCGTCCCAATGGAGATTGACGTCGCCGACGAACGAACCGTTGGGATTGTCGATGATTGTCGTCGCTTCGCCGTTGGCGTCTTGTGGATTGACGGTCGCCAAGGCGTTTCCGTAACCGCCCTTTCCGCGAGCGGCGTTGGAAATCCAGTTTGCCATCAACCCGGCGTTCTGCGCGCGTCGGAACAGGAGTTTTTCGAATTTCATCAAAGGGTTGGCAAGAAGAGCCTCTTTGCGCAGTTCGCCGAATCGCCTTGCAGCGGCAAGGTATGCCTCCTGGTTTGTTTGCGGAATGTCGGCAAGTTCCTTGACCGACGCCTCGTAGCGTGCGAGGAAACCCTTGCCGTCGTACTGATCTGGATATTTTTTCGCCAGATCGTCGATGGCCCGTTTGAGCGACACGGGATTCTGGATGGCCGCCGCGACGTCTTCGCCAACCCGTTCGATCAGCGTTCGCCGAAACTTGGCGGCAGCCCGCTGAGCGAGCCAAGCGCTCTTCTCGGCTTCAGACGCAAAGAGCGTCGGGTCCCTCTGGTCGGCAACGACCTGCAACTCAATGAACGCCGACCAACCACTGGCCGTGAGCGGACTCTTGGGCTTGGCGGGACTGCCAACCTTGCTCGGGAAGGCTTGCCAGATCCTGAATTCGACCCAGTCGAATTTCGCGTCGCCGGAAACCGGTTTGCTGGCGGCGTCTGCAATTTTCGTCAAGAAGCCGCCTGCGCCGGGACCGATGATCTTGTCGCCGGACGTGAACGTTGCGTCCTTCGGAAAACCGGGCTGTTTGCCGGGGTCTTTCTCGTTGTTCGCCAAGCGGATTTCAAAATCCTGGTTCGCCCGACTGTCGATGTTGCCGGAAAACAGGTTGACCTCCTTGATCGTTCTTGGTTTGCCGAGATAGTAAACGATGATCGACGGCTTGCCATTGATCGTGACTCGACCGTCGCCGCCGAAGGTCCCGACCTCGCCGTCCGTCAGGAACTGGGCATTGCCGACATGATCCGCCTTGACAAGCCTCGCACCGGGAAAAGTCAAAAGGTTCAAGTCGTGATTTTTAACGACCGCCTCACCCATTTCATGGAATTGGTCACCATTCCATGTTTCGTGCGACAGCTCGACTTGGGCCGATGCAATGCTCCACAGAGCGAAAAAAAACACAACGGGAAGAATACGGGCATTCATGGTAGGACATCCTCTGCCGGGACCAACGACGAGCCGGGACCTGTGGCCCCCAAATACCACAACATTGTACCGTCTCGAACCAATCGGGAAAACACCCCCGAACCTTGGGGCTTAAGGGGTTTAAGAGCGGCTCAAAAACGCTGCGAAACACCACGCACTGCCGGCCGGAAACGGGACGACAACGCACCTTACGTCATTGGAATTGACTATTGGTTCACACGTTTACCTTGCGACCTGACACACCCAACCTCGGCGAGTATCGTACCCCCAACCGGGCGACCAGTAATGGTAGACGGAGTCCCTTTCGGCCTGCTCGAATCCTGACTTCTCGCAAAGGGCGATGGTGGCGGCGTTGTCCGACTGGGTGACAATGGCGGCGACAGGAATATCAAGTGAGTGACACCAATACTCGCAGGCGCTCAGCAGCGCGCCGGCGATTCCTTTGCGCCGAAACGCCTCGTCAACGGACAACATTCCGATTCGGGCTTCGCGCTCCGTTTGGCCGTCGTCCGGACGAATCCGCCGCGCACAGCGGACAGTGACCAAGCCGACGGGCTTGCCGCTTTCCTGCCATGTCCAAATGCTGTCGGCCAGTCCGCCGGAAACGGAATTGTTGATCCAAGTCAGGAACAGACGCTCGTATTGCAGAGAAAGCTCCGGGTCCCGTTTGAAACGCGTCCATGTACCGGACTTGATCGCCAAGGCTTCAAGCGGCTTCGAACAGATCGCCGACGTGTAAGGCTTGACGTGCGTGTCGACCGGCGGTACGGACGCGGAAACCGTTTTCTTGAACGTCACCCGCTGATCGTACCGAACGCAGGGCGCGTCGAGCGATTCCAGTGTTTCTGGTCCGAACTCCTGCCGATAGATGTAAATCAATCGAAAACGCTGCCGACCTTGCCGGAGCGTTTCCTGTAACGCCACCGACGAAAAATCCGCCGGAATCTCAAGCGAGCCGATGGGAAAGCCGAAAAACGTCGACTCCCACTCGACGGGATGAATTTGATAAACCATGGGAATACTCGGGGGAAAAACAGGTTGCCATCGAAAAACGCCACGTCGCCATTTTACTCTTCCGCGACAGGAAAAAAAGACGGGCCGAAAAATCGGCTTGTTTTTCACGGCGGTTCGGCTAGAATGACCGGAGGCGGCGAAGGACCAACGCCTTTCCGAATGACGATGCTTACATTGCTCTTTATCCTGTCGACATCGCTCCTCGCCGAGGACCCGGCGGATGTTGCGTTCCAAAAAAAGGACCACGCAACGGCGAAGATTCTGTACGGCGAAGCACGGGACAAAGACAAAGCGAATTGGTTACGGTATTCGGCTCAAATCGTTCGTTGCTGCATTGCTCTCGGCGAATCGGATCAAGCCGTACAGGAATTTTTCCTGATTTGCCGTGTCGATCCGCAGACGACTTTGTACGATTGCATTCCGCTGCCGTGGAATCCGCCGCCCGCCGCTCCCGGTGCCCCAAAGATGATCGAACGGACGGCAACGGAGTTTCTCGATCCGCTCAAAAATCCGAGTCCCGGAACGGCGGCGACGCTTCTCGCGGCGGGAATCCTGTCCGTCAGTGCGCAAGCGGCCGACCGGAACCGCGGACTGACGCTGCTCGGTCGATTGGCGCAAGGGGAAGGCCCCGCCGCTCAGTTGGCATCGGCAATGTTATGGAAACAAAAAATACCGACGCTCCGAACGCCGAACGAGTTGGCCTTTCTCGAAAACGCCGTTGAACGAATGCCCGAACCGCTCCGTGCCGGCCCGTATTTTCTGCTCGGTCAGGCGGCGAAGAGCGTCGGCGACCGGGAAAAAGCGGTGTTGTACTGGATGCGGCTGCCGATTTTATATTCGGAACAAAAACTCCTCGTCGACGCCGCCGTAACCGAAGCCGCCGACGCCCTCGAAAAATTAGGCCGACCCGAACAGGCGAAAGGAGTTAGGAGATAGGAGATAGGAGTTAAGCCGTCATTTCGACCGCAGCGAAGCGAAGGGAGAAATCTCACCCTTACGAAAGGCTTGAAATTCCGGATCCATCGGTTCAGTGAGATTTCTCGCTCCGCTCGAAATGACGAGAATGATTTGTCAAATTCAAACCAACTTCCAACACCTTCATCGATCATGCAACGACTTACCGGATTCATTGTCCTTTTTCTTTTCGTAACGATTGCCCATGCCGTGGAGGCCGCGAATCCGATTGCCGACGCCGAAAAACTCATCCAACAGGGACTGCACAAGGACGCCCTCGACAAACTGCGCCCCTGGATTCTTGATCCGAAAAGTACCGATGTTGACGACAAAGAAGCGGTGCCCACGGGAATAAGACTGGTCTTCCATTGTCTTGCCCGTTTGAATCGGATGGCGGAAACTGACGAATTTCTCGAACAGACTGTAGTCGTACACGCTGAAAATTGGCGGGCCTTGCTTTCCGTTGCACGGTGTTATATCTACGAAAACAGTACAGGATTTATCATCGATGGCAAATTTGAACGTGGTCCCAGTCGCGGCGGCGGAAAATGGGTCGATGGCACGGAACGCAACCGGCTACGT
>Ga0099364_10006668_pt1 | contig 16728 bp, 14 predicted proteins | sample TergutTh196P3_FD_73070 | JGI IMG/M metagenome (GOLD analysis project Ga0099364, IMG submission 73070) | Microcerotermes parvus P3 segment gut microbial communities from Pointe-Noire, Republic of the Congo - Th196 P3 | ecosystem: Host-associated > Arthropoda: Insects > Digestive system > Gut ... | reverse complement strand
CACACTCATCACGAAAGCCAGTTTCGATAAGGATGAACCCGGCATTGCCGATGTTCTTGAAATCCTCAAGAAGTTAGCCAAGATGACTAACGAGATTGATACTCCGACCTGGGTGCGACCTGCGTGACGCGTAATTTGACTCAATAAGAATTCCCTCGCTTTGTCTCTTTGTTGAAGGCAAGGCGGGGGATTTTTTCGATTTGTTCCTTGACAAGTTCCTGATTATGTGGTAAAATAAAAATTAAGAAAAAAATAAGAATTTATTAAAAATCCAAGGAGAAAACACATGAACACTAAAAATCATATCAAGACAGTCACGGGGAAAACCCTCAAACAAACAGCGGAAAAAGGCGGATGCGGGAAATGCCGTGCTTCCTGCCAGTCTGCTTGCAAGACTTCCTGCACGGTGGCGAATCAACCGTGTGAAGCAAATCAAGAAAACGCATGAAAATCCACAAGTTTGAGCTGGACGGCGATTATTTCGTGGTTGACCCGGGTTCGGGGGCGGTTCACATTGCCGACAGACAGGCGTTTGAACTCCTCGACAAGGTAAAACCCTCGATTTTCGAGCGGTATTCGGGGATTGAAGGTGGCTGTTATGCCGAGTTGTATGACCTATATAAATCGGGATTGCTGTTCAGTGGGGATGATTGCCGTGATTTCGCCGAGACTTCGGTGGATGCACCGTTGAAGGCACTCTGCCTGCACGTTTCGCACGATTGTAACCTTGATTGTGAGTACTGTTTCGCGCATGAAAACGTCAGCGAACGCTTGACTATGTCCCCTGAAACGGCGTGTGCCGCAATTGATATGATTGTGGAGCGTTCGGGTGAACGGCGCGAGTTGGAAGCCGACTTCTTCGGCGGGGAACCGCTGATGGCATGGGAAACAGTCACGGCGGCGGTCGATTATGCCCGCGCTAACGAGGAAAAGTGGGGGAAACATTTTCGGTTTACCATCACAACCAACGGGCTGTTGCTCGACGATGAGAAAATCGCCTACATAAATCGCGAGATGAGTAATTGTGTCCTTTCGCTTGATGGGCGAAGGTCAGTCAATGATAGAGTCCGCCCGACAAAATCGGGGACGGGCAGCTTCGATTTGGTCGCCGATAAATTCCGTCGGCTTATTCAAACACGCGATAAACCCGGCTTCACCGATTGCTATGTTAGGGGGACTTTCACGGCGTATAATCTTGACTTCGCAGAGGATGTCGCCGAGTTGGCGCGGTTGGGGTTTCGAAACGTTTCGCTTGAACCGGTGACAAGCACACCCGGGTCGGGGGGGGATTATGCAATTACGCAGGCGCATATTCCGCAGATTTATGATGAATACGAACGTCTCTTCCGGCTGATGAAGTCGGGAGGGGTTGACGTGAATTTCTTTCACTTTAACGTGGATTTGAGTGGCGGCGCATGTGTGATTCGACGGTTGCGCGGTTGCGGTTGCGGGAATGAATACCTTGCGGTTGCTCCTACAGGGGAGCTGTATCCCTGCCATAGATTTGTCGGGGATTCAAAGTGGGTTATGGGGAATGTTTCTCACAAGAATCTCGACAAGGAAATCAAGCAATACTTCACGAAAACGCACATCTATTCAAAGTCGGACTGTGCCGACTGTTGGGCGCGGTTCTACTGTTCGGGGGGGTGCAACGCTTCTTCGTATGAGTGTTTCGGCGATGCGCGCAAGACCGACTCCGCCGGTGTGGAGTGTTTGATGATGAAAAAACGTCTCGAATGTGCGATTGCGCTAAGTTGTTTAAGAGTTGTTTGAGAGTTCGTTAAGGGTATAATCTGATGAAAAAAGCATTGATTTATTTGGGGGTCACTGCGGGATTGGGGGTTCTGCTAACGCTCATCTCGCGATTCTCTGTTGGCTTTTCCGAATGGTACGCCGTAAACATCTATCCGATTTTGGTTAGGCTAATCGGGGGATTTTTCGGCGGCTTTTCTTTTTCGATGGCGGAAATCATGATTATTCTGCTGATTCCCGCGGGAATAGCGGGAATAGTCTTGTTTATAATTAAAATTGTTAAGAGCAAAGGGGAGCGAAAATCCTTTCTCGCACGATTCGGTGTGTATTTCGGGTGCGGGATTTCGACGGTGTTTCTGACTTTTATTCTGATGTGCGGAATTAATTATAATCGGCATACTTTTTTACATGATTTACATAATTCAAACGGCAGCCATGTCGAGTTACGTGAGGTGACGAATCTCGATGAATGGCTGGTCTTTCTGACTTTGTTGGACGAGTTCTATACAGATTTCCCGGATTTAGAATCGCAGGACGGTGTTATTAACAGGGACGAAAACGGTGTTTTCGTTTTGACGGGGGATTTAAGCAAACTCGCCCCTGCGGCTATGCGGAACTTAGCTGAAACCTATCCGAGGATGAAGGTGAGATTCCCGAGACCTAAACCGATTTTGAATTCCGGGTTGATGTCGGATGCGTTTCTTCTGGGATTTTTTTCGCCGTGGACGATGGAAGCGAATTACAATCGAATCGCCCCGGGTAACGAGCGGGCGTTGACCACCCTCCATGAGTTGGCGCACGTTTCGGGATTCATGCGGGAGGAGGAGGCGAATTTCATCTCGTTCCTCGCTGCGAAGGAAAGCGGTGAGCCGGAGTTGGTGTATTCGGCTTATGTGTATGTGCTGAACGAGTTTTCGTTGGATATTACTTATGAGGAATTTGAGCAGCTTCCTCCGTCGTTTATGACGAAGTTTGATTATTTCCGCGAAAAAACCGACAGCGAATGGTTTTGCGATGAAGACGGTAATTACGAGTATTTTCACAGTGGTTATTTGATTCCTGCGTTTATCAGTCTGGATTGGTATGCGCAAAACGAATTCTGGTGGGAACGCTATTATAACGTGACCGAAGTTTATGATGATGACGGGGAGGTCGTTGACGTGATTGTCAACGTGAATCCCGTGGTTGAGGCTATCAGCGACGTTTCGTCAAGCGTGAATGACACCTACCTCAAGGCGCAGGGGCAGGAAGACGGAATCCTCAGCTACGCACGTATGCGGGATTTGGTAATGATACTCTATTTGAGCGAAATGAGTGAGATGTAGCACTTGACAATCTTGAGAAAATGTGTTAAGATAGTCGGAATATGAAAAAGTTTGAAAAAATATGAAAAATAAGGAGATGTAGAAAATGAAGGCAATTATACTCGCCGGCGGTGCCGGTACGCGGCTTTTCCCTATGACGAAGGTCATTTCCAAGCAACTCCTCCCCATTTACGATAAACCCATGATTTACTATCCCGTTTCTATGCCGTTACTTGCGGGGATTCGTGAGATTCTTATAATCTCAACTCCGCGGGATTTGCCTATGTATAAAGAACTGTTGGGAGACGGCAGTCAAATCGGGGTGCGGTTCGAATATGCCGAACAGGCAGCTCCGCGCGGTCTGGCAGAAGCATTTATTATCGGAGAAGAATTCATCGGTTCGTCACCTGTATGTCTCGTTTTGGGGGACAATGTGTTTTATGGGCAGTCATTTTCGTCGATTTTGCGAAAAGCTGTCGAAAACAAAGTCGGCGCGACGGTGTTCGGTTATCCGGTTAAGAATCCGAGTGATTTCGGTGTCGTGGAATTCGCAGGGGAACCCGGAAGCGGAGTAGACTCATCAGTGAGTGTTAAGGGGCGGAATCATCAACTGTCGGGGAGTGGCGGAAAGGTCATTTCCATCGAAGAAAAACCGGCTAATCCTAAATCTAACTATGCTGTTCCGGGATTGTATTTCTATGACAATAATGTCGTGGAAATCGCAAAAAACGTCAAACCTTCGGAAAGGGGCGAATTGGAAATCACAGCCGTCAATAACGAATATCTGCGGCGGGGTCAGCTCAACGTTGTCGTTATGGGAAGAGGTATGGCATGGCTCGACACCGGAACGACCAAAGGCTTGCTCAAGGCTTCGGAATTTGTTGAAACGGTACAGTCACGGCAGGGATTCTACGTTTCGTGTATCGAAGAAATCGCATGGCGAAGAGGATTCATCGATGATGCACAGTTAGCCGTGGTCGGCGAATCGCTCAAGATGACCGAATACGGACAGTATATTCTGTCTTTGTTAAAGTAAAATAGAGATTGGAACCGGTTTTAGCGACACGTTTGTGTCAGAAAGGTATGGTCTTTTTATGGTAATTTTTGTAACAGGGGGTGCGGGATTCATTGGTTCGAACTTTGTGTACAATCAGTTGGAATCCTACCCGAACGACCGTATAGTCTGCATTGATAAGCTGACTTATGCGGGGAATTTAAAAACACTCGTCCCGGCAATGAAAAATCCGAATTTTCGGTTCGTGAAGGTTGATATTTGCGACAGAAAGGCGATTTTCGACCTGTTCGCCGAAGAAAAGCCGGATATAGTTGTCAATTTCGCGGCGGAAAGCCACGTTGACCGCTCGATTGAAAATCCGGAGGTTTTCCTAACCACCAATATACTCGGAACGCAGGTTCTTATGGATGCCTGCCGTGAGTTCGGGACCGCGCGATTCCACCAGGTATCCACCGACGAAGTCTACGGTGATTTACCTTTAGACCGCCCCGATTTGATGTTCACCGAGACAACACCGATTCACACGTCGAGTCCGTATTCGGCATCGAAAGCCGCCGCCGACTTGTTGGTTCAGGCTTATCACAGGACGTTCAAATTGCCGGTGACAATTTCGAGATGTTCGAACAACTACGGGCCGTATCACTTCCCTGAAAAGTTGATTCCGTTGACGATTACCAAAGCCCTCGCTGATTTACCGCTCCCGGTTTATGGTAAAGGCGAAAATATTCGTGATTGGCTTTACGTCGAAGACCATTGCAAGGCAATCGATTTGATTATGCGTAAGGCGAAGGTGGGGGAAGTCTACAATATCGGCGGGCATAATGAGATGACGAACATCGAAATAGTGAAGCTGATTTGCGCTGCATTGGACAAGCCCGAAAGTCTTATCACGTATGTGGAAGACCGTAAAGGTCATGATTTGCGTTACGCAATCGACCCGACGAAGATTCATGCCGATTTGGGTTGGCTCCCCGCAACGAAGTTCAGAGACGGGATTAAGTCCACTATTCAGTGGTATCTGGATAATCGTAATTGGTGGGAAGATATTCTGAGCGGAGAGTACAGAAACTTTAAGGGGGAATAGGTTTGAAAATTCTTGTGACCGGTGCGAAGGGTCAGCTTGGGGTTGACGTTGTCGGTGAAGCCGAGTCTCGCGGGTTGGAGGTCATCGGGGTTGATGTAGATGAACTCGACATCACCGATGCGACGGCGGTCGAAACGGTATTGACTTCTCACAATCCCGATGCGGTAATCCATTGTGCGGCATGGACTGCGGTGGATGCCGCGGAAGATGCCGAAAATGCCGACAAAGTCCGTGCCGTTAACGTTAGAGGGACGGAGAATATTGCGAAGGTCTGCGATAAAATCGGGAGTAAACTGCTGTACGTCTCGACCGATTATGTCTTCAACGGGTTGGGAGATGTTCCGTGGAAGACAGGAGATTCCTGTGAACCGCTCAACTTCTATGGGCAGACTAAATATGAAGGTGAGATTGCGGCGGCGGAACTTTCCGATAAGCTGTTTATCGTGAGGATTTCGTGGGTGTTCGGCGGGGACGGGAACAGCAATAACTTCGTCAAGACTATGCTGAAGTTAGGCAAAAGCCGTGATACGCTTTCGGTGGTTAACGACCAAATCGGGACCCCTACCTACACTCCCGATTTAGCGCGATTACTGGTTGACATGGTTCTCAGCGAGAAGTACGGTGTTTATCATGCGACCAATTCCGAGGGGGAAGACGGTTTCATCAGTTGGTTTGACTTTGCGGAAGAGGTCTTTAAGCAGGCGGGTATGGGAATCACGCTTAATGCAGTGCCCGGTTCGGAGTTTCCCACGAAAGCGAAACGTCCCGCTAACAGCCGCCTCGATAAGAGTGGTCTGGCGGCGAACGGATTCGTACCGCTTCCCGATTGGCGAGATGCAGTGAAGCGTTATCTTCGGAAATTGTAATTAGTCGTTGAAAACGAAAATTTAGATAGGAGGCACAGAGTGAAAATCACAGTTACCGAATGTCCCATTAAGGGATTATATGTAATCGAGCCGAAGGTTTTCGGCGATTCTCGCGGGTGGTTCTGCGAGACTTACAATCAAAACGAGATGAAAGAGGCGGGGCTTGACCTGACTTTCGTGCAGGACAATCAATCCATGAGTACGAAGGGGGTTTTGCGCGGTCTGCATTACCAGAAGCAGTTTCCGCAGGGCAAACTCGTGCGGGTGGTGCGGGGGGCGGTTTTCGATGTGGCGGTTGACCTCCGCAAAGACAGCCCGACTTACGGAAAATGGTTTGGGGTGGAGCTTTCTGCTGAGAACAAGAAGCAGTTCTACATTCCCGAAAACTTTGCCCATGGGTTTTTAGTCCTTTCGGATGAATCCGAGTTCGTTTACAAATGTACTGACTTCTACCGCGCGGACGATGAGGGCGGGTTACTCTGGAATGACCCGAAAATCGGCATTGAGTGGCCGGATATCGGCATGGAACTCCTTATTTCCGATAAAGATAAAGCATGGAGCGGACTCGTTTGAGTCCGCTCCGGTTTTTGTTTTTGATTGCTCACTTGCTCGACGGCGAAGCCGCCGACCTGTGAGCTCTTGTTTTGCTTTAATCCGCAAAAATAAAGACTTTTCGTAGGATGAAGTTGTAGACCATACATATTCCCGAGGAAACGATTTTCGCGAAGAGGGGGATGAGATTGTGTTCGATTACCAGGCTGTTTTCTGCAATCAGCGGAATCGCACCGAACATCATCGCGAATAGCCAGACGCACAGTATGTTCACACCTAATGCGGTAATACTGGTGATTAGTACGAGCGCGACTTCTTTGCCTTTTTTGTGCTTGCTTTTCTTGAAAACGAACAGCACGCTCAAGATATAATTCACAACGAACCATACAACAAAGCTCAAGACTACCGACACAAGCTCATTGATTCCCATCTTTTCGTAAAAGATGTAGTAGGAAGCCCAGTCAAACAGAGTGGCTATTCCTGCGGTGATTCCGTATTTAACGAACTGTATGAAGAGTGCTTTTTTGGGATTCATTGGACTTCCTCCGTCACTTCCCAGATTGTTCGCTTATCAGAGATTTCGCCGTGAATGTGCTTGACACATTCGACAGCGGTGAGGAACGACTGGTCCATGTCTAAATATCGGTGTTGACCCTTCCTGCCGATACTGTACAGATTGTCGAGCGTGTCGATATAATCGCGAATATCGCCGAAGTTGGCATAACTTCCGCTGTAGACGGGGTAGGCAAACCCCTCCTGCACTTTGATAGTGCGGACGATGTTCTCACGTTCCAACAGACCGAGTTTTACCGCCTCTTTCACGGCAAACTCGATGGATTCTTCCGGTTTGCCTTTCCATATATCGTCGTTTTCGTTGCAGAAGTATTCCATACCGAGAAAGACCTCACGCTGCCAGTCGCTGACTACATACGGCGAGAAGTTGTTGTAAATCCCGAACCGTGACATCATAGCGACGTTGTTGTAGATGTACGACCAACAGTCGGGCAGGGAACCGTCAATGGTCTTGATTCCCGTATCGTTTTGAAGGCTAAGTCGGGATGCGAAAATCCCAATCATGACGAAGTTGCGGTACTTGAGTGCTAACGCCGCATCTCGTGCGGGGGAGGGTTTTTCGCCGTCATGCGTAAAACTCCCGAAGAGTTTGCTCAACGGAATGGTTGAAATAACATAGTCGGCGGTGAGTTCTTTCATGCCTTCCCCGGTTTCAACCGTGAGACCTGTAACGCTCTTATTTTCGATTTTGATATGGGTCACGGCATTACCGAACGCAAACTTCACCCCTTTTGAGCGGAGTTGTTCTGCAAGAAGCTCCCACATTTGGCCCGCGCCGTGTTTCGGGTAACGTAAAACCTTGACTTCGTTAATCGAACCTTTGACTTCATCGTTTTCGGCGGGTTTGATTCCGAGAATCGACTTGAACAGTTGTTTCAGGGCTTTGCGGAGAGAAATCCCCTGAATCCGTTGAGTGCCGCACTCACTCGAAATATTACAAGGTTCGTCCCCCCAGGCTTTGTAGGTGTACGCCTTAAAGAATTCGTTATACAGCCCCCTGCCGAACTTATTTATGAGATAGTCTTCCATCGTGACTTCTTTGCGGCGGAAAATCCGTGACTTTAAAACGCTGAACCCGAAGTAAAGCGTCTTTTTCAGTCCGAGTTTCAAGATGGTGTCTTTTTTGAATGACAACGGGTAATCGAAAAACTTACCTTCGTACAGGATTCTCGACACGCGTTTGCGTTTGAGCATGACCTGCTTGTCGGTATCGGGGTCGGGTCCGCCTGGATTCAACTCAACCTCCCTCTCGAAAAGTTTGTCGTCGCACGCGGGCGCGCCTTGTTCGGGCAGAAACTCATTCCAAATCGATTTGATATATTCCGAGTTGGTGAAGAAGTGGTGGGGCCCTATATCGACGTAATTCCCCTCAAACTCGACCGTGCGGGAGTTTCCGCCGATTTTGTCCGACGCTTCAAGTATGGTAATGTCCCACGGTTTGTCCGGGGTACTTCTCTTCAAAAGCTCATATGCCGCACCGAGTCCGGCAGGCCCCGCACCGATAATGAGTGCGGTTTTGTTGCTGTTCTCCATTAAGATTTGTTCCTTTGTTTTTTTACTTTACTTTATTTTATTGAAAGTAAGGGTGTAATACCCCGCTCCTTGGGGCGGCTCTCTCGCCCGCATGGCGAGGGGTGCAGGGATTGCCCTGCGGTGTTACCTTACATTTTCGTGACTTCCAGGGTGTAAAGCCGAATCGGTCTGTCATGGTTTACATCGACCTTGAATTCCACGTTTTCTGCCGTTTCTTCCACTGTCATAGTGACTTTCAGCGTGCCGGACGATGACATCGGTTGGGATACCAGCGTTTTGCCGCCGAAATTCGACGTTACCGAAAACTTTGCCGCACCGCCTGTGTTATCGCCGAGTTCGGCGTATTTAAGTGTGAGTTCGTACTCACCTTTCAGTAGTGTGATATGCGGTCCCCAGACCATCATACCGTTCATTTGGTTTGAATCCACGTAGTTCTCTTTAAACGATACGTAAGCCGCATCGTTTTTGGCGGCATAGTTCATGGAAAAGTCATACACCGCCGATTCGCCCTTGAAGTTCGGTACACGGAAAGCGGGTAACGGATTAATCCCGACTTCGTATATAACAAGGTTGTCGATTCTTGTGACGAATACAGCTTCACTCGCCAGGAAATCGCGCTTGTATTTCGGTGTAACCGTCGTCATGGTAGACCATTCCGACTCGGTCAAAACCAGTGCATACTTACCTTTATTGTTATCAAAGTAGACCCTTTTATCCGCTGCCCAAAACTCCGCCCGGAAGCTGTCCGCATTAAGATACCCCGCATCGATTTCCATGTTTGCATACGAAGCGGTCAGCGCGACATTCCAGAATCCGCCGTAAATACACTCATAGCCGTTTCTGTTGAGGTATTGCGCCGCCTTGTAATGTGTCAAGGTCTCTTTATTACGTTCTCGTCCGTCTTCCAACGCTTTCAAATCGTGATTGTAAATCGAAAATACGCATAACACTGCGATTAACAGGGCAACCCCTCTTCGCAGAAGTACCGTGCTGATTACGTTTCGTGAAGTTAGGCACGCAACCCCGAAAGCGAGTAAATACCAGTTAAAGTAGTAATATTTGGGCGATGCCTGCCCAATCACCACCGTAATGCAGAAAACCAGTGCGAATGCCGCCGCGAAGTATTCCGATGCGAAGATTACCCCTTCTTCCTTCAGCTTGGCTTTTCTGTTTTTGATTATGCTGAAGACTACAAACACAACCAATCCGATTACAAACAGCCGTAAGAAAGTCTCTCCCATAGTCTTGACGAAAGCCGGGTCTTTGCTGCCCATTCCGCCGGCATGAACCACCAACGATTGCAGTAACGAACGACCCGCCGCCGGGAGAATCTCGTCGAAAATGCGTTCAACCGATTGTATGTTCGTGGCTGCAGGGACGTACGCCCCCGCATAGCGATTATACAGACTCAGCAGTGCCATTCCCGCGCCGTTCACCAGGAACAGGACGGCAGCCGTGATTAACCCCCTCAGCCGCAGAAACGGTTTCAGGACTTTGCTTTCACGTTCGGGGTCATTTCGCGCTTCGCCGATTGCGTTGAAGAATTCCACCGCAAGCAACGGAATATACAGCACCGCCATCATTCGTATCCCGAAAATGCCGCCGATAAAGCTGAGTAAGACTAACGAAATCGCCCGTATAATGTTTTTCTTGCCTTTCAAGGCATAGGAGTTCTTTTTCATGTCGATTAGCAGGATACAGGTCAAAAGCGGGAGCATGACGAAAGTCGGATAGAAATTCGCCCCGCGGAAGTTGTTGAAGATACTCACGTTAGCTCCCAACAGGAAAATCATTGAGATAAAAGCGGCAGAACGGCTGAAGTTAATTCTTCGGCAGAGAATATACCAAAGTACCAGTATAGCCAAGGTTGTGAACAAAATCCCGACTTTCGCCGCCATAATCCAGTCTGATATAAAAAGTTTCATAACCAGCGTGACTATGAACGGACGAGAAAACATGGATTCATGTCCGAAGATGAAGTCGTTGAAGAAAAGCCCGCGTTCGCTGACGATTTTAGGGATGAGGATGTTATCCACCACCACGTCGGAGTCCATTGCGGTATAGGCAGTAACTATATTGTATTGAATCAGCCAGATGAACAGGAAAACCACCGCTCCCAACAAAAACAGTTCATACGATGAGAAAGAATCGTAGACCCGGCGAATTTTCGAAAAAAATCCGTCTTTTGATTTTTCCGGCTTTTCTTGAACGTTAATTTTTTTGTCTTCCATCATAACGGAATAACTCCTATAAATTCTTTGAAATTGTAGTATAACCACGGATTATGGTTAATCAGCCATGCACCGTCGCTGCTGCTTATTACCAAAAGTCCCATAATCACGATGCACGCGAACATTCCGCCGTTGTATATCCTGCGTGCGGTCTTCGCGAAGATGGTCTTGTTGAGCATTTCGACCAGGAAATACCCGCACAGCAATCCCGCAAGGGAGAACAGCCACAAGAAGTCTAACTGATAACGGGTGGCTAATCCGATGAACGACATCACTACCATTTGAACCAACCCGATAATCGGCAGTGCGAGAATAAACCGCGCTATTAATTTTCTGCGGGAATCGGTGAAGGTGAAGGTTTGAATCGCTCCGACTTTTCTTCCTGTTTTCCTTCGTCTTCGTTTGAACCTACTGCGTTTTTCGGATATAACTACGACCGACTTGGTCTCACTGTAATTGAAATTGTATTTGAACACACGGACAATCCCCGCTAAAGCCCAGATAATCGGCAGGATTAGAATGCCCAGAACGTTTTCTTTATAAACATAGCCCGAATAGCTGTCCGAGATATAAGTCCCCTCAAGTGAGATGAACGGGAACGCCGTAGTCCAGTTTAAAGCGGGGACAATGAAACTGAACAGGAACGCCCCTACGAGAATCAGGCGGTTTATGGGACTTAACAATCCCGCCGCACCGACATTCGTGACGGTCAGCATATATTTGTTGCCGAATTCAAGCACCGAATCGAATCGTACATAGTTGTACCACATTAATCCCGCCGCGACTGCTATATACGGAACTAATGCCGACATGAGGGCGAAAGTGAAGTCTTTCTTGTGTCCCCACAGCTCCTTGATTTTGTCCCAAAGTATAATCGGCACTAAAAATGACGCAAAGACGAAATTCGGACGGCATCCGACAGCTAATGCCATGAACAGACATCCGAAGAAGAGCAGGGAGAGTTTTCGTCCCTCCGAATAGCGCAGAATCAAGTATAATCCTGCCGCCGTGAAGAACAACGCCGAAGTCCCCGCGACTTCATAGAAGCGGGGGCGTGCCGTAACGAAATGAACCATCGCGCACATGGGGAGTGCGATTTGCCCTAACGTAAACATTCCCACCGACATTTTCTTCATGAATCGGAAAGCCAGGTGCTGCCAGATGAACATCAAGTAAATTGCAGCCCCGCTCGCGAATATGAACACCGCCAATTTAGTCGGGAAATACGCACCGGTAAGGAGTTTGAACGGCAGGCTCAACACTAATACCTGGACAATCCCGAAATAGCTGTAGAATTGTCCGTTATAATAGGCTAAATCCCAACCTTCAAAGTAGACCCCCGCAGAGTTACGTTCGTCTCCGTCGTAGGGATTCTTCAGGGATTGAAGCGTGTCGGACGGTTCAATATTAAGATGGAATTGACCGTCAATCAGCGCATCTACGATGAGTGCGTTGAACTGGTCTTCTCCGTCGTTGGAAAGGTTCTGCATGAGGGATAATTCCGGGTCAAAGGGGGTCGAAAACAGTGTCAACAAAAGCAGATAGGTGATGAATCCAAGGGTGGTGAGTTTAAACAGCAGGGTTTGTCTGCCGCAGTCCTTGTCTATACGTTTTTTGAGTAGTCCGCTGCGGATTAAACTGACAACGGCTAACGTCGCCAACGAGAACAGCATCCATCTTTCCACCATGAATCGGAACGGGACGGCTTTGTTCAAGACTATATCCTTAATCACCAGCCCCCACGCCTTGTCTGAGAAGCGGATTTCAATCTCGGTGATATTTCCGTGGGCTTGCAGGGTTATATACTGCGAACCCTCGGCATTTTCGATTACGCGAAATGCCCGTGTAACCCGATTAGAGTGTTCTTCGTCGGAATATTTTATGGTGAAATCATGTGATTTCATTCCGTTCGAGAAGTCGATATCAAGGAAAATTCCGGCGAGCTTTTGTTCGGAGTTTTCGGGGAATGTGATTTTAATCGAACCGTAATCGGAAGCAACATACCCGTCGGGATTTTTTTCCACGCCGTTCAGCGTAATGTTCGCTGACGGCATTTTCCGAACGCTTACAATATCATCCGCATTTAAGCCGAACGTCACGAAACTGCGTGCGTTAAAAAAGAACACTTCCAGAATCCAGAATATAGCTAAGATTATAATTAAATCACGAAATACAGGCTTGTTTAGTTTGTTAAGCATATCGACAGAGATTACCTCTTTCTTACGTTATTTGACGTTATTGGAGTAATACCCCACCCTTGGGGGGCGGTTTTTTGCCTTACATTAGATTTACATACCGCTTTATTATATACCAAAAAAAGTCGAAAGTCAAGCTATTTTTGAAAATCCTGTCTTTTAGGTTTCCTTAAAAAACCTTTTATACTGCTTATACTACGCTGAACAGCATTTCCCCATATGACGGCAGTGTGCGGAATTCCCTTGCTGTCAGCGATTCTAACCCGTCGAGGATGGTTCGCAGCTCAGACATAGCCGGGAGCACTCTGTCCCGATAAAACACAGCTTCATGGGGTTTCGATTTTGATTCTTTGACCGCCTCTTCAAGTGCGGTGAGTTTCAGTGAGAGTTCTGCCGACAGTTCGCTGATTTGCGTTGACAGCCGCCTTTCGAGGGAGGTGTTCAAATCACAGTCAAGCTGTTGTTTTCGTAAAAGGAGTTTCAGCAGTTCGTTTTGGTATCGGATTACCGAGGGAATAATCTCGCTTTTCGTTAAATCCAGCATAGTCAACGCTTCAATATTTATGACTTTGCAGTAGTTCTCGCTCAAGATTTCATAGCGTGACTGCAACTCATTTTCGGTGAAGACACGATGAAGATTGAACAACTCCGCGCTTTCCGGTTTTATGAACGCGGTGAGTGCGTCAACCGTGGATTTAGTATCGGGGAGTTTACGTTTAGCCGCTTCTTCATACCATTCGTCCGAGTAATTGTTGCCGTTGAAGATAATCCGTTTGTGATTTTCGTAGGTGGATTTGAGTAGTTTCGTGAGACGTTCGTTGAAAGAAGGCGTATTTTGTTCGTCTTGATGAGTTTCTTCCGAAAGATAATCGGCGAAAGTCCGCAGTGATTCCGCTACCGCTGTGTTTATGACGGTGTTGGAATCCGCCACCGAGAAAGCCGAACCCAGCATACGAAATTCAAACTTGTTCCCGGTGAAGGCAAAGGGGGAGGTTCGGTTGCGGTCGGACGAATCTTTTCGGAAGTGGGGCAGTGCGGTAACGCCGATTTCCATGTAGGTTTTGCTTTTTTCACGGTAGACAACATCTCCGTGGGATTCTTTTTCTTCGAGGGAGTCGAGGACAGCGGTGAGTTCTTCTCCCAGATAGACCGATACGATTGCGGGGGGGGCTTCGTCTGCGCCGAGCCGATGGTCATTCCCGGGGGAAGCCGCCGATGCGCGAAGAAGGTCATGATAACCGTCTACGGCTTTGATTACCGCAGTCAAAAACAGTAGAAACTGTGCGTGCTCTTCGGGAGTTTTTCCGGGTTCGAGCAGGTTTCGCCCCGAATCGGTCGAGATTGACCAGTTATTGTGTTTCCCGCTTCCGCTTACCCCTGCGAAGGGTTTTTCGTGAAGCAGACAGGCTAATCCGTGTCGATTAGCAATCAATTTCATCATTTCCATCGTGATTTGGTTATAGTCGGTAGCGGTATTCGCACTTGAATAAATGGTGGCGAGTTCGTGCTGTGACGGTGCGACTTCGCTGTGTTTTGTCTTTGCGAATACGCCGAGTTTCCATAGTTCGCGGTCTAATTCTTCCATGAAGGCGGCTACCCGCGGGGTCAAACTCCCGAAATAATGGTCATGCAGCTCTTCGCCTTTCGGCGGGCGTGAACCGAAGAGGGTTCGCCCTGTGTAGATTAAATCGGGGCGTTTTCGGTGGAGTTCGGCATCTATGAGAAAGTACTCCTGTTCCGCGCCGACCTGCGGAATTACCCTTTTAGTAGTCTTATCGCCGAACAGTCGCAATATTCGCAACGCTTGAACGCTTAACGCTTCCATCGAGCGAAGGAGCGGTGTTTTTTTGTCGAGGGCTTCCCCCCCGTAAGAGCAAAATGCTGTGGGAATACACAAGGTGGAATTTTTGATGAAGGCATAGGAAGTCGTGTCCCATACGGTGTAGCCTCTCGCCTCGAAAGTCGCACGGAGTCCTCCCGACGGGAAACTCGAAGCGTCGGGTTCGCCTTTGACCAATGCCCTGCCCGAAAACTTCATAATCGCTTTACCGCTGTCCGACGGGTCGGGGGCGATGAAACTGTCGTGCTTTTCGGCGGTGATTCCCGTCATGGGCTGAAACCAGTGGGTGAAATGGGTTGCCCCTTTTTCGAGTGCCCAGTTCTTCATGGCTTCGGCAACTTCATGCGCGACCTCCAGTTCAAGGTGAGTGCCTTCGGTCATGGTTTTTTTCAGGGCATTGTAAATGTCGGGCGGGAGTTTTGCTTTCATGACGGAATCGTTAAACACAAGACTCCCGAATAGTTCGTTGATACTTTTCATTTTTTTATCATACCTTTCCGAGGCACAAAGCCTCTACGAATAATCCTGTCAAGCTCACCTGCTCAACGGCGAAGCCGCCGACCCCGTGAGCTCTTATTAAAATTTGCTTTTCAAAATTTTTATACTCTCTTAACTCAGAAAACTCCGTAGGAGTTTTCTCCGCAGGGCGAGCAAAGCCCGCCTTTGGCATGAACCCCGCTCGGGATTTTCGTTGCAAATTAGTTTCGGATTAACAGTATATCATAAATCTTGCGATTTGTCATTGACTTTTTCGGTAAAATATAGTTTAATATTATTTAGTGTTAAAATTTTGAGGGAAGAAGGACGGTTATGAAAGTTTCGATAATTATGGGGAGCGATTCCGATTTGCCGGTTATGCGGGAGGCGGCGGACTTCCTCGGCGAATTAGATATTCCGTATGAAATCACCATTGTTTCTGCGCACAGAACCCCAAAACGTCTCTATGAGTTCGCTGAATCGGCGATTGACAGAGGGGTTTCGGTAATCATTGCGGGGGCGGGCGGTGCGGCTCATCTCCCGGGAATGGTTGCTTCGATTACGACATTGCCGGTAATCGGTGTTCCGGTTAAAACCAAGGCATTAGGCGGGGTGGATTCGCTATATTCGATTGTGCAAATGCCGCCGGGGATTCCGGTTGCGACGGTGGCGATTAATGGGGCGAAAAACGCGGGGATTCTCGCCGCATCGATTTTATCGGTGTCGATTCCCGAAATACGGGACAAGCTTCGCTCTTACAAAAATGATTTGAATAAAATGGTTCTCGGCAAAGTCGAGGAGTTGGAAAACCTGGGATATGAAGAATATTTGGAGGCAAAAATTTGAATTTGAAAAAGATAGGAATAGTCGGTGGCGGGCAACTCGGCAAAATGCTTATTCTTGAGGCGAAGAGATTGGGACTGTATGTAGTCGTACTCGACCCGTCGGCAGACTGTCCTGCTTCAAGTATCTGCGATGAGTTAATCGTTTCCCCGCTCAGCCTCGTCGAGGAAGTGGCGGGATACTTCACGTTAAGCGAAAAAGTAGACGTTATTACTTACGAATGGGAGAGTATCAACGCAAACGCTCTGGAAGAGTTGGAGAAAAAAGGGGTTGAAGTCTATCCGTCGGTAAGGAGTTTGAAGACGATTCAAAACAAGTTCGTACAGAAGTCCGCTTTGCAGAAAAAAGGAATCCCTGTTCCGCGGCTGTCTAAAGAGTATACGTCGGAATTAGGTCAAAAGCAGATGTTTAAATCGGCATATGACGGTTATGACGGAAAAGGGAATCGGGTGATTCACGGTGA
>Ga0099364_10006667_pt1 | contig 16729 bp, 15 predicted proteins | sample TergutTh196P3_FD_73070 | JGI IMG/M metagenome (GOLD analysis project Ga0099364, IMG submission 73070) | Microcerotermes parvus P3 segment gut microbial communities from Pointe-Noire, Republic of the Congo - Th196 P3 | ecosystem: Host-associated > Arthropoda: Insects > Digestive system > Gut ... | reverse complement strand
AATGCACCATAAATATTTTATTTCTGCGATTTTTATTATTTTGCCAATATCAGGCCTTTTGGTTTTTACAAAAGAACACAGGGTAAGGCGCCTGATCAGCTTTATAAGACCGCAGTGGGATCCGCTGGGAGCCGGGTTTCAGGTGAGTGCAAGCCGTGATGCGATTATTTCAAGCGGTTTTCTTGGAAAAGGTCTTGGGGAAGGAACACGAAAAATCGCAAGTATTCCGGAAATTCATTCGGATTTTATTTTTAGCGCATATGTTGAAGAAACCGGCTTTGTCGGCATAGTATTGTTTTTTGCCCTTATAATAATTTTTGCATTTCTTGGGTACAGAGCGGCATGGAAAAGTGAATCAATATACGGACGGCTTCTTGCGGCAGGGCTTACAACCATGATTTTGTCCCAGTCTTTGCTTAACTTGGCTGTTGTTTCGGGGGCATTGCCTGCAACAGGAATTCCGCTCCCGTTTTTTTCTGCGGGAGGTTCTTCGCTTGTAACAACGCTTATTTGTGCGGGGCTTATTGCCAATGTAGCGGGAAAGGGCGGAGCAAAGGGAGGCGTAAATGTCTGAATATTATTATTCTGCCGGTGAAGAAGCAATTGCCGAAAAAAAATCCTCAGGGAAGATCGAAAAAGGGCTAAAAAGGCTTCTTATAATTGCAGGCGTAATTTTTGCGGCGCAATTTGTCTGGCTTTTTGGCATAAGTCCGTTTATTCCTTTTACAACAATTGTTGTTCATGGTTTTGACGAATCGACAAGAAGACAGATTATTTCGCTTTCCGGAATTGATGAAAATTCATCTTTCTTTTCGACCAATGTCAGGGCGATGCAGGATTCTCTTTCCGCACACATTCTTGTTGAATCGGCTGTTGTAACAAAAAGGTTTCCTGATAAATTATCAATTTTTCTGACTCCGCGCGAAGCTGCGGCTGTAACGCTTGCAACAATTGATTCAAAACAGGTTCTCCTTTTTATAGACAAACAAGGGGTATTTTTTAAAACAGGAGAAGCCGGAACATTTATACAAAATGACATTGAACTGCCTGTAATTTCCGGAATTGAAAATCCTGTATTGAATATGCAGCTTCCTGCGGCTCTTGTTCCCCTGATGGAGAATCTATCGGATATTGCCGCAAGTTCACCGGAATTGTTATCTGCAATTTCTGAAATTCGTATTGAACGAAAAGCATGGGAAGGTTATGAACTTGTGCTGTTCCCCGTTCACAGTTCTATAAGGGTCAGAGTGGAAAATAATCTGACTGAAGATGTTCTTCGGTATGCATTGCTCATACTGAATGTGTTTGAATCTGAAATGCAAAAACCGTATGAAATTGATTTCAGATCGGGTATGGGTTCATATAAATTATAAGGATGGATTCTGATGAGTAACGGAATATTAGCATCATTGGATATAGGTTCGACTTTTGTACGTGTTATTATCTGCGAACAGGATGAAGACGGTGTTTTAAAAATTATTGGAGTGGGTAAAAGACCGTCCACCGGTTTAAGAAAAGGCGTTGTAGTGAATATAGAAGCTACCCTGCGTGCGGTAGCGCAGGCAATCGAAGATGCGGAAATGATGTGCGGTCTTGAAGTTACCGATTGTTGGATTGGAATTGGCGGTAATCATGTAAACGGGCTTAATTCACGCGGTGTTGTAGGAATATCCGGCAAAAAAAACAAGGATTCAAGAGAGAGGGAAATTAATCAGGATGATATTGATCGTGTTATAGAAGCGGCAAAAGCCGTGGTAATCCCGACAGACAGGCAGATACTCGAGGTAATTCCGCAGAGTTATAAAGTTGACGATCAAAAAGGAATAAGAAATCCGCTTGACATGATAGGAGTGCGTCTTGAATCCGATGTACATATAATTACATGCGCAATAACAGGAGCGCAGAATCTTATAAAATGCGTAAATCGTGCAGGTTACAGAGTAAATGAAATTATTTTACAAACTCTTGCGGCAGGACGTGCTGTTCTAACTCAGGAAGAAATTGAACTTGGCGTTGTGTTAGTCGATCTTGGAGGCGGTACAACGGATATTCTTGTTTATGTAGAAGGAACTCCTTTTTCGACATATACAATTCCCGCAGGGGGCACTCAGGTTACAAGTGATATTTCCATAATCAAAAATATTTCTCTGGAAAATGCGGAGAAAGTAAAAATTGATGCAGGCTGCTGCTGGGAAAAAATGATAGATGAAGATGAAGCCGTAATAGTACCCGGCGTTGGAGGAAGACCGCCAATATCGATTCCACGTCTCCAGATCCTGACAATTATAAAACCCAGAATGGAAGAAATATTCAATCTTGTTAAACAACATCTGGATACGCTGCACCTTCCCCGTCCTCTTGGAGGCGGAGTTGTTCTTACAGGCGGTGGAGCGCAGCTTCTGGGTGCGGTAGAGCTTGTAAATGACATTCTCAAATTACCTGCAAGGTTGGGCAGCCCGATACCAACACAGGATATGGCAGGGTTGGTAGAGGATTATCGTAATCCGGAATATTCAACCGCTGTAGGACTTGTTCTTGAAGGGGAACGGAGATCGGGAATAGAGGCGGGGGCCGCTTCACGTCAGTCAGATAAAAAAAGCCCGGCTCTTTTTGGTAAATTAACATCGTGGCTTAAGGAAGAATTTTTTTAACAATCATAACCGCATAGTTTATACGGATGGATGTTAATAAGAAATATTGGATTTGTTCGGGAATCCGGTTGGTTCCATGAACAAGTCCGGCAAAATACCGTGTATTTTGCATTTTTAGGCGGAAGTTGTTCAGAAACTGAAGTTTTCGAATAACTATTAATTAGGAGGGGAAATATGAACGTTTTAGCGGTACGGGAAAAACAAACAAGCCAACAGGCACAAGTGTACCAATTTAAACCACAGGATGGATCACCGGCAAAGGAAAGTGAAACCCGGAATGTAAGGCATTTGCAGGGAAATGTTCCGGCTGTTATAAAGGTAATAGCTGCGGGCGGCGGCGGGGCTAATGCCTTAAACCGCATGATCGAAGCTAGGATCAACGGTGTGGAATTTATTGCGGCAAATACCGATGTCCAGGATCTCTTGAACAAGAGCAAGGCAGATGTTAAATTACAGATTGGCGCAGAAGTTACCGGAGGGCGCGGTGCCGGCGGAGTACCGGAGAAAGGTGAAAAAGCGGCGCTGGAAGATCATGCGGTAATTGCAGAAGCGTTAAAAGGCGCGGACATGGTTTTTATTACGGCAGGAATGGGAGGGGGAACCGGAACAGGTTCAGCTCCTGTTATTGCCAAACTTGCAAGGCAGTTGGGCGCTCTTACTGTGGCTGTTGTAACGACGCCGTTTGAATTTGAAGGCCGGTATAAAATGAAGCTTGCGGAAGAAGGTATTGCAAAATTGCGCGAAGAGGTTGATACATTAATAATCATTCCAAATCAATATATATTTAAGATCATAGATCATACTACTTCATGGAACAAAGCATATCTTATGGCAGATGAAGTGCTGTGCCAGGGCGTACAGGGGATTTCGGAATTAATTACAAAGACGGGTTTTCAAAATACGGATTTTGCTGATGTTGAATCAATCATGAAAAACAAAGGTGATGCTCTTATGGGTATTGGTTTTGGAACAGGCGAAAATCGTGCAATGGATGCTGTAACAAGCGCAATTGACAATCCCCTTCTTGAAGATACATGTATTGACGGTGCAACAGGCGTGTTGATTAATATTGCAGGACCCGATGACATGACCCTTGTTGAAATTCAAAATATAATTAAGAATATCAAGGAAAAATGTGATCCGGATGTAAATCTTATTCACGGGCTTCGTATTGATCCGGAGCTTGACAACAACATTCAAGTTACCGTAATCGCAACCGGATTTAAATCCGTTAATCCGGTTGTAAGTCAGCCGCTTATTACAAAGACAGTGGATCATGATTTTATTGATTACAATGAATATGTAAAAATGGTAGAAAGGACAAAACGCCCGGACTATCTTTCATATCTGCCACAGAGAGGGGAATATCAGGATGATCTGGATGTTCCTTCGGTTATCAGAAACTATAATTATCAGTCGGATGAAAACAAGATTTCAGGGTTAACGGAGAAATGATAGTTTGAACAGGCATGAGCTTCTTAAAAGATATTGTTCCCGGTTGATTGCAATTGAAAAGCGTGCAATATTAACAAAAGAATGTTACCGCTATGAGATCAAACGTTTTTTGGAATACATTGAAATTAATAAAATTGATCTTGTTGACGCAGATGCCGCTTTTGTTTCTTCGTACTTAATCATGCGTAGGAATGTTGATAAAATTGATTCAAGATCAATTGCAAAGTCGATCTCCGCGCTTCGTTCTTTTTTCCGGTTTTTGGCGGATGAGGGGCTTGTAAATAATAATCCGGCGGCTATACTTGAAAGTCCAAAGCACCGTTCGACTCTTCCTGAAGTTATGGATAGGGAGACAGTTGAAATGCTTCTGGGTATCATAAGTGATGAAAGTCCGCGCGGATGCCGCGACAAATGTCTTTATGAACTTATCTATTCCGCCGGGCTGCGTGTTTCTGAAGCAGCCGGTCTTAATGTAAGGGACATTGATATTGACGGAGGAATTGCAAAAGTAAGAGGCAAAGGCGATAAAGAACGTATCGTACTTTTTGGATCCGAAGCTGCTGTACAATTAAAAAAATATCTGAACGAAGATCGCCCAAAGCTGGCGGGAAAAGTTAATAAAAGTAATGCTGTTTTTATAAGGAAGGGCGGAAAACGTCTTTCAAGAAAGAGCATTTGGAAAAATTATGCAAAGTATACTGCGCTTGCAGGTACTTCGTCGCATCTGCATATTTTGCGGCATAGTTTTGCAACAGGGTTATTGGAAGGCGGAGCGGATTTAAGAACAGTTCAGGAGCTTTTAGGGCATGCGGATCTTTCTACAACGCAGATCTATACTCATGTGAATACTGCTGTTCTTAGGGAAAACCACCGCCGTTTTTTACCGCGGCTTAAATTGGCGGAGCAATGAGAATATTATGAAAATATTTAAAGGTATTGTAACTGTTTTAGTTATCATCGGAGTCATTGTCTTGTTTGTCATTTTAGTTAACCGGTGTGAAAGTTCAATATATAGCAGGGATTTGACAAGGCGTATTAATGAGTTAAGCCCAAGAGGAGGTACGCCTGAAACGATTGAGGGGTTAAGGCAGGCAATTGCGTTGTACGAAGACCAAATTGAACGCAATGTAAGGGAAGGCGCACAGACAGGGGTTTACTGGAAAATTCTTGCAACCCGTCTTGCCGATAGGAATATGCATAATGACGCATTGGAAGCGCTTGAAAGGGCAATTTATTTCAATTCCGAAGACCCGCTTTTATTCTATTTAACAGGAGTTTCTGCGGGAGTAGTCGCAAAATCAATTGTGGGGTTTTCTGCAAATTCTGAATTGGAAAGAGAACATTATTTTTCATTATCAGAGAATTCCTATGTTCGTGCTATCGAATTAAATGCAACTTATGCAAGAGCCATGTATGGTCTTGCAGTATTATATGTTTTTGAACTGGGCAAGGCGCAGGATGCAATTGTTTATCTTGAGCGTTTTCTGCAGTTAGAGCCGTCGGATAATAATGCAGTGGCAGTTCTTGCGCGTGCAAACTTTATGCTTGGCAATTTTTGGGAGGCAGTCGAACTTTTTGACAGAATTGCGGCTCGTACAAAGGATGAAAGAATGAGAGAAGAAGCATTGGAAAACAGAGAATTTATAATGAGGTTAATTTATGAATGAACGCAGAGCGCTGGATTTAATTATTTCTCTTTTACCGGAAATTAATTCAATAGAAAAAATTATGCTGCTTGAAATATTTGAAAACGAAGATGATCTGTATATTCAATCAAAAAGTGATATAGAAAAAATCATAAAACGCAAATTAAAACAATTTTGGGATATAAGTGAAATCAGGGAAAGAGCAGGAAGCATTGATACAACCTGCCGTATGCGGTCAATGAAATGGGTATCGTGGACAGAATACGATTATCCGCCTTTGTTAAGAGAAATACATGACCCGCCCTGTGTTATATATTACAGGGGATGTCTTCCAAATCCGGAAAAATCCCTGCTTGGTATGGTCGGAACAAGAAGGCCAAGTCAGGAAGCATCGGAACAGGCGTATAAAATTGCAGGTAATATAGGCCGTGCGGGAATTTCTGTTGTTTCCGGTCTTGCTTTTGGAATTGATGCAATATCCCATCGCGGTAATTTAATTTCAGGAAGCCCCGGGTATGCGGTGCTTGGCTCGGGAGTGGACGAAATTTATCCCTCGGCAAACAGGCCTCTTGCAAAACGGATACTGGATTCTGGAGGCGCATTGATATCGGAGTATCCTCCCGGGACTCATCCTACAAAATGGAGCTTTCCTGCAAGAAACAGAATAATCGCAGCCTTATCCCGCAGCGTATTGATTGTGGAGGCGCCAAAGAAGTCGGGTGCCCTTATTACTGCGGATTTAGCGCTCGGGCAGGGAAAGGATGTGTGGGTTGCTTCCAGCGGAATTCGTGAGGGAACTTTTGACAGAAGAGGTACAATTAAACTTGCAAATGACGGAGCAGAAATAATAAACTCAGCTTATGATGTGCTTGAAAAGTGGAATTTAAGAGGTGCAGATTATGTGGATACAGCTCAGGATGTAAATAATAAGGATCTTGTCTCCTCAATTGCAGATTTTCTTAAAATTGAAATTTAAGGATATGTTATGGCAGCAGTAAAACCGGTAAAAAAGAGCCCGAGTAAAAAGAAGAATACAGAAAAACAGATTCTTGTAATTGTGGAATCTCCCGGAAAAGTGAAAACAATTGAGAGGTATCTTGGACCTTCATACACTGTCAAGGCATCTATGGGGCATTTAATTGATCTTCCAAAATCCAGAACGGCTATTGACGTTGAGCACAATTTTGAACCTGAATATATAACGGTGCGGGGTCGCGCGAAAATATTAAAAGAACTGCAGACAGATGCAAAAAAATCAAGTAAGATTCTGCTTGCATGCGATAATGACCGTGAAGGCGAGGCAATTTCGTGGCATTTGCGCAATGCATTTACCGCAAAAACAGACATTATCCCGATTGAAAGAATAAGTTTTAACGAAATAACGCCGCAGGCTGTTAATGATGCCGTATTAAATCCGCGGAACATCGATGAAGCAAAAGTTGCCGCGCAAAAAGCCCGCCGTGTGCTTGACAGGCTCGTGGGTTATAATCTTTCTCCGCTCCTGTGGAAAAAAGTAAAAAATGGTCTTTCGGCAGGTCGTGTGCAGTCAGTTGCGCTTCGCCTTATTTGTGAACGAGAGAAAGAGGTAGAGAATTTTATTCCTGATGAATACTGGACGCTTGAAGCTGACTTTAAAGCAGGAAAATCAATATACACTGCCCAGCTTGTACTTTGGAACAGTAATAAACCGGAATTAAAAAAGGAAGAAGATGTAAAAGCAATTATTGAAAAAATTCAGGATAAAGAATGTATTGTTTCTGATATAAGAGAAACAGAAAAGACTATCCGTCCAAAACCGCCCTTTACAACTTCGCAATTACAGCAGACTGCCGCAAACCGTCTTGGTTTTACATCACGAAAAACAATGCAGGTAGCGCAGCAGCTTTATGAAGGCGTAACAATCGGCGAGTCAAGAGTTGGTCTTATTACTTATATGAGGACCGACAGTGTCCGTCTTTCAAATACAGCGCTGGAAGATGTGCGTAATTGGATCGAAAAAAATTATCCTAAGGAACTTCCTGAAAAACCTGCCGTTTATTCAGTTGGAAAAAATGCACAAGATGCCCACGAAGCGATAAGACCTACATACACAGAATATACGCCTGATTCAATTAAGGAAAATCTTACAAAAGATCAGCTTAGGTTGTATACGATTATTTGGGAACGTTTTGTTTCCAGCCAAATGGTTAATGCAAGAAGCAGAACCGTAAGTGCTGATATTAAAGTAAGTGCGGAAAAAGATGAATGGATATTTCGTGTAAGCGGCACAAAACTCCTGGATAAAGGTTTTTATAGAGTTTTAAAAATGCTTTCTTCAAAGGAGGAAAGCGGCAGTTCTTATCCCTCATTAAAAACAGGCGATGTAGTAAAAGTTGATAAATTCAGAAGCGAGCAGCACTTTACTCAGGGTCCTTCTCGCTATTCCGACGCTTCCATTGTGCGTACTCTGGAAGAAAAAGGTATTGGACGTCCGTCAACGTATGCTTCGATTATTTCTGTTTTGCTCGACAGATACTATGTTACGCGATCAAATAAGCAGCTTGTGCCCACCGTCCTTGGAAAATTGATTAATGATGTGCTTGTTGAACATTTTTCCCTTTATGTTGATTCTGATTTTACCGCTTCAATGGAAACAAAACTTGACGAAGTTGAGGAAAACAAAATTAACTGGCCTGACATGATTAAAGAATTTTGGGATCCTTTTAAGACTACCGTGGACGAAGTGGCAAGTAATATAGAATCTTATAAAGGGACTTTGGATGAAGTTACCGAATATATCTGTGAAAAATGCGGCAAACCGTTAATGAAAAAGCTTGGCCGTTTCGGGTTTTTTCTTGCCTGTTCGGGGTTTCCGGAATGTAGAAATACCAAATCAATTCCGCTTGCAAAATGCCCGAAGTGCCAGGGCGATGTAGTTGCGCGCAAGACCAAAGGAAGAGGCAAAGAATTTTATGGCTGTACAAATTATCCTGAATGTGATTTTTTAAGCCATTTTAAACCTGTTAATCAGGATTGCCCAAAGTGCGGGTTCTTCATGGTCGAAAAATTTGACAAAAAAAACGGGGCTCATAAATTTTGCATAAATCCTGATTGCGATTACTTGCGAAGTGCTGGTGAAAATGAATAATGAACTTGTTCTGGACCTAGGTTTGTCTCTTGCAGACCTGTTTTCAGGCGGAAGTTGTTCTGAAACTGAAGTTTCCGGACAACCTTATATGATTAATAAGGGGTTTTGAAAGCCATGATGGAAGAAAGAGGCGTAAAAATTATAGATTCACAGGCAATAGTGCAGGAATATCTGTCATATCTTGAGTCTGTCAGAGGCTGCTCCGCAAGGACTGTTGATGCTTACAAAAATGATCTTTTCCGTTATGCGAATTACTGTGCTAATCACGGATTTTTACCGCAGACTGCCGTCCCGTATGAAGTGCAGAGTTTTATTGCCGATTTATCGGCCGAGAATATGGCAGGAACAAGTGTTAATCGTCATCTGTCATCAATTCGCGGCTTTTATAAATGGATGAATCGTTTTAACAAAAGAGAAGATAACCCTTGTTTATCGCTTAGAAATGTTAAAACCCCGCAAAAACTTCCTTCGGTTTTATGGGAAAATGAAATGTCAAATTTTGCAAGTCTTCCCGGCAAAGCCGGTATTTTATGGCCGCAAAGAGACAAGGCGTTAATACTTGCAATCTATTCTGCAGGTCTTCGTATCTCGGAAGTTGTGTCTCTTACATTGGCTAATATTTCCCAGTCTTTGGAGGAAGCAAAAATAACGGGGAAGGGCGGAAAGCATAGGTTTGTCTTTTTTTCTGAAGAAGCAAGGCAGGCTATTGCCGAATACCTTCCTGAAAGAGCGCAGCGGTTAAGAATGTCCGGAATAGATCCTAAAAATCATGCGCTGTTCATAAGCAGGAAGGGTAATTCAATTTCTGTTCCGGGGGTACGCTGGATTATTTCACGTTATGCAAAAAGTTCCGGGCTGGGAAAAAATATACATCCACATTCACTCAGGCACAGTTTTGCGACACATTTGGTAAATTCGGGCTGTGATGTCCGCGTGGTTCAGGAAATGCTTGGACATTCAAGCTTGTCCACCACACAGCGTTACACGCATATTAATCTGGAAAACCTAAAGAAGGTTTATGCCGCAAGCCATCCTCATGGAAAAGCGGCAGAAAAAACAGGAAGGTCTTTACATGGAAGAAAAAATTAGAAGCACTACCGTTATTGCGGTAAGAAAAGACGGGAAGGTTGCCATGGCAGGAGACGGTCAGGTGACAATGGGCAGTACGGTTATGAAAAATAATGCACGTAAGGTACGCCGTCTTAATGACGGAAAAGTTCTTTGCGGTTTTGCAGGGGCTACGGCGGATGCATTCACCCTCTTTGATCGTTTTGAAGGAAAACTTAAAGAGTATTCAGGAGATTTATTGAGGTCTGCGGTAGAACTTGCAAAGGACTGGCGCATGGATCGTACATTAAGGCGGCTTGAAGCGCTGCTCCTTGTAGCTGACGCTTCAAAGACATTGCTGATTTCCGGTACAGGCGATGTGATTGAGCCTGCGGAAAACGCGCTTGCAATCGGTTCCGGAGGAAATTACGCGTATGCGGCCGCTCTTGCTTATCTTGATGACAGTAATTTTACTGCGGCGCAAATTGCAGAAAAAAGTTTACAGATTGCGGGTAACATCTGCATCTATACAAATATGCAAATCACATTAGAGGAATTGGGTTAAGGAAAATTTTATGGACAAAAAACAGGTAAATGAAAAAAACAAAGAGCTTACTCCGCGTGAGATTGTCGGTGAACTTGACAAATATATTGTCGGTCAAAAAAAGGCAAAAAGGGCAGTTGCCGTAGCACTGCGCAACCGTTTCAGGAGATTAAAACTTGAACCGGAATTGCGCGATGACATCGCCCCGAAGAATATTCTTATGATTGGTCCTACGGGGGTTGGAAAAACAGAAATCGCACGCCGTCTTGCAAAACTTGCGGGCTCTCCCTTTATCAAGGTGGAAGCTACAAAATATACCGAAGTCGGCTATGTAGGAAGAGATGTTGAATCAATGGTGCGTGATTTAATGGCAGCAGGAATTCAAATGGTAAAACAGGAGATGCAGGAATCCGTTACGCAGGAAGCCGAAAAACGCGCGGAAGAAGCGCTGCTGGATTTGCTGCTTCCTGTTAACCAAAAAAAATACAAACATAAAGACCGGAAGCAGGGTCCCGTTGTAAGGCCTATGGGCGCCTTTTCAATCAATCCGGAAAATTCAAACAGCCATATTATAGGTACGACGCTTCAATTTGGATTTCCCCTGCTAAAAAAGAACGAAGGGGAAAAACAGCAAATAGAAGATAAAACTGATTCTGTTGAGCCTTCGGTCGAAGAAAAAATACCAAATGGCGGCGAAGATGAAAAATTTAAAACAACAAGAGAAAAATTGCGCGTAATGCTGCATGAAGGTAAACTTGATGACAGGACCGTAGAATTGATAATAAATCAAAGCCAGCAAATTCCTACAATAGAAATGATGGGCGGGAGCATGGAAGATATGGAAGCTGTGATTTCCCAGTTTGCAGGTATGTTTGGTGGTCAAAAAAAGGAAAAAGTTGTTTCTGTCGCACGGGCAAGAGAAATACTGATAGCTGAAGAAGCGGATAAATTGGTTGATCGCGATAAAGTTACCGACGAAGCCCGCCAGCGTGTGGAAGAAACAGGAATAATCTTTCTTGACGAAATTGACAAAATAGCCGTAAAGGGAGAGAGGGGAGGCCCTGATGTTTCACGCGAAGGCGTACAGCGCGATATTCTCCCTATAGTGGAAGGTGCGACAGTTAATACAAAATGGGGGCAGGTTAACACAGATCATATTCTTTTTATTGCAGCCGGCGCCTTCAATATCAGTAAACCTTCAGACCTTATCCCAGAGCTTCAGGGGCGCTTTCCTCTTAGGGTAGAACTTGATTCCCTTGGAAAAGACGACTTCTTGCGTATTCTTACAGAACCTAAAAATGCGCTTATAAGGCAATACACAGAACTGCTTGGAACAGAAGAAGTAGCCTTGAATTTTACACCGGAAGCCATAGAAAATCTTGCAGCCCTTGCAGCGGAAGTTAATTCCAAGCTGGAAAATATAGGGGCAAGACGGCTTCATACAATTATGGAAACGCTTTTAGAGGAACTATCGTTCGAAGCTTCGGACATAGCTCCAGCAAATATTGACATAACTGTAGGATATGTAAATGAAAAACTTTCAGACATAGTAAAGGATCAAGACCTTGGGCGTTATATTCTTTAAAGGAGAGCCGGAAAATGGCCGATGTTAAGAGGAGGGGAGTGCTTTTATGAATACATTTGCAAGAACTATAGATTTACTGCACCGGGCGATGGATGTAAGTACCGTTCGAAGGCAGGTAATCGCAAATAACCTCGCAAACGCAGATACTCCGGATTTTAAAAGGACAATAGTTAACTATGAAAGCGAACTAAAACGGTCGCTTGAGTCTGAACAGTCAAAACCTATTCAAGAGTTAAAGATGTCGCGTCCGGGTCATTTTCCAAACTGGAAAGAAAAAGACTACCGCGATGTGGAAATCCGCCGTGTCTTGGATTATACAAGCACATATAACAATAACGGAAACAATGTTGATCCTGAACAAGAGATCATGCTTGAAATACAAAATCAGATGAGTTATACATTGTTCGCCCAAGCGGCTGCATTTGAATTCAGCCAGGTTAATCAAGTTTTAAGAGGATAGTATGGGTATATTTAGTTCTATTAACACAGCGGCGACGGGTTTAACTGCAAACAGAATGAGGCTTGATGTAATTGCAGATAACATGGCAAACGTGAACACAACGCGCACTACAGAAGGCGGTCCGTTCAGGCGAAGCCGCGTTATTGTAGCTCCAAGGGTGGAAAGCCCCTACTGGCGTTCGCCGTTTCTTCCCGATTCTTTAGATAATGGAATTGGCAGAGGAGTGCGTGTTCTTGAAATACAAAAAGACAACACAGAGCCGCGCTATGTTTACGACCCGACTCACCCTGATGCAATTTTAACAGGACCGCGTGAAGGGTATGTTGCAATGCCGAATGTGGATGTTGTAACAGAAATGGTGGATATGATTTCCGCTTCACGGTCTTATGAAGCAAATGCGGCGCTCATTGAAGGATCAAAAGCGATGTTTCAAAGAGCTCTGGACATAGGAGCAAGGTAGTTAATTAATATTATTTTAATTAATAAATTAAATATTTTGGGAGGAAAATATGACAATATTTAACAGCAATTCGCATGTTAACTCTGCAGCGATGGAAAGCTATATGACAGTGATGAACCGTACCCGTCCTAATCATATGCTGCCGCTTGACAGTCCGTATTTTGGAAGCGGGAATAATATCCTTGCTTTGCGCGATGCAGTTAACGGAAACGGCGTTACAAGAATGGGTACTTTTGAAGATGCAATGCTGCAGGCTCTGGACAGTGTTTCCGGCGCTCAGTTGAATGCAAGCGAACTTCAAAAACAGGCGATTATCAATCCAGATTCGATTGATATTCATGATATTACAATCGCTCAGGCAGAAGCAAGCATGGCGCTTGGTATTACACGTAATATTCTAAGCAGACTGGTTCAAAGCTGGAGAGATTTAATTAATACAAGATAATAGATTTAGGGGAGGGGAACATGGGTGATTTTTTAAAAAAGCTAATGACAAGGATTAGCGGTCTTTGGACGAACTGGTCAATGCAGCAGCGTGTAATAATTAGCGTTATAAGCGTTATTGTTATCGCTGTTGTAATTGCACTTTTTCGGGTTTCATCAACGCCTGTCATGGTGTCTGTATTTTCGCAGCCGATTAGGGATTTAGATGCACTTGACAGAATAGCTTTCAGTCTTGATCTGGAAAATATAAGTTACACTATCACTGCTAATAATGTACTGCAAACTGGCGATGAAGCTACTGCACGCCGTATAAGGGGTATACTTACAAGAGAAGGTCTTGTTCCTTCCAATATTAACCCCTGGGAAGTCTTTGACAGAGAACGGTGGACAATTACCGACTTTGAGCGTAATGTTAATTTCCAGCGCGCTCAGGAAAGGATGATAACAGAGCACATAAGGGCAATTGACGATGTTGATAATGTTGAATTAAAAATCGTCTGGCCGGAAAGAGTGCTTTTTGCAGCAGATCAAAAACCTGTAAGCGCAAGTGTAATAATTACCCCAAAACCGGGGAGTGATATTGTTACAAACCGTAAAAAGGTGGAAGGCATTCAGAGGCTTCTTCAATTAGCTGTAGAAGGTCTGCTTCCTGAAAATATCGCAATTGCAGACAATTATGGAAATTTACTGAACGATTTTGAAGGTATGGCGGCGTTTGACCGGCTTTCAAATATTGAACGTGAAAGCAAGATGATTCTTAATCTCGAAACAAGATACCGCGGGCTTGTTCTTGGCGCATTACAGCAGACTTACGGCCCAAATCGTGTTAGAGATCTTAATATTAAAATAGAAATGGATATGTCTCAAAAAACCATTGCTACAACACAGCAATTACCTATTGTAATCAGACCGCAGACTCCGGGACTTCCGTACGATGATTCTATTATCGTTGAATCAATAGTCGAAGCAGAAACTGTTTCTGATACTGTATTCAGAGGAACAGGATTTAACCCGGAAGGTCCTCCAAGTGTTGAAGCAAATGTAGTGCCCGCTTTCAGGGATATGGATAACCTATACGGAGAAATGAATCAGTCGACAAGGGTAACAAATTATGCACTGAGCGAACAGGTAATACAGGAAGAGAGCAGCCCTCAAATTGATCGCATAACGGTAGCTGTAAACATCGACGGAATATGGAGAAAAAAATATGATGAAAGAGGAAACCCTGTAGTTCTTACAGATGGTTCAATTGAACGTGAATATTCACCTATCTCCGAAGAAGATCTACGCAGGACAGAATCTTTAATCCGCAATGCAATTGGTTATAATTCGGCAAGGGGCGACTCTGTCAGCGTTACTAATATTCCTTTTGACCGAACTGAAGAATTCAGGCTGGAAGACGCCGCATACTTCAGGCAGAAACAAATTCAAAATACAATTATTATATTTGTATCAGGTTTGACATTGCTTCTTTTTGGATTTATGCTATTTAGAGTTATTTCCCGCGAAATGGAAAGACGCAGGAGAATTGCTGAAGCAGAACGCGCACGCAGAGAACAGATGCTTCGTGAAAGTGCTATTGCAGAAGCGGAGAACGAAGGATCGGAATTGTCAATTTCCTTTGAGGAACGCAACAGAATGGAACTTATGGAAAATGCAATTAATATGGCAAAAGAACATTCTGAAGATGCCGCTCAGCTTATTAGAACATGGCTGATGGAGGAATAATATGGCAAAAACAAGTATGCCGGGTGCTGCATCAGGCACCGCCAAAAAGAAAGGATCAAAAGAATTCACAGGACGCCAAAAAGCCGCTATTTTTCTTGTAACAATTGGCTCAGAGATATCTGCAGAAATTTTTAAATTCCTGCGTGAAGATGAAATAGAAACGCTTACATTTGAGATTGCACGTCTTGAAGCGATTGACGCTGAACAAAAAGATGCAATTCTTCAGGAATTCCAAGAATTGATGGTTGCAAATCAATTTATCTCGATGGGCGGCATTGATTATGCAAGAGAGTTGCTTGAAAAATCATTGGGAAGCCAAAAGGCGATAGACATCATTAACAGATTAACTTCGAGCCTTCAGGTGCGTCCTTTCGATTTTATCAGAAGAACAGATCCTGCGCATCTTTTAAACTTTATCCAACAGGAGCATCCGCAGACGATAGCACTTATTCTTGCATATCTTGAACCGAACAAAGCTTCGGTAATTTTACAAAACCTGCCGAATGATGTACAAAGCGATGTTGCACGTCGTATTGCGACAATGGACAGAACTTCACCAGAAGTATTACGTGAAGTTGAACGTGTTCTTGAAAAGAAACTCTCATCGCTTTCCAGTGAAGATTATACTGCGGCAGGCGGAGTTGAAAGCATTGTAGAAATTCTCAACCTTGTTGACCGTGCATCTGAAAAGCAGATTATCGAAGCTCTTGAGGATGAAGATCCGGAACTTGCAGAAGAGATCAAAAAAAGAATGTTCGTATTCGAAGATATCGTTATGCTCGACGACCGCGCAATACAAAAAGTTATGCGCGAAGTGGATTCACAAGAACTTGCAAAAGCGCTTAAATCCGTCGACTCAGAAGTTCAGGATAAGATCTTTAAAAATATGTCCAAACGCGCAGCAAGTATGCTGAGAGAAGATATGGAATATATGGGTCCTGTACGTTTGAAAGACGTAGAAGAATCTCAGCAAAAGATCGTATCTATAATCCGCCACCTTGAAGACACAGGTGAAATAGTTGTAGCAAGGGCAGGAGAAGACGAACTCGTTGTATAAGGCAAATGAAAAGAGAAGAATGAAAAATGAAGAAAGATGAGGAGTGAAGATTGGAAAGTTTTTTCATTCCTAATTCCTTATCTTTCTTTTTTCTATTAATTTTTCATTTACAGTAGGGGGTTTTATGTTAAAGGCTGTTTTTAGACCAAGTGAATTGGTAACGCTTACTGAAAAGATTGTTATTGAGTCTCCGACTTCATACCCTGAAATGGCGCATTTAGCGCCGGTTGAAGAAATAGTAGATGAGTTAAGCGATATTGAAGAATACACAGGTCCTACAGCCGATGATCTTCGACGTGAAGCTGAATTGTTTAAGTCGCAATGGGAAGAAGAAAAAGAAAAATTAATCGAATCTGCAAGGGAACAGGGAAAAAGTATTGTACAGGCGGCGCAAAAAGAAGCGTTAGATGAAGAAATGCGCCAAATTGGAAAAGCAGACGAAATTAAAAAGAATGCAGAAATTGAAGCGCAAAATATTATTAAAGAAGCCCAAGAAAAAGCCGCGCAGCTAGAGAATGATGTAAG
>Ga0099364_10006666_pt1 | contig 16730 bp, 11 predicted proteins | sample TergutTh196P3_FD_73070 | JGI IMG/M metagenome (GOLD analysis project Ga0099364, IMG submission 73070) | Microcerotermes parvus P3 segment gut microbial communities from Pointe-Noire, Republic of the Congo - Th196 P3 | ecosystem: Host-associated > Arthropoda: Insects > Digestive system > Gut ... | reverse complement strand
GCTCACAGATTTCTACTGGCGCGATGTGCTGCCTGTTGACGCGGTAAGGCTGAACAGAATCGTTACGGGAACGTATAACCAATCTTTACAGTACAAGATAGTGGCGACGACGAATAAAGGAAACACAATCGTCATTGCCGACAACCTTTCGACCACAAGAAACAATGTCATTGACTGCTCACCCGCCGCTTTGGGATTAAGGAGCGACGAGTTTGTAACGACATTTACCCTTATGTTCGGCACGGTAAAAGCGGGATTCTCGCAAGTGGAACAGCCGCAAATTTTCGTTGATGTTCTCAAAACCTTACCAAACGGATATAAATTCGCAAACAAGGTTGACGTTGGCGGCAAATATCAAGGCGAATGGGTAATCGGAAACAGTACCCACACCACGACAATTTACTCTAACAGCAGACTGCCGAGGACGGGTTACTAATCGGCAAAATAACGAATGTTGACAGACAATAAAGTCATAGAATAATCGTGTATAGTTGTAGAATAAACAAAAAAGTCGTAGAATAATCCTCTTGCGATGAATTGTACAATAAAGTTGTAGAAATATCTTGACATTTATACAATAAAGATGTATAATAAATCGTAAAGGGGATTGTTTTATGGCAAAACATCGACGTGTGTGGAATAGTGCCACATATAATAAGTACGTCCGCGAAGGGCGAGGACAAGGCATTGGTGCGGAGTATAAACCTTGGATAGCGATTCAAGACTTCGCATCGAAAGGTATGGTATCGCGTGTAGCAAGCACTACTACCGGGCGTGTGCATCACTTGATGTCGAATCTTGAACTACAACTTTTTTATCTTCTTGACTGGTCGGATGATGTGACAGATATTCGTGAACAATATCCATTATCCGACTTATCAGAAGCGATAAAGATAGCAGAGTACGCACAAATCAGGTATCCATACGACCCGAAAAGTGGTTTTCCGTATGTGATGACAAGTGATTTCTATGTGGAAACACGACATAGCATAAATGTTCTGTCGGTTAAACCATCTTCGGAACTGAGCAATCTGCGAGTGCGTGAAAAACTGGAAATAGAACGTCGCTACTGGTTAAGACGCGGGGTGACGTGGAATATTATCACGGAACATGAAATAAACCGCACGAAAGCGGCAAATATTGAATGGCTGTCGCAGGCAAATGATTTAGATGCGTTTGGGTTGTCCGAATCTACACAGATTGCTTGTACCGAATATTTCATGGAAAATTATTGCGATACCCAAACCTCGCTTTTGTGCCTATTTGCAGAGATTGAACGGCTGTTTAATCTTGCTGAAGGAATGGGATTAAATATCTTCAAGTATTTAGCATATTGGAAACGTATAAGTTTCAACGTCGAAGAAAAGTTTGACCTATTAGAAAGTAAGCGTGATTATCAGGCAGGAGGTGCGATGTGAAGATTAGTGTAAACACGGTGATTATTGATTTGGCTACAGGCGAGCAAAATATCGTGCTTTGGATTTCACCGCTCGGAGAATACGGCTATTGGTACAGCCTGTCAAACAATTCACGCATACCTTTAAATTTTTCAATACAAGATATTTCAGACGAAATAACGAACAATAAATATGAAACATCGACATTATCCATGCAGGCACATACAGAAACTACTCTGAACGATAAAGAACGGAGTATTCGTGATAGCCGTTGGGGCAAAATCCAGCATATTGTAGAGAATGAGCCTGCTATTTACGAAAAGAAAAAACGTTCGCAGCTGATACAAAACGCCGCTAATCAAAGAAAAGTCAGTGTTGAACAACTGTATAGGCTGATTGACCTATACTGGCGTTACGGCAAATCTAAGAACGCGCTTCTGCCCTCGTATTCAAATTGCGGAGCAAAGGGTAAGACCCGAAAGCAAAATACCGTAAAACTTGGAGCGAAGTCGCAAAGCGGTGCTTCAATGGGTAAAATTCTAAATGATACCGATACTGATAATTTTGACCGAGCTATACGCAAATACTACTTCAATCAGCAAAAGCGAAGTCTTAAATCTACCTATGAAAAGTTATTGCAGGATTTTTACACAAAAAAATCCGGCGACGGCAAATTGAAACTTTTTGAGCCGGCAGAGCTTCCGTCTTTCCGGCAGTTCCAATATTGGCATTACAAAAACCGTAATATAGTTAATGAAACAAAAAAACGCGAGGGTGAGCGTAAATTTGATTTAGATAAAAGAAGCATACTCGGCAAATCTGATTATGGTCTGATGGGACCGGGCGCACAGTTTCAAGTGGACGCAACCGTGGGCGACGTATATTTAGTATCGCAGTTCGATAGTTCCAATATTATCGGTCGCCCGGTGCTGTATTTTATCCTCGACGCTTTCAGCAGAATGGTGGTAGGTATGAGCGTGGGGCTTGAAGGACCCAGTTGGAACGGATTAGCATCTGCAATAACAAATATGGCGGCGGATAAAGTTGCGTTCTGTAAGCAATATGGTATAGACATTTCTGAAAGCGACTGGTCATGCTGTCATGTTCCATCATCTTTACTCGGCGACAGAGGTGAACTTTTAAGCAAAAAAGCTGATAATCTTGTAAATATGTTTGGTATCCGTATAGTAAATGCCCCGCCGTATCGCGCCGACTTGAAAGGCATTATTGAACAGCATTTCCGTACAATTAATACCAACGCCGTTGCATTTCTTCCCGGAAGCGTAAAACCGGATATGAGTAAACGCGGCGGACATGATTACAGACTTGATGCCGCCCTCGACATTAGACAGCTTACTCAAATCATAATCAAGTGCGTGTTGTATTACAACAATTACCACTATATGGATTCGTTTGAGAAAAGCGAAGCAATGATGGCGGCAGACGTTGAAGCAATTCCAGCCAAACTGTGGGAATGGGGCATAAAAACCTACGGTGCATTGCGGGTATTTCCGGAAGAAACCGTAAAATTCGCTGTACTGCCAACGGAGAGCGCAACTGTTACAGAGAAAGGCATACGCTTTAAAGACTTGTATTATGCCTGTGACCGAGCCATATCGGAAATGTGGTTTGAGAAAGCGCGGGCAAAGAAGCGTTGGTCAATAACTGTTTCATACGACCCTCGTGACATGACTAATATTTACATTTGGGATGGCGATTCAAAGCAGTATGATACCTGCTATTTGTTAGACTGGAACAGCAAAAACGCTGGGAAAGCACTTGCTGAAATTGAATATGAGCAACAAAAAGAACGGATTGAAGGCAAACGGCTCAAAACTACTGCGATGGAAGCGAAAGTGAACTTAAATGCAGAGATTGATTCCATCGTTGCCGAAGCAAAGAAAATGAGCAAATCCGCTACCGTAAAGAGTAAAAGAGAACAAGTGTCAAATATTCGGGAAAATCGCGCTTCTGAACGCGCCAAGATGCAGGAAGATAAAATAGGCGCGGCAAACACAGAATACAAAAATCCGTCGCTTGTTTCCCCACAAATCAAGCCTGATAAAGAACTGTCACCCAGACTCCGTATGATAAAAGCCAAAGCAGAGGAGAAACTGAAAAATGACTGAACAACAAGCAATATATACTGAACAGAAGTTTTTGCCTGATTACAAAGGTAACCCATTGATTGAGGCTTTGCCGCCGATATGGGATAACAGCGATGAAGTCATTGATATGCTCTCGCATAATGACGGCCATCACGACGGAGAACGGCAGTTAGAGCCTCGTTACCGTATGCACTGTGTTCTCCGGTTGTTCAGATATTTTCAACCGTTGGAGCAGCATCTTGACATTGAGGAACGATTTTCCCTTTGCATACGGCAAGGCTATCTTCACCGCAGCCCGCTTTCACCGGAGTATGCCAAAAGTTTGGCTGAAGGCTACAAAACCATAAAATCCGGCAGTTATGATTTGCCGGTGACGTATAACCCAACTGGTTCGGGATTTACGATAATTGGTTTGTCAGGAGTAGGAAAAACTTCGGCTGTTACACGAATATTGAGTCTGTATCCGCAGGTTATTGTACACTCGCGCTACCGTGATATACCGCTTGTGTTGAAACAGCTTGTTTGGCTTAAACTGGAATGTCCCCATGACGGTTCGGTGAAAGGGTTGTGCATGGAGTTTTTTGAAGCCGTTGACCATGCTGCCGGAACTAATTATTTCGAGCTGTATGCAAAACGCTCAATGACTATTGAACTTATGATGAAAAGGATGGTGCAGATAGCACGGCTTCATTGCATAGGCGTACTCGTAATTGACGAAATACAGCATTTGATTCTCGCTAAAGGCGGCGGTTCTGAGAAAATGCTGAATTATCTCGTTACGCTTGTCAACAAAATAGGCATTCCGGTGGTTCTTGTCGGAACTACGCGCGCAAAGGATGTCCTGCTGAAAGAGTTCCGTCAGGCTCGGCGCAGCAGCGGTCATCAAGGGGATTTGCTTTGGGACAGAATGAACAATGATGTTTCATGGGATATTTTTGTGTCAACTATGTGGAAAAACCAATGGACGCAGCAAATAGTTCCAATAAGCGATGAGTTTAAGAATGCTCTGTATTACGAAAGCCAAGGTATCGTTGATATTGCCGTTAAACTATATGCTATGGCGCAGATTCGGGCTATTGGATTACAGACAGATACAATTACCCCGAATGATTTTCGTACAGTCGCTTCCGAAAAACTTGGCTTGGTGAAACCTGCGCTTGATGCTCTGCGTTCCGGCGACAAAAAACGTATAGCGGCAATCGGCGATATTGCGCCGATTGGTATAGAGGATTACTATGCGGCATACTCAGCCATGCTGCCGCCGGCGGCAGGAAACATTCCTGAAAAACGCAATAAAATTTCGTTGTCAGAACAAGCTGTGCTGAGATTGATGGAATTTGATGTAGAACCGGCAGTCGCAAAACGGCTTGTTGGCAAAGTTATGGCGGAACACATGGAATTGCGGAAAGTCGGCGATGTAGTGAAGATTGCATATCAGGAATATTTATCGTCTGCCGCACAAGATACAAGCGAAAACAGTGAGGATGGGGATTTAAGAACCTCTGACTGTTATGATGATATGAAGTCGCTTGGAGCGGTAAGAAAAGGAGAATGGTAGGCGGCTTTTTCCCGACACCATATCCTGATGAGTGTTTGTATAGTATTTTATGCAGATATTATGCCCGCAGCGGAATTATTGACGGTATCAAAGCAGGCTCGAAGATGCTGTTTGGCAAAGAGCAAAGCCTTAAATCTTCTGTTTATCTGCCATCGGGTATTGAGCGTGTCGATAACTGGTGTCCGCCGTCGTCCGGCATTACCCGAAAAATCATAGCAGAAAAACATACTCTGTATCCGTATTGGGCGATTTCATATCCTAAACATCACAGAACTGAACTTGACAATATGATAAACGGAGGGCAACCAACAACCGAAAAAAATTATATGGGTTATCTCAAAACTTTGCGTTCACAAGTGAAGTATTTGAGGTATTGCCCTTTGTGTGCTGCCGAAGATGTTGAAGTATATGGTGAAACCTACTGGCACAGGCAGCATCAACTATCGGAAATGATTTATTGCATGAAACACGAAATTCGGCTCGTAGATTCGGTGGTGCTATTAAAAAATGTCAAATTCAAATGTTATCCGGCATCAAGCACGGTAAATTTAGATTATGACGGCGATGTTCTTGATAATTTAGTGCCGTACAAAGAGAAACTGATAAAAATCGGGCGGGAATGCGAATGGCTCATCGCAAATGGTTTGAATGTTGACTGGTCTGTCAACGGGTATGAAAAATACTGGCGTTTGCTGCGTGATAAAGGATTGGCGAGCATCAAGGGATATTGCAATGACCATAATGCGCTAAACAAATCGTTCTTTGAGTATTGGGGGAAAGATTTTCTTGACGTACTGTTTGACAGCATAGGCATCTTGCGTTTTGAAAGCTGGCATCACAAGTTTGGAAAAGTACAGGTGAGCAACTTTTCACCGCTGTATCATATTCTCGTTATGTGCTGGGTCGCTGACAGCGTCAGTGGATTTGTTAATAGCAACCCTGCCGAAACACCATTTGGGCATCCGCCGTTCGTATGTGAAAATCGCATTTGTCCGCATTACCATAAAGATGGTGCGAAAATAGTTGATATGGTTGATTATGGGCAGGGATTTACCGCATACTTTGAGTGTTCTTATTGCGGTATGCTCTACAAACACAAAAAGTCTGCCGATTCACGAGAGCAACGCTTCATTGTTGATTACGGGCATTTATGGCTTGGGGAACTGCGCCGTTGTTGCCAAGACCCAACGATTACAAGCGACCAGACAATGGAAATACTAAAATGCGGAAGCGGAACATTAGCTAACCAAAAGAAAAAGCACGGATTGATGAAACCTGCTCCTGATTATATGGGAATGGAGCCGGAGGCATATTACAAGGCGAAAGTTTTGGAAGTTTGCCAAGAATATGACGAAGTGACCATAGCGCTATTGGATGAAAAAGTGCCGTGGGCGTATGCTTATCTTAAAAAACATGATAATGATTGGATACGAAGCAAAATTGTGTTTGATAATGAACGGCGTTTTCGCCTCGAACGCGAAAATCTGCTACTGGAAAAACTTCGCAAAATCATTTCCACATTTGAAACCGAAGGTTATCCTGACGAGCAGTTATCCTACGGATTTATTGCGAGTTTAGTAGGTTCAACACGAGATGAACTGCGTTTTTACAGAAACCGCCCGCAATCAAAACTGCGTATTTTGCTTGACGACATAATCGAAAGCAGAAAAACTTGGCGACAGGAACGCGCAGCCAAGATTATCGAACACCGTTCTAAACGCGGGTGTTTGTTATTGGACAAACTTCGGAAAATGATTGCAACATTTGAGATTGAAGGTTATCCAGACAAGCAGTTGTCATATGAATTAATTGCAGATTTGATAGGTTCAACGCCGTATGAATTGCAGTACAAAGTGAGTCACAATGCGGAGTTACAAAATTTGCTTGATGAAACTGTTGAACATAGAAAGGTTTGGCGGCAAGAACGAGCGGCAAAACTCAGCGAATGTCGCTCAAAACGCGAAATTTTTATACAAAATGCAATTAAACAGGTTTGGGCTAATCCTCCGCAAGAGCAGATTTCGCGCAATTATATTGCGAAAGTAGCAGGACTTGGGCGGGATATTTTAAAGGACAAACCTTACCTTGCAGAACTCACTAATGGTTTTGTGGAAAGCAGGATAGATTGGCATAAACGCCGTTTTACAGAAGCATATCGCAATAAGCCTGTTAGAAAAAAACCTTATTCAGCAGGTGAAATATGTAGTGCCGCATCAATAGCTTGGAGTACATTTAACAGACATCGTGAATTATTTGAGGAGATTTTGGGGAATCTTAGTTTTGAAACTGAATAGGATTGATATTTCACAGCCAACACTGTTCATTTTGAGCGGTGTTTCTTTATGCAAAATACGATTTTCTATTTGTATTTCTTCAAGTCATCAAATTCTACGACTTTATTGTATGAATCCAAGGTTTTGTCTACAACTTTATTGTCTGTAGACATAGTAATTGAAAAATTTTTTCGGAATTTCGATACCGCTCATTATTATGGGCGGTATCGTTCTGTTAAGCAGTTTCTATACAACAATTTTGTCCGTATGCAATTTTTTATTTGATTTGAAAGGAATTTTATATTAATGTCAATTTTTGAACATGATTCCGTAAATATAATTTATAACACGGATTATATGGAATTATTAGAAAGTCTGCTTGATAAATGCGTTCAGCTTATATTAACCGACCCGCCGTATGGGATTCAGTATCAGAATGGGTATTCATCTAATAAAATACCCCGTTTATGCGGTGATACGGGCATAGATTACACTAATCTCGCTAATCAATGTTACAGGGTATTGCAGGATAACTCCCACGCATATTTTTTTACCCGTTTCGACCAATACCCATATCACTATGCTTGTTTGACAGAAGCCGGGTTTTCCGTTAAAAGCTGTTTGGTTATTGAGAAAGCGCATATAGGCGGCATAGGCGATTTATACGGCAGTTACGCGAATAACAGCGAGTGGGTTATTTTTTGCAATAAAGGTCGCCGCTTATTCAATAAAACAAAATTGGTAAAAAATATCTACCCTGTCGGAAGATACAAAGGCGAGCGCAATATGGAATATAAAACGCGGTTTAACAGTTGCTGGTTCGGCGGCGGCTATCCTAAAGCAAATAATAATTCAGCGTGGCGTGTAAAGCATGGATTTAAGCACCCGACCATGAAAAATACAGAGTGCTTGGAATGGCTGATACAAATATCCAGTAATCCAAATGACATTGTAGTTGACCCGTTTATGGGAAGCGGCTCAACGGCAATAGCGGCTGTAAATACAGGACGGCGTTATTTAGGCAGCGAAATTGAACCCGCTTATTATCAATTAGCACAGGAAAGATTAGCTGAAATAAAAAAGTAATAAATCATTCAAGAGTGTTTATGTTTATGGTTGTTTATGGTAAAATAGAAGTGATTACCTGATAGAAAGACCAAGAAAAAAGCGGAATTTCTCTTGAAATATTAATATTATTATGGTATAATTCCCTTATAAAATTGTTACTGAATAAATTTTAATTACGGGGTTTGATATATGGCGAAGAAAAAGAACAAGAAAAAACACCCTATCATTGATAAAAGCCCGGTACGCAAAAGAAAGGCGAAAGGTTGGATTAAAACATACGCGGGAACGGATATAGTGAAGGATTACCGGGAGCATTTCAAAGGCGTGGACGTAGCCTGCGCCGTGCGCGAACTGCAAGAAATAGGATATAAATTTGAGCAGGATTATGTTAAAAATGTAATGAAAGCCGAAACAGCGCGTATTCAGCAGATTCACCGTAAAAAAGAAGCGGCGCATGAAACGGAAAGATATAATGAATTTCAGGACGACAACTTTTACTTCATCGCCGGACATACCTCCGGCGGCGCGCCATACGGCGTACAATGGTGGGAAATGGGTCTTGAACCGTGGGAAAACGAGTTCGGCAACGAGTATGATGATGACGAAGATGACGGCGAGGATACAGGGTTCGTTTGTCCGCTGTGCAGCGGCGATATAACGAAAGTGATTGGTTGTACGCTGTCTAAATTTATATGTAAAAACAAGGAATACGAACGCTTTAAGGTTGGCGGCGCGGGCGATTTTTTCGAGGACGCGGACGCTGATTCGGAGTGCGGCGACTGCGGCAGTAAATACGGGCATTATCACCATTACGGCTGCGACTGCGAGCGTTGCCCCGTATGCGGCGGTCAACTGATTACTTGCGGCTGTGATATTAGATATAAGAATACCTGTAACGGGTCTGATTCATAACAGAGCAAAAATATTAATCTTTATGTAAAGAGCGAGAGTTTCCTTAACGAAACACTCGCTCTTTTGCCTATTCTCCGCAATAAATATTAATCGCGTCGCGCAAAAATTCTGTACACCCAACGGCGAGTTTATCATAATTAGCGCGGAATCGTTCGTCAGCGACGTACATTTCAGCTAATCCTTTGTGATACTCTTTGCTGTACTTCGGATAAAAAACACAAAGCCATCGGCGGTGTAAATCACAGGCTTTCTGCGCTGATTCTCCGGCAGGGTTGCCGTTATCAAAAGCAGATTTCAGCGTTTCTTCAAATAAAATACGAAGCCGCTCGCTTTCATCATATTGCTCCCGCGTTAAGCCTTTCAATTTCGCGTTTGATTCGTCTGCGGCGGCGTCGCCATACTTTTCACGGACTTCCGCGCCGTATTTACTTTCGTTTTCGTCGATGAGTGATTGCTTGAAACCCTCGAATTTTTCATTATCGCTCATAATATTAACTCCTTTCATGGCGGCTATGGATTTTGTTACGTTTTCAATTAACAATTCCAGCCGTTCTTTCTTTTGGCTTAATTCCGCGAGATGATTCAAAAACGCCTGCTCCCTGTCAAATTCGGGTACGGACATTAGTTTCTTGATTTCGTCCAACGGAAAATCAAGCTCTCTGTAAAACAAGATTTGCTGTAATCGCTCAACTTCATCTTGTCCGTAAACGCGATACCCCGACGACGCAATCCTCGTTGGTTTCAATAATCCGATTTCATCATACCACCGAAGCGTCCTCGCGCTCACGCCGGACATTTTAGATAGTTTATTACTGGAATATTCCAAATATATCACTTCCCTTCGCAGCTGCAATATTATTATAAACTATTACGTTACGTCAAAGTCAATAGATTTCACAGATTATTTACAAATAAAATTTCAAAACTTAAAGGAGGCTCATAAAATGCAGTTAGTCGTAACAGAAAAAAACAGCGCCGCGAAATCAATATCAGCCGTCCTCAACGCGAACAAGCGCGGGGACGGCTTTTTTAGCGGCGGCAACGGGTACATCGTGACATGGTGCACGGGTCACTTGCTTGAACTCGCCACGCCGGATGTTTACGGCGATTTTGCCAAGTGGCGGTATGCAGACCTGCCGATAATCCCCGACAAATGGCAGTATTCCCCATTGAAAGGCAAGGAAAAACAGCTTAAAATCATCAAAGATTTGATGAACCGCGCCGATGTGGAGTGCGTCATAAATGCGTGTGATGCGGGGCGTGAGGGCGAAAATATATTCAAAAGCGTATATAATTACGCGAAATGCACCAAAAAAATCATGCGGCTGTGGATAGCGAGCATGGAAACATCAGCTATACAGGCGGGATTTGCCAATTTAAAAGACGGCGCGGATTATGATAATCTCTACGCCGCCGCGTCATGCCGCGAACGCGCAGACTGGCTCGTGGGAATCTCAGGAACACGCCTTTTTACCGTGCTTTACGGCGTTTTACTCAACACAGGCAGGGTGCAATCGCCGACGCTTGCTATGCTCGTCAAACGTGAATCTGATATAGCCGCGTTCGTCAAAGAGCCGTTCTATATTCCCGTGCTGAACTGCGCCGATTTTACAGCGTCCGGCGACAGATTTAAAGACAAGCAAGCCGCCGAAGCAATACGCGGCGATTGCGACGGTAAAACTGCTGTTATTCATTCGGTGGAACGGCAAAAAAAGAGCGAACCTCCCCCAAAATTATACGATTTGACCGTACTTCAACGCGACGCTAACAGGCTGTTAGACTTCACGGCGGCGCAAACTCTCGAATACGCGCAGTCATTGTATGAACGCGCCGTTCTGTCTTATCCGCGAGTGGACAGCCGTTATCTGACAAGCGATATGCGCGGCACGGCGGGGAAAATTATCGCGCGGCTTCAAGCAAATATGCCCTTTGCGAGCGATTTTACGCCCGATATTGACAGGCTCATAAACGACCAACTCGTAAGCGACCACCATGCAATTATAACGACCGCCGAAATTGCCAAGGCTGACTTATCAGCTTTATCGTCCGGTGAACGCGATATTTTGAACCTCGTCGCCGTCCGTATGCTATGCGCCGCCGCGCCGCCTCATATCTACGAAGCCGTTACGACGGTTTTAGACTGCGGCGGTCATTTATTCACAGCAAAAGGCAAAATCGTTATCGCGGACGGCTGGAAGGCGATTGACGCGGCGTTCAAGGCGACGTTGAAAAATAAAGCCGAAACGGACGAAAACGACGAGGCAATGCCCGAACTGTCAAAAGGTCAGACTTTTGACAGCGTTAGTGTTACCGTCCGTGAGGGCTTCACACAGCCGCTGCGTTCATATACGGAAGATACGCTGTTGCTTGCTATGGAAAACGCCGGTAACGAAGATATGCCCGAAAATACGGCGGTTACTTCCCGTAAAGGCTTGGGAACGCCCGCGACGCGAGCCGCGATTATAGAGAAGCTCATCAAGACAGGATTCGTTGAGCGTGTAAGGAAAAATTTGCTCCCTACAGACAAAGGAAAAAATTTAATCGCGGTGCTGCCCGAAACGCTGACTTCGCCGAAACTCACGGCAGAATGGGAATATATGCTGTCGAAAGTTCAGAGCGGCGAGTTGCCGGAAACAGAATTTATGAGCAATATATCAGACTATATAAAGGCGATTGTCGCGGAGAATGACGCGCCGAAGCCGGAATTTGAGGGGTTATTCGGCGGCAAATCAGAGAGCGAACCGCTCGGCGTATGTTTACGCTGCGGCGCGGCGGTACGCGAGCATAAACAGGGATTTTTCTGTGATACGCAGTCCTGCGGGTTCAAGATTTGGAAAGATAATAAATTTTGGAAATCTAAAAAGAAGCCGCTGACTGCTGAAATCGTCGCTGTTTTGCTGAAAGACGGGCGCGTAAACTTAACGGGTCTGCACTCCGAGCGAACGGGCAAAAAGTATGACGCGACAGTTATTCTTGACGATTCAGGCGACGGCGAGTATGTGAATTTTAAGTTGGAGTTTCAGCAGAAGTAAACTTCTGCATATCATTAAAAATTCCAAATATATTCTACAGGCACGGCGTTCGTCAGCCACACGTTATTTTCAGATAAATAAAATTTATAGCCGTCTTGGTGCATTTTCGCCGAATTAATCGTCAAAACAACGGGCTTACCGTGGCGGCTTCCCACTTTTTCGGCGGTTTGCTTGTCGCCGGATAAATGTACGTGCAGGCGGCTTTTCGCAATTAATCCTTCATTTTTGATAGACGCGGCGAACCTTGCCGCCGTGCCGTGATATAATATGTCGGGCGGCTGGGTTTCTTTCAACTCAACGTCAACAATTACGCTATGCCCCTGATTTGCGCGGATTTTCGTGTAATCTTCGTTGAATTTGAACCGTTGTTTATCGTTAGCAGCAACGACTTCTTTTAATATTTCGAGCGTGACGCGCTGACCTTTGCGGTTCATTCCGTCTATCAGCGCCTGTGCGTCCGCCCACCCGTTTGAATCGAGCGTTATTCCGATTGACTGCGGATTATGCCGCAGAACAAGGCTCATGAATTTGGACGTTGTTTTTGTATTTTTATCGTTCAAGCTGTCACCTCAATATTGCCGCTTACGCAGCATAATTTCATAACATCGTTTCAAGTATTTTAAAAACATCAGTAATTATAAATGAATTATATCAAAAAAATATGAATTTTCTATTATAAAAACGCCTTAAAATCTATAGGCGTTTAAATTTATTAAAAAAAGGAGCAAAAATTTATGCCGCATGAATATACGCGCCAAAGGCAGGGACAGGATTTCCCCGACAAAAACCACTTACGCGCCGCCGAAATGAGCCTTGAAGATGATTACAATAATATAGACGGAATAATCGGCAACAATGACCCCAAAGACGACAGCGAGAAAAAGAAAACCCTGCATGAGCGTTTAGAATATTTCAAAAAAATAGCGGAATTTAACGCCGTTCCCGCAGACGGCGGCGAACCGCCTGAAAGGAGGATTTTACCATGACATTCAACGAAGCTGTAGACAGAATAATGCCGCTCGTTAGTACAGGCGATACAACCACGCCTTTTGTTATCAGCAGACAGGACGGCGAATGGGTAGTTAATCATCCATACCCGTCTGAAAAACTAATAGATTTTCTTGAAGATGTGCGTGATATTGACTCGCTTGCTGTTGCGTTTACAGGCGCGGATTTTTCAAAAGGAAGTTTTTCATACGTTTATGACCGTATCTTAAACGAACGATTACGCGCTGAATATGATAATATAAAGCATGACGGACTTGACGCTGCCGAACTTTACGCTATTATGAATATGCTTGAAGAAAATATAGGCGAATTTTCGTCCGAAGCTACGGATTATTTAACTTCGTGCGACGAACCGCTTACCGCTCTGTACAATATGTCGCCGATTAGCTTGAAAAGCGACGAACCCGATTATGAATATGATTACGATAAAATTAGAAATTATATAAACGCGATTGAAAACGAAATAAACAGACTAAAAAACTTAGAAAAGCAGGATATAACCGTTGAGCCTGAAAAAAGCGATAACCCACAAAAACGTATTATCGAAGGTTACGAGGAAAAATTAAGTCTGCAAATCGCGGGTAAATTCGTCGTTCTCGCCGAAAACCCGGAAGCCGCCGAACCTTATCTCGTCTGCAATATCAGGAATGATAATCAGCTTAATTTTGAGGAACGATATAACAGCGCGGTCACGAATAATTATGTCGAAGCTATGCGGGAATTTGTGAACCGCGCTGACAGTTTAGTGGGCGAACTCGAAGCGGAACAGCGTGATTCGGGCTTGACGTTTAAAATGCTCACTTCTGACGATTGTACGCCTAACTCTAAACATGACGATTTTGAGGGAAAATTAGTAATCATAAAGGCTGAAATTCTCGCGCCGGAGTATAGGAGCAGTCAACATCAGCTTGCGCTCGCAACGGGCGGTTTTGGGTGTAATCCGACTTCAAGGGGCAGAGCGGTATATGTCAAAGAATTATACAGCGGCAAAGAGTGCCGCTACGACCGCCACCAAATCGCAGGGATTGCCGACCCGAAAAAAATCCCGAATTGGGCGATTGATAAATTGTTGGAATATCATAAAAAAGAAACTCAGCAAAATAGTCCTGATAAGAAACCTGCCACGCTCCAAGAAAAACTTGGCAAAGCAAAAGACAAAGTGCGTGAAGATAACGCAAAAAAATCTGAAAACCCTGATAAAACCAAGAAAAAACGAGATACAAGGGAGTGATGAGAATGGCTGATACCAAGCAGCAAGTTCAAGAACTGACGAATAAATTAGAGCAAGGCGTGAAAGACCTTTTCGCAAGCGACGTTTATGCAGATTATCTCAAAACTATGTCGCGTTTTCATCGTTATTCGACGAGAAATACGCTTCTCATACACCTGCAATACCCCAATGCTACGTTAGTTTCAGGCTTCTCGGCATGGCAGACAAAATTCAACCGCCATGTTAAAAAAGGCGAGAAAGCTATAAAGATTCTTGCGCCGATACCTCTCGTTATGACGAAAGAAACGGAAAAACTCGATGCAGAAACAGGGCGGCCGATTATCGGCGAGGACGGCGAGCCTGTCCGTGAGGAAATCGAAATCAAAACAGCGCGATTTAAAATCGTGAATGTTTTTGACGCTGCACAAACAGAGGGCGAACCGCTCCCGACACTCGCGCAGGATTTGACCGGAAATGTGGAGCAGTACGAAGCGTTCATGGACGCGCTCCGCGAAGCGTCGCCGCTGCCAATCGTATTTGAAGATTTACCCGATAATATGGACGGTATTTGTCATTACGGCGACAGAATCGCAATCCGCGAGGGTATGAGCGAATTACAGACGGTTTGCGCTGTCATACATGAAATGACCCACGAAAAACTGCATGATTTAGAAGCCTTGCGTCTGATAAATGAAAACGCCGAGCCGAAAGACCGCCGAACCGAAGAAATTGAGGCGGAATCAGCGGCTTTTTGCGTATGCGCTTACTTTAATTTAGACACAGGCGCGAACTCGTTCGGCTATATCTCGGAGTATTCAAGAGGACGCGAACTTAAAGAATTAAACGCTTCGCTTGACACAATCCGCAAAACAGCGGCAGAAATGATTGACGCAATAGACGGGCGATTCCAAGAAATAGCGAAAGAGCGCGATATTGCTTTTGTAATCGGCGAACAGCAAGCGAATTTGTCAGAGCCGGAAACGGAATTACCCGTTGCCGCGTCTGCCGAAAGAGTATCGCCCAATGCAGTATATGCCCGTTATTGTAATCAAATCGTGGATATGGTTAAAAAAAACGAATTACAGGCAAACGCTGTGTTAAACAACGATGAGCAAAACGCACGGACAGAGTGCGAAGAAGCCGTTAAGCGTGTAGTTATGGGATTATACGCCGAATCGGACGAACACGCGGATTTATTCAGACTATATACGGAAAATCCCAATTTCAGAGAACGTATTGACGATTACGTTTTTATGCGGACATATCTCGAACCGCAGACAGCTAAAAGAAACGCTGTAAATGAAACGCCCGCTTTTGTCGCAGATATTAGCGATGCAACCGATTTAATCGCAGAATATGCGCGAAACGCGCAGGTAAGCGACCCGCAGCGCGTCGGCTCGGTTGTGCTTATGACCCCTGTGTTCGACGATATGAATTTTAACCGCGCAGGCAAGAAAATCCGCGTAACAGTTGAAGAAACTGCCGGAAAATATCAAATTTACAGCCGCGTTGAGCATGAGCAAAAAATGTATTATTTCCTCACGGCAAGCGGCAGAATCGACCGTTTGGACGGATATTTTAACAGCGTATGGAACGAGCAGACACAAAAACGCGAGAGTTATCTTCCGACAGAAGCGGATATTGACGAAGTGATTCCTAAAATCGCCGAGCGGTTCGAGAACGACATGGCAGACCCGACAAAATGGACGTTATATCAACACGCGGCTGTGCTGAACCGCATTGACGACTGTGAAGCGCATAACATCCCCGTCCGCGAACTCCGCGATACTGAAAGGAAATCCCGAAGTGAAGCGGCAGAACAGGCGCGGTTTGAAGAACAACAACGGCGAAATTCCGCCGAAAATACGGAGGTGAGAAATACAGTGGAAGATAAATTATATGAAAAATTCGCGGAACTGTTTCCGCAGTTTGCAAAAGGTGATTACAGTTATATGAGGCTTGAAGCGGGAGCCGGATTTATGCCGCTGTCGCTTGAATATATCTTCGGCGACCGCATATCTGTCATGCACACTTACGAACTCAACGGCGATTTATGTTACGACCCCATGATGGAGTTTCGGTTTAACACTATAAGTAAAACCATGTCGGCGATTGTTTTCGAGCAGAGCATACCGCCGTTATATCAATATTTTGACGACGACGG
>Ga0099364_10006665_pt1 | contig 16732 bp, 4 predicted proteins | sample TergutTh196P3_FD_73070 | JGI IMG/M metagenome (GOLD analysis project Ga0099364, IMG submission 73070) | Microcerotermes parvus P3 segment gut microbial communities from Pointe-Noire, Republic of the Congo - Th196 P3 | ecosystem: Host-associated > Arthropoda: Insects > Digestive system > Gut ... | reverse complement strand
CAGCCGCAACAAACCCTACAAGAGCCTAAAATCATACGGCATGGGCAAAGATTTCAAGCCGCACCACGGCAAAATCACCCTGTCAAGCGTAATCGGCAGAGGCGTGATAAGCAACCTCGAATGTGCCGACAGCGGAACGATGGTAGTGCGGAGTTCGGAGTGCGGAAGTCGGAAGTTTGAAAATTGCACGATTGGACTGTACAAGTGCGGAGTTCGGAAGTCGAAAGGCGGGAAAGAAGTTGCGGTTAGAAATTTTTTCGTTTTGGCCGGAGAAACAACAAGCGGCCGTGTTCTTTCGCATGATGAATGTGAGAAGATTATGGAGTTTCCGGTTGTTTCTTTTACCGAGGCTGGCCGCAAAAACCCGGAGTGGCTGAAAACTTCTTCCGACTTCCGAACTCCGACTTCCGACTTTGAACAGGACTTAATCCAAAAATGCACCGCCGACCTAACTCCGGCGCAGGCCGATGAGGTGGAACGCATAAAACTCCGTGCGAAAAACGGCAAAAGTAAGTTCGAACGTGAGTTTAACGCCATCAAAAAACAAGTGGATGAGTTACAGTCACAGGCGGAAAACTCCGACATCCGCATTGAAAAAATGAAGCTCGAAAAGCAGTTGAGGGTGCTGCAAAAGGAGTTCCGTGAGAAAGAAGAAAACCTATTCCTATGCGGTATCCGGCTCGATGCACAGGCTGAAAAGCAGATAGAGGAATTTTTACAAGGCGAGAAATTGACGGCAAAAACAACACGGCAGTTTATTCTGAGTGTTGAGAGTGGAGAGTAGAGAGTTGAGTAAAAACAACTCCAATCTCAACTCTCTACTCTCCAAACTAAACGAAATGGAGCGAATGAAATGAGCGAAATGAAATTAGACGGACTTTCGATGGACATAGAGCAAGCCGACCGTGACAGGCTTCGGGCGGTGTTTCCGCAGTGCTTTGTCGAGGATAAGCTCGACATCGACAAGCTGCTGACCATGTGCGGCGAATATATCACCAACGACTTTGAGAAGTATAAGTTTGAGTGGAAAGGCAAGTCTGAGTGTTTGCAGCTTGCACAGCGGCGGTCAACGGGGACTTTGCGCCCAAAACCGGAGGAGAGTGTAGGGTGGAGAGTAGAGAGTGGAGATAATAGTTCAACAACTCCACTCTCAAATTTCAACTCTCAAAACTTGTATATAAAGGGCGATAATTTGGAAGTCTTGAAGCTGTTGCAGACCTCGTATTATAGACAAGTCAAGATGATTTATATTGACCCGCCGTACAATACCGGGAACGATTTTGTGTACGAGGACGACTTCGCCGACCCTTTGGCACGGTATCGTGAAGTGACGTCGCAGACTACCAAGAGCAACCCCGAAAGCATGGGGCGATTCCACACGAATTGGCTGAACATGATGTACCCCCGCCTACGCCTTGCGGCTAATCTGCTGCGGGATGATGGGGTTTGTTTTATCTCGATTGACGATAATGAGGTTCACAATCTACGCAAACTTTGTGATGAGGTTTTTGGAGAAGAGAATTTTGTTGCACAGTTTATTTGGCAGAGAGCTTATTCACCTAAGAATGATGCAAAATATGTTTCAAACAGTCACGACTATGTTTTGATGTACGCAAAATCCGCAATTGGGTTTCAGATTGGACGTTTGCCACGCACAGAAGAAGCAAATGCACGTTATTCAAACCCGGACAATGACCCTCGCGGTCCGTGGAAATCTTCTGATATGTCTGTAAAAACATATACACCCGCAAATGATTACCCAATCACCGCCCCATCAGGGCGAGTGATTGAGCCTCCAACAGGACGCTGTTGGAGTCTCTCGAAAAACGCATTTTTCGAGAGACTCAATGACGGTAGAATTTTATTCGGTGCTGACGGCAATGGCGTACCCCGAATTAAACGATTTTTGAATGAGCTAAAGCATGATGGTCTTGTGCCGCAGTCTATACTATTTTACAAAGATGTAGGGCACAGCCAAGAAGGCGCACAAGAATTGAGTAAACTCATTGAAATGGGCGGTTTTGACGGCCCGAAACCTGTACGTCTGATGAAGCACTTGATAACACTTTCTCACGCAAAAGAATCTGACATAATCCTCGACTTCTTTTCCGGCTCGGCAACCACAGCCCATGCTGTCATGCAACTCAACGCCGAGGATGGCGGCAATCGGCGGTTTATATGTGTCCAACTCCCTGAACAATGCGATGAAAAATCCGAAGCGTACAAAGCCGGGTATCGCACAATTTGCGATATAGGTATCGAAAGAATTAAACGTGCAGGGCGCAAATTGTGCGAGAGTAGAGAGTCGAGAGTAGAGAGTGGAGTTAAGCAACTCACACTCGAAGATAATTCCACTCTCAACTCTCCAAACTCCAAACTAAATTTGGACATCGGGTTCAAAGTATTTGAACTCGATAGTTCAAATTTGAAAACGTGGGACGGAACGCCGGTGTTGCCGGAGGATGCACAGCAGTTATTCGACCGCATGAACGAAATGCTCGACCGTGTGAAACCCGACCGCACCGACCTTGATATGGTCTATGAAATCATGCTGAAAATGGGCGTTCCGCTTACATATTCGGTGAACGAGCTGGATGTGCAGGGCAAGAAAGCATACGGCATAGGCGACGATTGTATGCTGCTCGTCTGCCTTGCGGAAGATTTGCCGCCCGAAGTCATCGAGGAATTGTGCGATTACGCTCCGGCAAAGCTGATTATCGGCAAGAATTGCTTGGCGGATGCCACCGCAATGGCGAACGCGCATTATATCTGCCAAGACAAATCAATCGAGCTAAAGCTCGTTTGATAGTTTTGAGAGTAGAGAGTGGAGAGTAGAGTTATGGAAAAGACGGCAAGAGCAAAAAGTAAAAAATTTGCGTTACGGATAATTAAATTGTATAAATATCTCTGTGCCGAGAAACAGGAGTATGTTTTGTCTAAACAGCTTCTTAGGAGCGGAACGAGTATTGGGGCTAATTTAGTTGAGGCTGAACGTGGGCAGAGTAGAAAAGATTTTTTAGCAAAGGTTTATATTGCATTAAAAGAATCTGCTGAAAGTCTATATTGGTTGGAATTGTTATATGAAAGCGAATATTTAACAAAGGAAGAATTTGATTCATTGAAATTTGATTGCGAAGAAATTCTTAAAATGTTGAACGCAACCACAAAAACAATGAACTCCACTCTCAACTCTCCAAACTCCAAACTGAACGAAACAAATGAGGGAGGAACGACCGAATGAAGTTGAAGTTCATAAATCAACAATTCCAATCCGATGCGGTCAGTGCAGTCGTTGACCTTTTCACCGGACAGGAGAAAAATCGGGCGACATTTTCCGTTGTCGAGGAAAAGCAAGGGACATTATGGGGCGATTTAGGTGTTGGCAATTCGCTTTTGCTCGGGCGTGCTGCCTTGCTTGCCAATGTGAACGAGGTGCAGCGGAAGCATTCGCTTCCGCTTACAGAGTTGAGAGTAGAGAGTAGAGAGTTGAGTGAAAATAATTCCACTCTCTACTCTCCAAACTCCAAACTGGAGAAAACTGCGCCGCAGTTTTCGATTGAAATGGAAACCGGAACAGGTAAGACCTATGTTTACACTAAAACCATCTTCGAGCTTAACAAGCGGTACGGCTTTACGAAGTTTATCATTGTCGTGCCGAGCGTGGCGATCCGTGAGGGTGTTCACAAGTCTTTTGAAATCACCGGGGAGCATTTTGGGGCGATTTACAACAATGTTCCGTGTCGATATTTTATCTACAACTCCGCAAAACTGTCGGATGTGCGGCAGTTTGCGACAAGCTCCAACATCGAGATTATGATAATCAACATCGACGCTTTCCGCAAATCCGAAAATATCATCAACCAAGCACAGGATAGGCTAAACGGCGAAACGGCTATGCGGTATATCCAAGACACCCGCCCCATCGTCATAATTGACGAGCCGCAGAGCGTTGACAACACCGATAAATCCAAAGAAGCGATTGCTTCACTCAATCCGCTGTGCGTGTTCCGCTATTCGGCGACTCACAGGGAGCGAATCAATTTGCTGTACCGCTTGACCCCGGTGGACGCCTACCAAATGGGATTGGTCAAGCAGATTTGCGTGTCGTCAAATACTATTGAACACGACTATAACAAGCCGTATATTCGGCTGTTGTCGGTAAAAATGGATGGCGGGTTTTCCGCTAAAATCGAGATTGACGAGCGTGGGAAAGACGGCAGGGTCAAGCGTGTTACCAAGACCGTCAAGAACAATTCCGACCTATTTTTGCTCTCCGGCGAGCGTGATTTATACGAGGGCTATGTCGTCGAGGGAATCGACTGCACTCCCGGCAGCGAGTGCATAGAGTTCACCAACACCGAGCGTATTCCACTGCACAAGGCGATTGGAGCGATAGACGAGAACCTCCTAAAACGCGCACAAATACGCCGAACCATCGAAACTCATCTTGACAAAGAGCTTTTATATCACGACAAGGGAATTAAAGTTTTGTCCTTATTCTTTATTGACGAGGTTGCAAAGTATAGAACGGCAGACGGCGACAAAGGTATTTACGCCGATATGTTCGAGGAGTGTTATGGCGAACTGTTAAATCGTGATAAATATGCACCGTTAAAAGACAAGTTTTCGACCGAAGTTAGCAAGGCACATGATGGATATTTCTCGCAGGACAAAAAAGGGCGGCTCAAAGACACCAAAGGCGACACGCTGGATGATCACAACACCTACAACACCATAATGAAAGACAAGGAATGGCTGCTTTCTTTTGATTGTCCGCTGCGGTTTATATGGTCGCACTCGGCTTTGCGTGAAGGCTGGGACAATCCCAATGTTTTCCAAGTTTGCACCTTGATAGAGCAGAAATCTACATTCACTTGCCGCCAAAAAATCGGACGTGGATTGCGGCTTTGCGTTAATCAGGACGGCGAACGTATTGAGGATAAAAACATCAACATTCTGCACGTTATGGCGAATGAAAGTTTTGCCGAATTTGCCGAAACGCTCCAAAAAGAAATCGAGCAAGAAACAGGCGTAAAATTCGGCGTGTTGCAGCTTTCTATGTTTGTCGGGCAAACTTATACAGAAAAAACCGAACAGGAGCATACTATCGACAAAGAAGAAGCGCAAGAATTGGTGGAGTATTGGACAAGTACGGGCATGGTGGACGAATGGATGTCCGACCCGGAAATGCTGTCTGCCGAATCTACAATCACGACTCAATTAGAGTCAAAACAGTTGTCCTCGCCGCCATCACCGGTTACGGAGGTCATGCGGCAAATCAGGCAGGGAGCGACAAATGAACAGGCGGCAAAAGCAATCGAGGGCATATCGGTCACGGTTGTTGAAGAAATCGAAAAAACCGTAACATACGAAGAAGCCACCGAACTTATTACCCATTTTGAGAGCAAGGGCTATATTTCCAAAAAGACAGGAAAAATCAAGGACACCATGAAAAATGCCCTGTTGAACGGCACTCTCGACCTCCCTGCAAAATACGAAGCAGCGAAAGAGCGGTTTGAGAGCATCATCGCAAAAGCCGACACCGTGCCGCCTATTCGTGACGCTTCCCGTGACGTTATCGTGCGGCTGAAAAAACAAGCGATAATCGACCCGCACTTCATGGAAATATGGGATAAAATCAAGCAAAAGACCACATATCGGGTGAAGATTGACAGCGATATTCTCGTAAGCCGCTCGGCAAAATCGCTCAAAGCTCTGCCGCCCCTGCCAAAGCCGCGTATCCTCTCGCAATTGGCGGATATTGACATTCAAAACGCAGGGGTAACGCACGTTGAAAGAAGCGTAAAAACCACCGATATTCAGAACGATTACACCGTTCTGCCGGACTTGCTGACCGTCATAAGCGAAGAAACCCTAACGCCCGAACGCTTGATTGAGCAGATAATCCGCGAAAGCGGCAAAATTGCCGAATTTGTCAACAATCCGCAAGCGTTTATCGAAAACTGCACCCAAATCATCCGCGACGTCCGCCATGAGCTTGCGATTGACGGCATCAGCTACATCAAATTGGGCGGCGAGGAATATTATACTTTGAAGATATTTGAAGAAGATGAGCTGCTGGCGAACCTCGACAAAAACGCCGTAGCGGTCGAAAACAGCGTGTATGACCACATCATTTACGACAGCGCCGGGGTCGAAAAACCGTTCGCCGTCGCCCTCGACAACGACCCGGATGTGAAGATGTTTTTCAAGCTGCCGGAGCGGTTCAAAATCAACACGCCGATCGGGACATATCAGCCCGATTTTGCGGTGTATCTCGACAAAGACGGTGAGGAAAAGCTGTACTTCATCCTTGAAACAAAGGGCAGTACGAGTATGCTGGATTTGCGGGCGAAAGAGCAGCTAAAAATCCATTGCGGCAAGCGGCATTTTGAGGCGTTGGATGATAATGTCGAGCTACGAACGGCGGTGAATTGGCGGGAAGTCAAGGCAGGGGTGTGATATGAAAATGAAAGGCGGGTGGTGCAGTGGAACAAAAAGACATACTCATCGCCCGCATGGATGACCTATCCGAAAAAGCCGCAAAGTCCGGTTGTGCTGCTTCTCGTTTTCTCACTCCCGCCGAGGCGCAAGCAGTCAAGGCTTATTTCACACGGCGGCGTGATGTCAACATGATTTTTGACGGCGGTTACGAATGCGCCGAGCGTGTCCGTGCGGTGTTTTTGAACCCCGATTGGGGCGAATATGAACGTGCTGATTTGTTTTGTGCCTTGAAAATAGCAATCCCTCCGCAGGAAGCTCTTGGCCATCGTGATATTTTGGGTGCAGTCATGGCTCTTGGTATCGATCGCGCCGCCATTGGCGATATAATCGAAAACCCGTCCGCTATAATCTGTCTGCCGGAATTAAGCGGGTACATCGCCGAAAACCTCACAAAAGCAGGACGCGCCGGTGTCCGTTTGTCGCCAATGGATTTGAGCGAACTTCCCGTCAGAACGGAGAGTTTGTCCGTAAAAACCGACACGGTGGCATCGCCTCGGTTGGATGCGATATTAAGCACAGCTTTTGGATTGTCGCGCGGGAAAGCATCAGAACTCATTGAAACCGGGCGTGTGAGCCTAAACCACGAAGTTTGCCTTCACCCCGCAAAGGACGTAGGCGAGGGTGCGATACTGTCCGTTCGAGGTGTCGGACGCGCCAAACTGCTGGAAATAGGCGGCGTGTCGAAAAAGGGACGGATGTTTATCAAGGTTGGGCTGTATGAACGATAACGGGACATTTCCGCTATAATATTTTTTCAAAACCTATTGAAAAATTCGTTGAAATACTATATACTATAATAGAGGGAGTGTGCCGGGCTTGCCGGCGCGAAACTCCGCAAAAAATATAAAATTTCAGAAAATTTACCGAAAGGGCTTGACAATTATGTTTGATTGTGCAACAATTTTTATAGCAAGCAAGCAAGCAAGCAAGCAAGCAAGCAAGCAAGCAAGCAAGCAAGCAAGCGGATAGCTCCGCTTATTTGTCATGCCTTAAAACGCTCGGACTACATAACAGGCGGTTTCCCCTACCACGGGGGGAGCCGCCTTTCTGCGTTTCCGGCGGTAAAAAAGAAAAATACGCTTCGCCGAGAGCTTATCATGTCGGCAAAAACGGCGGCAGCCGTATCTTGGAGGTAACACTATGAAAACTAAAACAGTATTCTCAAAATTTATGGCGTGGGTGCTTGCTGTAACCATGCTTGTCGGCACAATGCCAATCACAACGGGGGGAGGCATACTGTCGGCCGCGGCGCTTGAAAATAACGCCCATTACAACCCCGGCGCCGCGCAGGTGTTGGCGGAGGCAATCAACCAACATTACAACTCCGGCGGTTCCGGGCAGATAGCCGCCACGCACAGCGGCAATGTTGTCACCATAACGGGAACCGCAACCAATGCGTCTAACCACTTAGCTCTAAACATCCAAGCAGGAGTTAAGGTTGAATGGCAGGCTGATTTGGATTTCGGCAGCGGAATGGGAATGGTTCAGTTATTGGGCGACGGTGAGTTTGAAATGCGCTCCGGCCGCATTACAGGGCGGTCTAACACTACGGTTGCCGCGGTACAAATCCAAGGAAACGTGATATTTACCATGACAGGCGGTACAATAACCATTCCGGCACCGAGTGCATCCGCCATAGAAGCAAGGGGAAATTCAACCCTTACTATAAACGGAGGAACAGTTTCAAACACTTCTGCAAGCACAAGCGGAACCCCCGCCGGTATCAGCCTTTATAATAATGCCGCTTTAATCATGAGGGGCGGCACAGTAACTTTGCCGAATACACCCAATAGCAGTGCGAGCGCCATTATCCTTAACGGCAGCTCCGCCGCCGCAATTACGGGCGGTACAATAAATGCCGGGTCGGGCGTGCGATTGAGGATAGGCAGCAATTCCACAGCATCCGCAATAGCGTACACGTCGAATTTTTCTGCTTCCAATGAAGGGTCAATTTCCTCGCCGGCAGTAGGTATCGTTGCGAGAGTAACGGCGACCGAAATAGCCCCGTCACAAATTAACATCGCAAACCCGACAGGCGTAACTGTAACGGCGGAAAACGGCGGCGTTTCCGTGCGATGGGTCAATAACGGGGGCAGGGCTGATTTAGGCGTATACCGAGGCGGAACGCTCCAAAACACCATTCCCGTAGGTTTGCCGATAACAGGGGTGCCGCGGGAAATAACGCAGCCGCAAATTGTTCATGTAACCGCTCCTGTGCTGGGCGCAACCCCTCAAACAACCGTCACCGCGAGGGATGAATACACAGGCAATATTACATGGTCACCGAGTGCCGCCCTCTTTGCGGGAAACACCACCTACGCCGCCAGTATAAGGCTGACAGCACGAAGCGGCTATAAATGGCCCGCCGAGATTCCGGCAATAGCAATACCGGGCGGCACGGTGATAAACCGCGGCATAGATGGCGGCGACGTTGCGGGGAATGTCCTTGTCGTAACGGTGAGTTTCCCGCAAATCACAACAACTTATATAGGCAATACAACCATAAACATCCCCGCGCCGAGAGCCGGGCAGGTGATAGATACAGCACGAGATTTAAGCGACGGCGCGCAAAGCACAGTATATTGGGGTTCGTATACTTGGTACGACGTAACGGCAGGCAAGCCTGCGGAAACCGCCATAATCGGAAATACTTACAGGGCGGATGTAACGCTGACCGCCGCGTCCGCACGTTCGTGGAACTCCTCGCCGTATCCGACTATTACGGTGCCGGGGTCTGCCAGCGTATCAAATTTTGCAGTAGATACCACCGGGCCGGGCAACACCTTAACATTCAGCGTTACTTTCCCGCCCGCCGTCATGGATATACCGGTCGCGGTAATGTACGATTTCCCCCGCCCCGTCGCCGGGGAGATGCCGTACACGACAGTACCGGCCAACTTCCCTGAATATTATACCTTGGCTATTGACTGGCAGGCAGGCGGCAATCCGCATAGCGGCGCGTTTGTGGAAGACGTGGTATATACAGCGCGCGTTTCTTTTACGGCGAACGAATATTACAGATGGGCTTATCCACCGCAGCGTTATATATATGGCGGAACAGTATCCAGCGGAAGCCTTAATAATGCGAACATGGGCAATACGCTGACGTATACCGTGACGTTTCCCGCGACTTTCGCTCAAACCAATAGAATTGACCTTGGCAGCGCTGCCCCGTCGCCAAATGGTATCGGCTGGACGTATTCGGGCGGTGTATACACAATCTCAAACGGCGCAGATGTAGTCGTTACGGGAACATCGGCAAACAACCGCCGCTTAGTCGTTGCGCAGAACGCAAAGGTTAGTATAACCCTTGATAACGCAAATATCACCGGACTTAGCATAGCCGCATCGCCCTTGACTTTGAACAACGGCGCCCAGGCTGACCTTTCCCTCATAGGCGCAAACACGCTTACCGGAACAAGTCAAGCCGGTATACACGCCCCTGACGGAACAACGCTGAAGATAGACGGCGCAGGCAGCTTAACAGCAACAGGCGGGTTTAACAGTGCGGGTATCGGCGGCAGTAACGGCTCTGTTCAAGCTGGCGGCGCTATCACCATCAGCGGCGGGGTTGTCACTGCGAGAGGCGGCGGCACCGGGCGCGGTATTGGTAACGCAAACGCCACTGACAGTAGCACCACCCTAACCTTAAACGGCAACGCAGTTGTCTACGCTTCGAGTGAAATCGCTATGAATGTAAGCGATACGAACACAGCGAGAAGAACGGGCGGAATACTGTTCATCGGCGATAGCAACGGCTTGTTCTACGGCACAAGTGTTACGCCTACGGCCAATTTTATTGTACCGGCAAACAGTACGCTTACTGTACCAGACGGCTCTGAATTGCACATAGACGGCATAACCGTGACATTCGCCGGCAATGAATTTACCCGCGGCAGTATACAACCCGCCGACGGTTCGACAATTACGGTAAACGGTACGCTTGCAGGCAAAAAAATAAACGGCGCGAATGTATCCAAGCCAACGGCGAGCATCAGTTTCATATTAGGGCGAACATACGTTACGCTGGACCCGCCGAGCTTCTTGGCCAACACAGGGCAGGAAGAGCTTCAGTACGCGCGGGGGACAACCGATTCTTCCGGCGGCTTCAATCAGATAATGGGGTGGCAGAATAGCCCTGTTTTCACCGGTTTGACAGATGGCGTAATAACATTCGCTGTCCGTTCAAGGGCAAACGAGCATTTCGCGGCAGGTGAACCTTCTTTCGTAACAATAGATACCCTCAGCAATACCATCGATTTAGGCGTTAGCATGACCCCAAGCCAAAGCGGAGCGGGCTGGACATGGGAGAGCGACACATATACGATTTTAGACGGCGCAGATGTTATGATTACCGGGACGACGAGTTCAGGACTCCGCCGCATAGTGGTAGCCGAGAACGCAAAAGCCCGTATCACACTAAACAACGCAACCATTCAAGGCTTCTTTACTTCGAACACACCGCTTGCTCTGCGTCCGGGAGCGGAGGCCCAACTTGTTCTTGAGGGTGCAAATACCCTTACGGCAGAGAGCCTCGCCGGAATAGAAGTCCCCGCCGGGGCAACACTGAGAATAGACGGCGCGGGCAGCTTAACGGCGACAGGCGGAACGGGTATCGGCGCGAGCAGAAGCCCCGGAGGAATTATTACCGGTGAAAGCGTCAGCGGCGGAGACATCATAATCAGCGGCGGCACGGTGAGGGCGGTAAGCACGTCATCCAACGGGAACGGTATTGGCAGTGTAGGCTCCGCTCCCACAGATACCACCCTAACCTTAAACGGCAACGCGGTGGTCTACGCTTCGGGCGTGACCGATACGAACGCGGCGAGAAGAACGGGCGGCATACTGTTTATCGGCGATAACGACGGCTTGTTCTACGGCGCAAGCTCCCCTGTGGCTGATTTTGACATACCGGCGGGCAGAAAGCTGACCGTCCCGAACGGCGCGGTTTTAAGCATATCCTCGCAGATTACGCTGACGAATAATGGGACGATTGTCCCCGCCGACGGCTCCACTGTTCTCATAAGCGGTACAATATCGGGTAACAAAATAAACGGCGCGAATGTGTCCGTGCCGACGGTGGCTTCTTCTGTTTCCGGCAGCGTCACATTGAACCCATCGTTACTTTTGGCGCAGACAGAGCAGGATATAGAATACGCAGTAAGCACGAGCAACAATATCAGCGGCATAATCGGCGGCTGGCAGGACGGGCTGACCTTTAGCAGTCTTACCGATGGAGTAGAGTATCGTTTCTTCGCCCGGTCAAAAGAAAACACGAATTTTACGGCGGGTACGTTCTTGCCAGATGAACCGGATGAACCGGAACCGGGTTTTTACAGCGTAACCGTCAACATCAGCCCTGCCGGGGCGGGAACGGCGTCCGCCGACCTCTCATCGGCAGCGTCAGGAACAAGAGTAAGCTTGACCCAAAATGCAAATCCCGGATATGCGTTCAGCGGTTGGACGGTAAACAGCGGCTTAGTATCAATCAATACCCCTAGCCCAAGCCCCGCTAACCCTAACCCCACGACAGGCTTTAGAATGGGCATTTCAAACGTGGTAATAACAGCGAATTTTACGCCTAACACACCTCCCACAGGCGAAATTACGGTCAAAACCAACTCATTCACGACATTCCTCAACACCATCACATTCGGGCTGTTCTTCAAGGCCACGGCTGATGTAAGCATCACGGGCGAGGATATGTTCGGCGATGCTTTGGCAAGCATTGAATGGCTTACCTCTCAAACGGCGTTTGATACCGAAGCCGAAGCCAAAGACGCAACGGGCTGGACATCTGGCAGTTCGACAAGCATATCAGCGAATTTCAAGGGTTATATCTATGCCAAGCTGACCGACACTTACAACAATGTGGCAATTATCCGTTCGGACGGTGTGGTAGTCTACACCGCAAGCACGACAGACCCCGACAACTTCACGTTCCGCAAGAACATCGACAGCGATGTAGCAATCACCCTCGACCTCGGTAATAACGACTTGGATAAAATCGTAGTCGGCGGCGATACGCTCACAGAGGGCGACGACTACACAATAAGCGGCGATACGCTCACCATCCGCGCCGCCTACCTCAACACGCTTGACCCGGATGATTACACGTTCGAGGTGTGGCACAACCCGCTCGGCGTGACTTTCGTTGACGGCGATGATAACGATGAGCCTGTGATTGAGATAATCGGGACGGTTGTTGAACTTGAACAACTTGCCGCGCCCACTGCACTGCCCGCGACTTCGCCCCAAAGTATAACCACAGTAAGCCTCGGCGATATAATTACGCTGTCAAGCGCAACTCCCGGTGCGGTAATTTACTACAGCACAACCGGTGTACCAAATTTGACCTATACTGACGGTATTACGGTAACAGGAACTCCGGGAGGATCATTCACAATCAGCGCCAAAGCTGTAATGCCGGACGGCTCAATGTCGGATAGTGAGACTGTTTCATTTCCTTATAAAATAAAAGAACTTGACAGAGTATCGGCGCCTAACGCATGGCCCGCGACTTCGTCCGACAATATGGCCACAGTAAGCCTCGGCGATATAATTACGCTGTTAAGTTCGACACCTAACGCCGAGATTTTGTACGGCATAAATGATGTACCGAATTTGACCTATAATGCTACAGACGGTATTACAGTAACGGGTCCTCCCGGAACAACATTCACAATCAACGCCATAGCCAAAATGCCGGACGGTTCAATGTCGGATAGTGGGATTGTTAGTTTTCCTTATCGGATTACTGCGAGTTATTTTACCCCCGTCAAAGGCACACACTACACCACCACAGAATTAAACGCCGCGGGCTGGACGAACGGCGACTTTGTGATTACGGCAATGAGCGGCTATCAAGTTAGCGCAGACGGTGGCCTTACTTGGGAATCCTCAATCACTCATCCAAATGAAAGCGCGGCCTCTATTTCGGTAATTCGTATAAAAGATACTGCCACAGGCGATATGTCGGAAATGGCGAACGTATCCTACAAACTCGACAAAACCGTCCCGACCGCAACGGTGCGGTATCGGGATAATGCGTTGCGTCAGTTCTTGAACACCGTTACATTCGGCTTGTTCTTCAAAAACACGGTGGACGTGACCATTGAAGGTGACGATAACCTTTCCGGCGTGGCGAAAGTCGAGTATTGCAAGGCTGACAAGGAAATCACCGATGTAGATGTAATCATTACTTCCTCAAGTCCGACAACCATCGAAGGGATTGCGAAACATACCTCTGCGCGGCCTCTTACGATTTTGATTGAGTCAAAACCTAATGCGAGTGCAATCGCTGTGGCTGTTTCGGCTGCGAATTTGACATCAAATAATCTTTGGGCCAGTCCGTCCGATTATACCTATAATCCGGCGACAGGACTGCTTACAATTACACGCATACCTCCGGGATACTCTGTTTTTGTTCGCGTCGAAACAACTATTTATGCTATTAACTTTACTGACCCGCAACCCACCATCGCTTGGGTGGATGGTGATTCGTTCACCGCAACAGAAAACGAAAAGTTTATCCTGTATGTCCGTATAACAGACCATGCGGGAAATAGTGCGATAATCCTCGACAGCGGCGTGGTGGTTTATACCGACAGCGCCCAAACCGTGAACGGCGGCACTTTCCTAAAAGGCTCTGATGACGATTTTGCCGTCACATACAGCATGAACGAAAATACGGTCAAAGATATCACGCTTGACGACTCGGCAGTCGCTCCCGCGAATTATACCGCCGAAACTGACAAAATTACTTTCACAAACGCCTACATGAGAAGTCTTGCGGACGATGATTATACGTTTATCGTCAGCTACTACCCGATGGGAGAAACGGCAGCACCCCACACAGACAGCGACACCATCGGCACAACGGCAATAAACATAACCGTAGCAAAATCTGAGCAAGCACCACTTATTATCAACGATCCCGGCGCGAAAACCTACGGCGATGATAACTTCCAACTGTCTGCAACAGGCGGCAGTACAAGCGGCACGGTAACTTATGAACTTGTGTCCGGCACAGGAAGCGTAACAAGCGGCGGCATGGTTACGATTACCGGCGCGGGCAGTATCGTCATAAAAGCGACAATGGCGGGCAACGATAGATATAGCCCTGTCACAAGCACAAACTTGACGATAACCGTCAACCCCGCACCGCTGACTTTGACGGCAGACAACAAAGCCATCACCGTTGGCGCAGCAGAGCCATCGTATACTTTTACCGTGAGCGGTCTTGTCAGCTCTGATACAGCGGACGTTATCACAACGCCGCCTACTATGAGCGTTACAGGATTCAGCAGCGCAACAGCGGACACATTCGTCATCACCATATCGGGCGGCGCAACAACCAACCCGAATTACACCGTCGCCAACCGTGTAAACGGCACATTGACGGTATCGCTGAAAACCAATGTAAGCGGCAGTATCTCCTTTACCCCCGGCAGTGCGGAGTACACAGGCGCGGAGCTTGACTGCGCCCCCGCAACAGGGCTTGACGGCGGCACATGGACGTACACCTACACAGCGGTAACAGTCACTCTCAGCGCGAATGGCAAGCCGCTTGATGTGGGGACGTATACCGTTACGGCAACCTTTGAGGACACCGCAAGAATAGGCACGGCCACGGGTACATTCACCGTCAACCCGCGCAATATCAACGGTGCGGATGTGGTTATCGGCGGCGACTACACCTATACAGGAAGCCCGATAATCCCCAATGAATCCGATATTACAGTAACGCTGACCGACTTCAGCCCGACATACACATTTGAGGTAACAAGCGGCGGCATAAACGCCGGGACAGCCACCGTCACCGTGACGGGAACGGGCAACTTCACCGGCACGGCAACGGGTACGTTCACCATCGACAAAGCCAATCCGACCGTAACATGGCCGACCAACCTGACGGCGACATTCGGGCAAACGCTGGCTAACGTCACCCTGCCGAGCGTCGGCAACGGCACGTTCACATGGACGGAAGCCGGAACAACCTCTGTCGGCAGTGTAGGCAGTCAAACCCATAGCCTAACCTTTACCCCGACCGACTCAGCCAACTACAACACAGTCACAAGCAATGTGACCGTGGAGGTTGGCAAAGTCGATCCGACCGTCACATGGCCGAGTGGTTTGACTGCGGCTTTCGGACAAACGCTTTCAACCATAACCCTGCCGGGTAACGGCACGGGCGCGGGTGCGTTCACATGGACATCGGGTGGCACAACCCCTGTCGGCAGCGTAGGCAGTCAAACTCATAATCTGACCTTCACCCCGACCGATACAACCAACTACAACATAATCACAAGTGATGTGACCGTAACGGTAAGCAGAGCCAACCCGACCGTCACATGGCCGAGCGGCCTGACGGCAACCTTTGGGGACGCCCTTTCCGTTATATCTCTGCCGGGTAACGGCACAGGCGAAGGTGTGTTCACATGGACAGCGGGCGGAACAACCCCTGTCGGCAACGCGGGCAGTCAAACCCATAACATGACCTTCACCCCGACCGATACCGACAATTATAATACGCTCACAAACAATGTAAGCGTAACAGTAGGCAGAGCCAACCAAACAACGCCAAGCATTACAGGCGGCAACATCAACAAAACCTACGGTGACGCGTCGTTCAGCATCAGCGCGACGGGCGGCGAAAGTACCGGCGCGTACAGCTACACAAGCAGCGATACAAACGTCGCAACCATAAACGCAAACGGACTTGTCACCCTCGGCACGGGCGGGAGCGCCATCGGCTCGACAACCATTACGGTGATGAAGCTGGGCGATGATAATTACAATGATTCATCCGACAGCACGGGGATAACGCTGACGGTGGGCAAAGCCACCCAAGCCCCGCCGACCATTGAATACACAAGAAGCGGCGACCCGACCAATGGCGGCGTGACCGTGACCATTACAAGCCCCGCTACCGGCGCGACATACTCCATCAATGATAGCACTTATAATACGACCAATCCCATCGTATTCGCGCAGGGCGTGATGAGCGCAGACATTTATGTGAAGCTGGACGAAACAGCTACGCACAATCAATCGGAAGCGGCTCATGTGTCCATCGACTTCTCGAAGCAAGACCAAGACGCTCCGGCAGCTTTTAGCATGACCTACGTCTACAACGCTACGAACAACACATTCACCGTAACCATCCCCGAAATATCCGGCGTGGAATACAGCTTTGACGATGTTGCATTCAGTCAGACAAGAACCA
>Ga0099364_10006664_pt1 | contig 16735 bp, 13 predicted proteins | sample TergutTh196P3_FD_73070 | JGI IMG/M metagenome (GOLD analysis project Ga0099364, IMG submission 73070) | Microcerotermes parvus P3 segment gut microbial communities from Pointe-Noire, Republic of the Congo - Th196 P3 | ecosystem: Host-associated > Arthropoda: Insects > Digestive system > Gut ... | reverse complement strand
GTGCTGTACTATCAGGGGGCGTACGCGGACTACTGGTCGTCTACGCAGCTCAGCGGCACGAATGCTCGTTACTTGTACATCAACACGAATGGCACCGTCAACCCTCAAGACAGCTACTACGGTAAGGGTCACGGGATGGTACTACGCTGCGTGCGGTAGATGCAGGTTTTTGTAGGGGTCGAAAATTTTCGCCCCTACGGATTCACACCGGCGGTCGCAACCCGATTTTCGAAAAGGCAAACCATTTTTTGCCGAGGTCTTTCAACGATGCACCAATGTGGTAGGTGTCGTTGTCAATCAACAAAAAACGGTCGTGAGAGCGGTCGAAAAGATGCACTGTCACAGGCGGGTATTGTGCGTTATGCCGTTGCAAATCTAATTGCAATTGTGGGGAAATCGTTGTGGTGTAGAGGGTTGCCTTTACACCTGCTTTCCGTTTAGAAAGGAGCAATAAGGCACTTTCATCAACATAATTATCAATCAAAACGATGGATTTTTTTGCCGACTTTATCAGATCCGAAACGAAAGCGTAAGCATCAAAAACCTGCCCATCATAAAAGATACCCTCGACCGGTGGCAGGGCTGCTTTCACGAAAAACGCAATTTGTTTTTCGTTCTCAAGTGTGCGGTCCTCCAAGCGTTCAAAGCGTTGGTTGACGGCATAACCTTTGATGAGGTAGTCTTTTAGAACGCGAGTTGCCCATTGTCGGAAATAGGTGCCCTGCTTAGATTTCACGCGATATCCAACGGATATGATGACATCAAGATTGTAATACTCCATAATATATGTTTTACCATCGGAAGCAGTTGTTGCAAAATTTGCAACAACTGAATTCTTGCTCAACTCTCCCTCTTCAAAAACATTCCTTATGTGCCTGGATATAACCGATTTGTCCCTGTTAAAAAGTTGTACCATCTGTGTTTGCGTAAGCCAAACGGTTTCCTCCTCCATACGGACTTCCAACTGAACGGAGTCATCGGATTGATAAATGGCAATTTCATTTGTTTCCATAATTTTCGAGTTTTTCGTTAATAATTTTTCGAGATTTATATCCCGTCATCTATATAACGCTCGACCCCCTGATTTTCGTATATTTTTTTTGTTAAAAAGTGTTAAAATGTTGAAAACTTTCGCAAATTGTTAATAACTCCGCGAAAAATAGTGAATTCGGGAACGGTCAATAGCCGGGAGATGTCTCGACTTCGCCATTGCGTGCTCCGCTCGACATGACGGCAAAAAAATAGTAAATAAAAAAAAACAAAATGCTCCGCATTTCGTTTTTTTTTCGTATCTTTGTCAAATGAAACCTTTTCAATATCTTTTGAGCATTGTTTTCCTGTTCGCCGGAATATCCTGCGGAATGCGGAACTCCGAAAATTCTGAAGTAAATCCGATCTACGAAACTATAATTTCCTTACCGGATTTTGATGCGGATTCGGCATATTTTTTTGTTGCCAAACAACTTTCGTTTGGACCGAGAGTTCCCGGAACAAAAGCACACGAACAAACCGCAAAATGGCTCGAACAAACGATTTCAGCGTTTGCCGATGTCGTCATTGTACAACCGTTTTCTGCACGGATTTGGAACGGTCAAACTCGACACGGAAAAAATATCATTGCCTCGTTTTATCCCGAAAAACAATCGCGAATTTTGCTCGGAGCCCATTGGGACTCTCGTCCAAATGCCGACCACGACCCAAATCCCGATAATTGGGAAAAACCTGTTCCGGGTGCAAACGACGGTGCAAGCGGTGTTGGTGTGCTTTTGGAAATCGCACGACAATTATCTATTAACAGACCAAACGTTGGAATTGATATCGTTTTCTTTGATTTGGAAGATTACGGAACACCTGAATTTGCTGATGTTTCAGCCAAACGAAATCCCGATACATGGGCTTTAGGTGCACAGTATTGGTCGCAAAATCCCCACAAGCCCAATTACAGAGCCAATTACGGAATTTTGTTGGATATGGTTGGTGCTGCAAATCCACGATTTGCAAAAGAATTAATTTCGATGCATTTTGCTTCAGATATCGTGAACAAAGTTTGGAAAACCGCACAAACACTGGGTTTCGGATATGCTTTTGTCAATGAACGTGGTGGCGAAATTTTAGATGATCATTACTATGTGAACAAACTTGCTCGCATTCCGATGATCAATATCATTCACTACGACAGACAAACAGGAACAGGTTTTTTCCCGCATTGGCACACGGTTTCCGACGATTTGTCGGTCATTGATAAGAACACTTTACGTATCGTCGGACAAACTGTTTTGGCACAAATTTATCAAGAATAAAAAATGGGAATTCGTAGTTTAATCGGACAAACAGCCATTTACGGCTTACCAACCATCGTTGGGCGATTGCTCAATTATTTGTTGGTGCCGCTTTATACCCGATTGTTCGTTCCTTCTGAATTCGGCGTGTATACTGAACTTTACGCATGGGTGGCTCTCTTTATGGTGATTGTAACTTACGGTATGGAAACCGCATTTTTCCGTTTCGTGTCGAAAGAAAAAAATAATCCAAATGTTTTCAGTACAGCAGTTTCAATGTTGCTGACCTCGTCGATTGCCTTGTTTGGCTTGGCTTTCCTGTTTCGAAACCATTTAGCATCAGCCATCGGATATGCCAATCATTCGGAGTATATTGTTTGGTTTGCGGCGATACTTGCACTTGACGCCATTTGCATCATTCCATTTGCATCGCTCAGAAATCAAGAACGACCGATTCGTTTTGCGTTTCTGAAAACCGTATTCATCGCAACAAACATAGGATTCAACTTGTTTTTCTTGATTTGGTGTCCGTTCGTTTTGAAAAATAATCCCGATTCGATTTTGCAATTCGTTTACAATCCTAAAATCGGTGTTGGTTATATTTTTATTTCGAATCTTTTGGCAACAACTTTAACGACCTTACTTTTACTTCCGGAATTTTTGAAAATTCGTTTTAATTTCGACCAAAAATTAGCAAAAAATATGCTGATTTATGCAGTTCCTGTAATGATTTGGGGTATGGCAGGCATCGTGAACGAAACGTTTGACCGTATTTTTATGAAATTTTTGATTTCGGATTCGTCTACGGCAATGGCACAAGTAGGGATTTACGGAGCGTGTTACAAAGTGGCGATTTTGATGACCTTGTTTATTCAAGCGTTTCGATTTGCAGCCGAACCGTTCTTTTTCAAACAAGCCGAAAACCGCCATGCACCGGAGATTTACGCCAAAGTGATGCGTTATTTTGTGTTGGCGTGTTTGATGATATTTTTGTTCTGCACGTTGTTTCTAAACGACATCATGTTGATTATAGGAAAAAATTTCCGCGAAGGTGCCGTGATTGTACCGATTCTATTGATGGCAAATTTATTGTTGGGCGTGTATTACAACCTTTCCGTATGGTATAAAATTACAGACCAAACGAAATTCGGTGCCTATATTTCTACGATAGGAGCAATCGTTACAATCTCGCTAAACGTCCTGTTAGTGCCGGTTTTCGGCTATGTCGGTGCAGCTTGGGCAACATTGATTTGCTATATCACCATTGTCGTTATTTCTTATTTCTTAGGACAAAAACATTTCCCAATCCCTTACCCTGTCAAGGCTTTGGCTCTTTACACAAGTCTTGCATTAGTCTTGTTTTTCGTTCACCACTACGCATTGGATTTTTCTCATGTTTGGCTGAATCGCTTTATTGCTGCGGGTTTCCTTATTTTCTTTGCAACAATCGTTTGGTGGAACGAACGGAAATTATTCAAATAAAAAATGGACTCCTTCAATTGAAAAAGTCCACTTTCGATAAGATAATTTACGTTCGAAAATTATTTTTTCTCGGTCGCATATTTTTTGTATTTGCTCATAAACTTGTCCACACGACCTGCGGTGTCCACAAGTTTCACTTTTCCGGTAAAGAACGGATGCGATGCACTTGAAATCTCAAGTTTCACCAATGGGTATTCGTTTCCGTCTTCCCATTTGATGGTTTCTTTGGTTGTAACAGTGGATTTTCCCAAGAATGCGTACTCGTTCGACATATCTTTGAATACAACTAATCTGTAATCTTTTGGATGGATTTCTGCTTTCATATTCTGTAATTTTTTTACTTCTTTTTCAAATTTGGAGTGCAAAGATACGACTTTTTTTTGAATTTGCCAAATTTTTCTGATTTTTCTACTGTTTTTTACCTTAATTTCCGTTTTTACGCCGTCAAATCGGCTTGAAATGTAATTTTTTTATTGGCGATATCCCCGAGAACAATGTGAATTTCCTCTCCGGGTAAGTGGTTTAGAATCACATTGACATCATCGGTAGCATCATTTTGAAACGTTTCTCTTGCCAAATCAAAGGCTTGTTTGAAAATCGGCAATCGTGCAGCTTGCGGTGTTTGAGCGTGATACACCATTTGGCGATTGGGCGATGAGACGATTTTATGTTCATCGTTGCAAATATAAATCGTGTCTGTTGCAGGAATTGCAACGCTTACAGCGTGATTATCTTGCAAAGCATCAAGCGTTCGTGTGATGATATCTCCACTCACAAACGGACGTGCAGCATCGTGAATCAGCACATTAACGGACATTTGCGGATTGTTGATAAATTGTTGATCGTAACAAAATTTTTCAATCGCTAAAATCGCCTGATAACTCGAATCTGCTCGTTTCTCTCCACCAACAACGATTTCCTTGATTTTCGGACGATTGTTGATATTCAATAATCGCCTTGTATTTTCAACAAAATCGTGATGAACCACAACGAAAATACCATGAATATCTTGATGTTTTTCAAACGTATCTATGCTATGTTCGAGAACCGTTTTTCCATTGAGCATTTCGAATTGCTTAGGCTGAGAAGTCTCCATTCGCGAGCCTTTTCCGCCGGCTAATATCGCGACAAAATTCTGCATTTATTTCTTTTTATTGGGAAGTTCGAGACCGTACTTATGCTTTTGATCCTCACGTTTGAGCCAAATTCCCAACAACAATGCCAACACGCCGAAACTTGCGAAAATCAACATCGGAACGGTATAATTGTACTTATCGCCCTCTGCGATATTCACGCCGACATTCGTAATTTTCAACGCATAACCAATCAACATAGGCACCAACATCAAACCAATGTTTTGAATCCAAAAAATCACAGCATACGCGGAACCCAACACTTTTTCGTCTACCAATTTCGGAACTGAGGGCCAAAGCGATGCAGGCACTAACGAGAACGAAACGCCGAGCAAAATAATCGCCGATAACGCCACGGGGAACGTGAAACTCGCATCAGGCGTTAAAGCAAAAATCGTGTGACAAATCATCATCAAAAACGCACCGCAAATCAACATCGTTGCACCTTTTCCTTTGAAATCCAAGAAAAATCCCAAAAGCGGTGTTAAGATCATGGCACCAATCGGGAACAACGCAAATAATTCATTCGGTAACATCGGAGAACTGTCCAAACGGCTGTCTAACATACCTACCGCAAATTTCTGGAAAGGGAATATGGACGCATAAAACAGAACGCATAATCCTGCCGTAATCAAAAATACTTTCGAAGTAAAAATTTGTTTCAAATCTGCAAACTTAAATTCGTCCTCAGGTTTTTCGGTAATTTTTTCTTGTTTATCAAGACGTAAATCCATGAGAAAATACGTGCAAAATGTCAAAAATCCGATGAGTAAAAGTAATGCTCCAATTCCTACACTCATCGAAACTCCGCCTGATTCCGCCCATTTCGGCGACATAACCATGACGGTTGCCACGCCCAAACGTGCAATCGACATTTCCAAACCCATGGCTAATGCCAATTCTTTTCCTTTGAACCATTTTACAATCGCTTTGGATACTGTAATTCCCGCCATTTCAACTCCGCAGCCAAAAATGGCAAAACCAATGCAAGCCATTTTTGCGGAAGCCGGAAATGCGGTCCAAAACGAACTCAGAAACGAATATCCGAAACCGCCGTTGTTAAAGGCGTCCGACACACCATAGAATTTAATTGCCGATCCAATCAACATTAAACTTCCGGCAACTAAAGCGGAATTTCTAACGCCGATTTTATCCAAAATAATTCCTGCAATAATCAGGAATCCCAAAATGTTCAAAATAAATTCCGAACCGGCAACCGTGCCGAACGTGTCCGGCGACCAACTCAAATTTATTTCAAGAACCGTGGCAATTGGTGCCAAAATATCCACAAACATGTATGCAAAAAACATGGTTGCAGAAATGAGGAGAAGAGCGACCCAACGGGCAAACGCAGAATCTCTAAGCGATGTTTTGATAACTTCTGTCATAACAATAATTTTTTAATAATCTGCAAAGATACGATTTTTTTTTGACATAAAAAAACATATGCAAAATAATAATTTTTTTTTGTTTTGTTTGGTAAATTCATAAATTTTGCGTATCTTTGTAGGATATATCTTTAATTTTACATGAATCGATTTTGCATTTTTATCGTCGTATTGCTATGGAATCTGAGTGTTTTCGGGCAACTCCTTACTGTTGGCAATCAAAAAGTCAGTCAAGAAGACTTTGTTCGTTTGTACAAAAAAAATATACTTAATCCGACTTTCAGCGAACAATCTCTGCGTGAGTATTTGGATTTGCTGATTACTTACAAACTCAAAGTACAAGAGGCGGTTGATTTGAATTTGGAGCAATTGCCACACCTTCAAAGGGAGTTGAACAACTACGCCAGTCAGTTGGCACAGCCTTATTTGACCGATTTGAATTTCTTGGAAAAAATGTTGCGAGATATTCACAACTATTCGCTACAAGACGTTCATGCTCGTCAAATCATGGTACGTTGTCCGCCTTTTTCTCGACCACAGGATTCGCTGAATGCGTACCGGACCGCACTGCGTATCAGAGAGCGGTTGGTGAGAGGAGAAGATTTTGACAAGGTGGCTAAGGAAGAGTCGGAAAAGTCGGAACTTGTTGCACTTGGTTCTCGTCAAGAAAGACGAATCAGTTCCAGCGATCTACGTTATTTCAGTGCACTTTCCATGCCTTACAGCATTGAAAATTTTGCATTTAATGCCAGAGTCGGAGATTTCAGTACGCCATTGCGAACCGAGATCGGTTTTCACATTGTTCAGATTTTGGATCGTCAACCTACCTTGGGACGAATCAATGCTTCGCAGATTTTTCTTAACATTTCTGACGAAGATCAAGCAGAAACCATTAGACTGAAAGCAGATTCGCTTTACTATCTCATCACGAGTGGTACCAAGTCATTTGAAGAACTTGCTCGCCAATATTCGGACGACAGAACGTCCGGTATGAGAGGCGGACGAATGGCTGAATTCAACGTTACACGTGCCGATCCGGCGTTTATTGCACAACTCTACAAAATGCCTCTCGAAGTAGTGGCTCGTCCGTTTCGCACTCGAGATGGTTACCATATCGTTATCATACACAGTTTGGGCGATGTTGCCGATTATCAAGAAGTACGCTCCGAGTTGCTGTTTCGACTCCAACGTGATCCTCGTGCGGACTTGATTAGACAATCGTTTGTAAATTCACTTAGAAAAGATTATCCGGTTGTAGAAATCGGCGGTGCATTGAAAAATTTTGCAAGTCAATTGGATTCAATGGAAATCATGGGTTTTTGGGAGTATGAACGCGATAACTATTCGGATTCAGCTTTAGTCAAAGTCGGATCCATAATCGCCACGTATGCAGATTTCGGACGTCTTATCGAGGATAATCAAACCAACTACAATTTTGAACAAGAGGATTTCATGGCGTTCATCGAACGAAATTATCGTCGCTATATTGACGATTTGCTTGTTCTTAACGAGGAACAAAACATTGGAAAAAAACACCCGCAATTTAATCTTGATTTCGAAACGTATCGAAATGATGTGTTAGCGTTTGAAATAACCGATTTGCGAATATGGAAAAAATCCAATGAAGACACGGTAGGTTTGTATGAATACTACGAATCTCAAAAGCATTGTTTCATGTGGCCTGCACGGATTCAAGCACTCACTTTCAGATATGATGTGCGATATATCAACACCAACGATGTGCGTAAATTTTTGGAAGGCTCATACCGAAGACGCCATTCTGCCGAACAAATCATTGAGCAAGCCAATCGAAATTTTGATCCTAAACATATTTCCGTAACGATAAATGTTTATGAACCCGGTCAAAATAAAATCGCTGATCGTGTGGATTGGACACGCCCCGGACTGTCGCCCGACGTAGCAACAGGAGGATTCGAAAAAGGTTTTGTTTACATTTACAATCACTATCCGTCAACGTGTAAATCGTTGGAAGAAATCAGAGGCACCATCGTCGGACAATATCAAGATTTTTTGGAACAGCAATGGGTTGATGAATTGAAAAAAAAATATCCGGTTCACGTGAACCAAAATGAGTTTGAAAGTCTAATTAAAAGATAAACATTATGCAGAAATTTGTGATTATTGTCGGACTACTGACTTTGTTAGTCGCTTGCAAACCCAAGCCGGATGGAGAAGTCGTTGCCAGAGTGATGGACGAATACCTGTATCTTTCCGAGTTGGAAGGCATCGTTCCACCCGGAACACTGCAAACGGATAGTCTTGAAGCCATTCAAGCCTATATCCACAATTGGATTCAGCAAAAATTATTGATCCAAAAAGCAAAGAGAAATCTCCCCGAACATCAAAAGATATTTGAACAGGAAATTGAAAATTATCGAAATTCATTGATTATTTTTGCTTATCAAAATGCACTGATCGAACAAGCCGTAGACACCGTTATTTCGGAAAGCGATCTCGAAAATTATTACGAAGAAAACAAGCAAATGTTTTTGTTGAGAAATAATGTCGTGCGAGTGCGTTTTGTAAAATTGGAAAACCTTCCCAAAAACAGCAGAGACAGGGATATTCAAGCAAGAATTAAAGAAAATCAAACGATCGCAGAACTGATTTTTTCTCAAAATTTGACAGGCGAAGACTGGTTGAAACTTTCGGAACTTTCTCAAAAAAATTCAACTAATTTTTATTTGGATAGCGACCATTGGATTTATTTCAACGACTTATTGAAAGAGATTCCAATTGATGCTTATCCTCAAGAAGATTTTTTGAGAAGACATTCAAAATTTGAAGTTCCCGATGACGATTATATCTATTATGTAAACATTGTGGAATTTAGCCTTAGGGGAGATTATTCTCCCATTGAATTTGAACATGAAAAAATCCGAAATATCATTTTGAATAATCGCAAAGTTCAATTGATAGAGAATTTGCGAAATGAAGTGATGGTAGAAGGACAAGAACGAAATTGGTTTGAAATTTACTAAAATACGAATGAAAATAAAGTTGATTTTTATAGGTCTGTTTTTGTGTTCAACACTATTTGCACAAGACAGAATCATGATTGACCAGGTGGTTGCAATTATTGGAAACAAAATAGTTAAACATTCCGATGTTGAGGCTCAAATCAGCCAGATGAGAGTGCAGGGTGAGTTTGTTGACGAATCGTCCTATTGTCAAATTTTGGAACAGTTGATGATTAGCAAACTTTTCGAGCATCAAGCGGAATTGGACAGTATTACCATTCCCGATTCGGAGGTGGAGGCGAATCTCGACAGACGAATTCGTTATTTTGTTCAACAAATTGGTTCGAGAGAAAAACTTGAAGAGTTTTACAACAAGCCGATTATTGCCATCAAAGAGGAGTTTCGCGATATGATTCGTTCGCAAATGGTTTCCAATCAAATGGAATCTCAAATCACCGAGGATGTTCGCGTAACACCAAGTGAAGTTCGACGATTTTTCAATGGTATGCATCCCGACAGTATTCCACTTATTCCGACCGAGTTTGAGATTTATCAAATCATCAAAAAGCCTGTTATCAGTAAAGAAGAGAAAGATGCCGTTCGAAACAGACTTTCCGGATTTCGGAATCGAATTTTGCAAGGCGAACGTTTTGCGACACTTGCAACCATGTTTTCCGAATGTCCGTCGAGTAGAAATGGCGGCGAATTAGGAATGTTCGGACGAGGAGATATGCACGCCGAATTTGAGGCAACCGCCTTTTCACTCAAAGATGGAGAGATTTCGCCGATTATCGAAACACCGTTTGGTTTTCACATCATACAGCTCATCGAGCGTCAAGGCGAGAATGCGAATGTACGTCATATTTTGCTAAAACCAAAACCCAATGTTGAGGATTTAGCCCAGACACAGCAATTTTTAGATAGCGTTGCAAAATTAATTCGCGATTCGGTTCATACATTTCAACAAGCCGCCGAACTTTTTTCGGAAGATCCGAGTGGACGAGTTGGCGGTTTATACACCGGTCCGTATAGCGGAAATGCCCGTGTAACAGCAGAAGAAATGGATCCGACCATCTTTTTTATCATTGATAATTTTGAGGAAGGACAAATTTCGAATGCAGCATTTTTCACAACGGAAGATAACGAACAAGCTGTTCGTATTCTCAAATTAGACAACCGAATTGCACCACATCAAGCAAATTTGGAACAGGATTACGATAAAATTTTCAATATGGCAATGATGGAAGCTCGACAAACACGAATGTCGGAATGGCTTAATCAACGCCTAAGAACGCAATATGTTCGTCTGAATTCCAAAGCAAAAGAATGTACGTTTAACTATAATTGGGGACAATAATATGCACACGCCTGAACAAATACAAGAACTCAATCAAAAATATCTCCAACTCCGAAATGAAATCGGAAAAGTTATCATTGGTCAAGATCAAGTGGTGAAAGACTTGCTCATTACGGTTTTTAGTCGCGGACACGCTTTACTAATCGGTGTTCCGGGATTGGCAAAAACCTTGTTGATTAACACGCTGTCGCAAGCGTTAGACTTGCAATACAGTCGAATTCAATTTACACCCGACTTGATGCCTTCAGATATTTTAGGTTCGGAAATTTTAGGACAGGATCGAAGTTTTAGATTCATCAAAGGACCTGTTTTTGCCAACATTATTTTGGCAGACGAAATCAACCGAACCCCGCCAAAGACACAGGCTGCACTGCTTGAAGCTATGCAAGAAAAAGCAGTAACTGTTGCCGGAGAAACCTACAAATTACCTCAGCCGTTTTTTGTGTTAGCCACACAAAATCCGATTGAACAAGAAGGCACCTATCCCCTACCAGAGGCTCAGTTAGACCGATTTATGTTCAACATTATGTTGGATTATCCAACGTTCGAACAAGAATTAGATATTGTAAAACAAACTACAACCGACCAAATTCCATCGCTTTCAAAAGTGATGAACTCTGCGGATATAGAGGTGTTTCAAGGATTGGTAAGAGCATTGCCCGTTCCGGATAATGTGTTGAATGAAGCCGTAAAAATTGTGTCCGGTTCACGACCGAATACGTCACAAGCCAAGTCCATTGCCACGCAATATCTACTTTGGGGTGCAGGTCCGAGAGCCTCGCAAAATCTGATTGTTGGAGCAAAATGTCATGCAGCATTGAACGGAAAATTTTCGCCCGACATTGAGGACGTTCACGCAGTAGCATTGCAGGTTTTACGTCACCGTTTGGTCAAAAACTACAAAGCCGAAGCCGAAGGAATTTCTACCGATGATATTATTCGGGGGTTGTTGTAAATTAATATAGAGACGATAATTATCCGTCTTTACAACGTTTTTCATCATAACATTTCAAACTTTTTTTAACCTGAAAATTGTTAAAGTCAATTTTTTTTTGTATCTTTGCAAGGAAAAAAATTTTAAAACAATAATCACCATGAAAAAAACACTTTTTTTAACCCTAATCTCTGCCACATATTTATTGTCGGCACAAAATCCTGCCATTGAATGGCGAAACGATCGTACAGGAATTTTCAACGAAACAAATCTGCTAAAATCTTGGCCCGAAAATGGTCCTGAATTATTATGGCATTTCGACGGTTTGGGCGATGGCTGGACATCAATCACCATCTCCAATGGAAAAATTTATGCCACAGGACTTGACGAAGAAAAACTTAATCTTTTCGTGTTAGACTTGAACGGAAAATTACTCACTAAAAAGCATGTGGGAAATGAATTGACCGGAAACCGATTCCACGGAGCACGTTCTCAAGTGAACATTAGCGAAGGAAAACTCTACATCTACACGGCTTTGGGAGAATTGTTCTGTTTGGACGAGAATACTCTCAATCCGATTTGGACTAAAGATTTGTTTAGCGAATTCGGTGGCAGACAAGTGATGTGGGGCGTTACCGAAACACCGCTGATTGTAGGTGATAAAATTTTTATCACTCCAGGAGGTCCTACACATAACATGATGGCATTGAACAAAAATACCGGAGCAACGATATGGTCAACAGAAGGAACCGGTTTACAATCGTCGTATTGTTCGCCGTTGTTTGTCGGCGGATACGCTGTGCCAATGGTCGTTACTTGGGCAGGAGCATTGCCGGGAGGCGGACGAGGAGCACCACAAAACAATCAACTTGTTGCCTATCATTCCGAAACAGGAGAATTGCTTTGGTCGCACGTGATACCAAGTGAAAATAACATCAATCCGAACACGCCGATTTACAGCGATGGTAAGATTTTCGTAACGACCGGATATCGCGGTGGCTCACGATTACTTCGCCTGACAAACGGCGGAAGAGCAGTGGAAGAACTTTGGAAAAACGATGCCGACAACCAAATGGGTGGTGCTGTAAAAGTAGACAATTATGTTTACACCTCAGGACATCAAAACCGAGCCTATTACTGTATGGATTGGAATACGGGCGAATATAAATGGCGTGAAGCCATGTTTCCACAAAGTCCAACCATTTTCGCTGATGGTATGTTATATGTTTATGCGGAAAGAGGTACGATGAATTTGATCAGACCTACTCCCGAAAAATTTGATTTGGTTAGCAGTTTTGAAGTAACTTTAGGAACAGATCAACATTGGGCACATCCGGTCATTTACAACGGCGTTTTGTACATTCGTCATGGAAACACCTTGATGGCGTACAGCGTGCGGGCAAATCAATAAAACATCGATACTATGAAAAACAAAAAGAAAATTCTGCTTTCGATTGCTATTGTAATCGGAGCGGTGGTTATTACGTTTGGCACGTGGTTGCTGTACATCAACGGACAAATCTTTGGTGCAAAGGAGATACAGGCACAAGGCTGGTCTCAGAATTGGAATATGGCCACATTGGTTACCGACCAAACGGTTGATTGGCAGGAATGGCGCGGCACCAACCGCAAAAACATCGTAACAGACCCTAACCTCAATTTAGATTGGTCGCAGGAGAAACCCTCTCTCGCATGGACATTCAGAGATGCCGGATCGGGCTATTCATCGCCCATCATCGTTGGGACAACCCTCTATATGTCGGGTGCAGCCAATGGTCAGGACTTTGCGTTCGCTTTGGATACGGAGACAGGTAGCCTGAAATGGCGACAAAACCTCGGCAGGCACTACACCCAAAACCGTGGTGATGGTCCTCGTGGTACGATAGCATTTGATGATGGCAAGTTGTACCTCATTCGAGGAGCGGGGCAAATACACTGCATTTCGGCAGATGACGGCAAGGAAATTTGGCAGAAAGATTTAGCAAAAGATTTTGGTGGAAAAGTCATGTCGCAGTGGGGCTATAGCGAAAGCCCGTTGGTGGATGGCGACCTTGTGATTGCTACGCCGGGCAGTAGTCGTCGGGGCACGATGGTTGCCCTCAACAAAAACACAGGTGCTACCGTGTGGGTGTCGAGCGAATGGACGGATCAGGCAGGCTATTCTTCTCCGATTGTTGTAGAAATTCATGGAGTGAGACAGTATATTCAGCAGGCAGCGAAAGGCGTTGCGGGAGTATCGGCGATCGATGGAAAAGTGCTATGGAAGGTGGATGTGCCGGGCTACAGAACTGCCGTCGTGCCTACGCCTATCTACACAAACAACGTGGTCTATGTAACATCGGGCTACAACGCCGGATGTGCTGCAATTGAAATCACGAAAGAGGGCGACCGTTTTGCTGCTCGCATCAATTACGCTAACAGAAATATGGTGAACCATCACGGTGGAGTGGTGTTGGTGGATGGTCATATCTACGGCTTTTCCGACCAGTCGGGCTGGACCTGCCAAAGCCTGCGAACAGGCGAACAGGTTTGGACGAAAGGCAGAACCGCCAGAGGTGCAACCGATGTCGGCAAAGGTGCGATACTCGCTGTAAACGATCGTTTGTTACTGCTCGAAGAACGCAGAGGTTTGATGGGTATCGTGGCTGCATCTCCGCAAGGGTGGCAGGAATTTGGCACTATGGAATTTCCCGAACGCACAAGCATCAGAACCATGGATAATATGGTCTGGGCACATCCGGTTATCGCCGATGGCAAGCTATTTGTGAGAGATCAAGATTTGTTGTTTGCGTTTGATTTGACGAATTAGTATTTCATCGGAATCAATTTGATGTAATCGTCCAAATTTCCATCGTTCATACAGCATTCAATAATTTGTTTGCCCAAAGGATGTAACTCCGGAGTGTTGAATTTTTCGAGTTCTTGCTTAAAGAAATTCATCAACGTTTTTGCACCTTTATCGTAACCTTCCAAACCAATTTCGGCTTGTGTTTCCGGTTGTAAGAACGCTTTTGCTACGTATTGTCCGTCAAGTTTCAGACTATCCAAACTGTATCCCAAAATCGGCAAACGTGCCGGCACCAAATGGTCTAATTTGAATTGTGCACTACCACGACGAGCAATGTATTCGCGGAAAATCCACTGTGGCATAAATCCAACTCGATAAGCACCAATATGCTGATTCGGAATCAACACATAGCGTGTGTTTGGCGAGTTTACAAACTGTTCAAGCAACAAATTCGCCTGAGTAACACGTTTTCCGGTCAAGAATGGGTCATACGAACCGATACCTTCGCTGGTCATGCCTTCCGTATCCACGATACTTGGATTTTTGTCTCCTCTCGGAGCCGTCAAACGCCACAACCAAGCCAATGCAGGAGGCAAAATATGAATCATTCCGACAATGCCGTAAGTCGGCAATTGAGCCGTACAAGGAGGCGTACGAACTCCAAAACTTCTGATATCAATTTCGGCAGGTTCGTTGATGATATTCGTTACTTGTCGACGTGGCATAATGGTGCGTGGATTCGGACAAGGTTTTCCATCAGAATCAATCGTGTGTTCCCAAATCAAACATGTCGAACCGGGAGTACCTTGAATGTTGATAAACACCAACGGTTCTTTCGGATGAATCGTTGCACGTTCGGTGTGAGGCTCTGTTCCGTAATGTTTGATGTGATTCAAACGTAAAAACCAACCTTGTTCGGCATCCGTTATCACTAATTTTCCGCTATCGTTTTGAATTTTGGGATGACACAATGCCATATCGTCCGCAATCGGGTGCAACTCGCAAGGATCATCAATATCTATAAAGAATTTTTCTTCGGTTTCGAGATTTCGTCCCAAAAGAATTTTTCCGTCTGCTTCACGGTGAATATTTTCGCCCATTTCACTTTTTCCACCACCCGAAGCTCCTTCGTGCATAATCACAATTTCGTTTTCGTAAGGTGTAACCACTTTAACCGCCGATGCGTGAGCCGTAACCCAACCTTCGCGTTCGCCAACATCCAACAAAAATCCGTAAACGCCTTTTTTCGCACTCGGACCCGGATACAAATTGTAGGAAAACATTTCGTAAACCTCCGGCAAACGGCTGTGTACAACAACTTGTTTTCCGTTGAAATGGGTATGTCTGTAAGTTGGAGCCAAGAAAATCACCAATTTCGGAGTAAATTCGCCTTGATATTCATCGATATTCACAAAATACTGCAAATCCGCAAGTCCGCAAGCAAAAAATCCGGCATTTCTGGGAGCAACCAAAATAGCTTCATAACCAAACTTTTTTCCACCTGCCAAAAACGGAACAAGGATAAGTTCTTGCTCTTTCAACCACTTGAAAGTATCCTCTCTCAAAGGCTCGAACGGTTGTTTGAACTGGTTTTCAAATCTCGGTTTATCTGTCGGCAGGTCATCAGCAACGATCAGACAATCAGGGTCTCTGCGACGCATATAGTCTTCGGTATAGTTCACCGCAGCACCGTTTTTACAACGGACAACAGTTGCCTCGATATACGGTTTGCCGTTCACTTCGTAGTCTACATTAAAACTGTTGGAGCTCGGACCTCCAAGTGCCAAATTAACGATGTCGAGTTTCGTTTTAGGAATGGTAACCCCTTTACAATTGTTCAAAACGTCTGAAACGTCTTTGGTAAATTTAAATTTGTTTAGCATGATTTTATTTTTTTTTGATTTTGGGACTATTTTTTTGCATGCAAAGGTACGAAAAAAAAATGGAATAAAAAAATATTTGAAAAATTTGGTTGTTTCAAAAAAAAAACCTATCTTTGTCAAACACTTTGGATAGTTATGATTGACGTTGAAAATTTAAATAAACGATTTGGACATTTGACGGTGTTGTCGGATGTAAATTTACAAATCTCGAAAAGCGAAGTAGTTTCGATTGTCGGACCATCGGGAGCAGGCAAGACAACCTTGTTGCAAATCGCCGGAACATTGGACACGCCAACAGCAGGGCTGGTGCGGATTTGCGGAGAGAATCCGTTTGTATTGTCGAACAAAAAATTGGCAAATTTCCGTAACCGTAACTTAGGATTTGTGTTTCAGTTTCATCATTTACTTCCCGAATTTTCGGCAATCGAAAATGTGATGTTGCCTGCATTGATTGGGAAAAGAACGAATTCCAAAGCACGGTCTGAAGCCATGAAATGGTTAGATTTTTTT